>Ga0209986_10003325_pt1 | contig 14149 bp, 13 predicted proteins | sample BlataG_FD_183168 | JGI IMG/M metagenome (GOLD analysis project Ga0209986, IMG submission 183168) | Deep subsurface microbial communities from Black Sea to uncover new lineages of life (NeLLi) - Black_00105 metaG (SPAdes) (version 2) | ecosystem: Environmental > Aquatic > Marine > Oceanic >...
GAAGCTGCTTAAATAGAGACCTCTCCTCGGCCTTCTTTATCGTGTCTATAGATGTGCCCAGAGACCGCACACCATATCTATCCAGTACACCAGCATCGGACAACTCCACTGCCAGATTAAGCCCCGTTTGTCCACCCAGGGTAGGCAGCAGCCCGTCCGGGCGCTCCCTTTCAATTATGCGTGCTATGACTCCCACAGTGAGCGGCTCGATATAAACGATGTCAGCAATGCCTTCGTCGGTCATGATGGTGGCCGGGTTCGAGTTCACCAGAACTGTGGTCACGCCCTCTTCCCTCAATGCCCGGCATGCCTGGGTCCCGGAATAATCGAACTCCGCCGCCTGCCCGATGATTATCGGCCCCGAGCCAATGACTAAGACTTTAGATATTTTGGACATACACTCCTCTTTCCTAACGCTTCATGGCCCTTATCAACCCGAAGGCGCGAAGCTCCTTAGCAACCTTAATAAGAGCCTTATCCATGCACTCTTCAGTAAAGCGCTCCCAGACCTTCTCATCAATGTTTGTAGGGAATTTGGCCCCTTCCTCTAATAGATAAACCGTTCTGTCAGGAAGAATTTCCTGGCATCTACCAATTTCAATAAGGATATTGCCACGTGGGATAAACTCACCAGTGCGACCATCTACATCGCCTTTGGCTGCCAAAATTATTGCGCAATCGCACTGCCTTAGATAATGCTCTACATTTTTATCTGCTGATCTCCCTTCACTGGGCTGCTCCTCTACGATGATAGGAGTGACACCCAGCGCCATTAGGAACCTCTCGAGTTTATCGCGAGCGGCTGATTCACCACCATGAGCCATAAAGGCTTTGGGTGGTGCTGAAGTCGTGACAGTTGCTACGCTTTCAGGTGGCATAGGTGACTGTAGGTTGCCTATAGCTGTATTTATCGCAGCAATAGCAGTATCCATCACTGCCTCGAGGGCCCCAGGACCGAATAGTTTATAGCTAAATGCTGAAGCGAACGCCTCATACTCATACGTTCCACCTTGAAGAAGCAAACGAGTAGAACTACCGTATTTTTCTATTACTGCTTTGAGACTCCCATACTGGCGCTCTAACTCCAGACGAAGCCTCTGAAATTCCGCTTCCTGACTTGCCACTACTCGCTTTTCTTCTGGCTCAAGGGCAAGCTGTCTATACCTGACAAATCCGTCATGAAATTGCTCTAGTTTCGTAAGCAATTCCTGTTTGCTAGCTTCGTTGAGCGACATTATTCTTTCTCCTCACCATCTCCAGAAATCGCTCAAATAGGTACATGCTGTCCAGCGGGCCCGGGGAAGCTTCGGAGTGATACTGAATAGACAAGATGGGTAAGTCTCGGTGGCGGAGCCCCTCCACCGTGGTGTCGTTTAAGTTTATGTGGCTTACCTCAAGCCCCCCTTTCAGAGTATCGGCGTCCAGAGCATAGCCATGGTTCTGAGCGGTGATGTACACCCTGCCGGTAGCTAGATCCCGCACGGGATGGTTGCCGCCGCGATGCCCAAACTTCAGCTTAAACGTTTCAGCTCCCAAGGCTTTACCTATAAGTTGATGCCCCAGGCATATGCCCATTATGGGCTTCTGGCCGATGAGCTCCCTTACTGAGTCTGTTATATCGTCAAGGAGAAGAGGATTGCCTGGGCCGGGAGAGAGGAGAATGCCGTCGGGGTTCAAGGCCAAGACATCTTTTGCCGAAGTGCTGCACGGGATAGCAGTTACCTGGCAGCCAAGCTGGCTTAAGATGCGCAGTATGTTGTATTTCAAGCCGTAGTCGATAACCGCGATATGAGATTGCTTCGTCACTGACGCTCCTCGCAATGACAGGGAAGGCAGGTTCGCAGTGGCAGGCGCATGGGATTGCCACTCATATGATTTTTCGGTGCTAACCTGATGGACAAAATTAACAGAATCATATCTTGGTAAGCTCTTTAGCTCCTCCGATGCCTCTTCAATGGTCATCTCTGAGCTGAGAATGCCCATCATCGCCCCGCTTGACCTCAGCCGGCGAGCTAAGGCGCGGGTGTCCAAACCGCTGACGCCAGGAAGGCCATAAGCCAGCAGAAACTCGTGCAGAGTCCGGGTGCTTTGCCGGTGGCTGGGCTGGGCGCAATACTCTCGAACAGCCAGGCCCCTGACCTGGATCTGCCTCGATTCAGAATCGGATTCGTTGATGCCATAGTTGCCGATCAATGGATATGTAGGCACCAGAATCTGCCCGGCGAAGGAGGGGTCGGTGAGCATCTCCTGGTAGCCCGTCATGCCGGTATCGAAAACGACCTCACCATAGGAAGTAGTGCTCGCACCAAAGGAATGGCCCTCATAAACCGACCCGTCCTCGAGAACCAGTATCGCCTTCTTAGCCATGAGATTCTTGGCCTTCACTCCGTTCAGGGGCGCAACGACCAGGGTTAGGCTCATCATGATAAGGGATAGGTGTAACACGCCTTCTTAGCGAGTCATCCATGTGGATAATGGCGCCGTCTGCCAGAGTTGCCATCACCTTGCCCTTAAACCTACAGCCATCGTAAGGGGTATTCTTGCCTTTGGAGGCGAAATCACGGCTATCTACTGTCCATTCTCGGTCAGTGTCAAATATGGTGATATTAGCGGTAGCGCCAATCTTCAAGGTGCCCAGCTCACAGTCTCTACCCATGACTCTTGCCGGTTCAAGAGTCAGCTTAGAAATCAGTTGAGTAAGGCTTATCTCGCCCTGGTGCACTAGGCTCATGAGGCAGCCAAAAGCCGTTTCAAAGCCACTGATGCCAAACGCTGCTAGCTTCAGTTCGCAATTCTTGTCGGCCAGGGTATGTGGGGCGTGATCAGTGGCGACGGCATCGATTACCCCGTCTTTGAGTCCCTTGATTAAGGCTTCGATATCCTCTTGAGTGCGCAGGGGCGGGTTCACTTTGGCATTGGCGTCGAAGTGTTTGTCTGGCGACCGGCGCACAATTCTGTCTTCGGTTAACGTGAGGTGGTGGGGAGTGACCTCGGCAGTCACTGAAACCCCTTCTTCCTTGGCACGGCGAATGAGCTCCACGGAGCCTCTGGTGCTGATGTGGGCGATGTGGAGTCTGGCTCCGGTCAACCTGGCCAGAATCAGGTCACGCGCGACCATGATCTCCTCTGCGGCTGCGGGGATTCCTTTCAGTCCCAGCCTGGCAGACATCTGACCCTCGTTCATGATTCCATTGTCGCTCAGTCCCGTATCCTCACAATGGTCAATGATGGGCAGGCCCAGGTCGCCGCTGCACTCCATGGCACGACGCATAAGGCACGAGCTTGCTAGAGGATTGCCATCATCGCTGAAAGCAAGCACCCCAGCTTCAGCCAGCTCAACCATGTTGGTCAGTTCCTGGCCTTTTCTGCGTTTGGTGATGCAGCCTATGGGCAGAACGGCAATCAAGCTATCCCTGGCCACCCTTTCTTTCAGCCAGGCTACCGCGGCCGGAGTATCCAAAGGAGGGTCCGTATTCGCCATACAACAGACAGTGGTAAACCCGCCTCTGACGGCTGCTTTTGTCCCTGTGGCTATTGTCTCCTTGTCCTCAAAACCGGGCTCCCGGAGGTGACAGTGAATGTCTACAAAGCCGGGACAGACGATTAGTCCCGAGGCATCCAGAACCTTCGCTTTGCTCAGAATGGCGGAAAGTGAAGGGCTCGGAATGACAGTGCCCCCCGCCTGTGCAATCCTGCCTTCAGCAATAAGCACGTCACCGACCTGGTCTATACCCTGGTCCGGATCGATTATGCGGCCGCCGCGGACAAGCAGAAAGCTATCTTCTTTCTTCACTATCTCACATAGCTGCTGGGCTTGAACTGCCGGGCCTGAGCGTCCTCTGCCGAAGAGAAAACGATCAGATTCTCCTGGCTTATCTTCCGAGCAAAGGCGCTACTGGCGCTGTGGTATTTCTTGTTCTCCAGCTTCCCTTGATGCCACTCCGAACTGGCCACGTATTGAGGATGAAGCTCATGGTCGCAGTAAACACATCGCAACGTCAGAGGCAGGCGACTCACTATTCTGAACCTGGGATTTATGTACCTTACCTCTGTTGCCTGGTTTGAGACGCAGTTCACATTAGGGCACTTGACTCCAGAATCTCGCTCATAGATGGGACGATCCGGCTTCCCAGCGGGATAATCATTCTCTGCGGGGACCGGGATCTCCCGGGCACCCAATAAGAGGGCTATAAGCGCCATTCTGACAGGCACTCCGTATGCTGCCTGCTTAAAATACATGCTTCTGGGGTCAGCATCCACTTCATAGGCCAGCTCATCAACACGGGGCAGTGGATGCATAACCAGTGTTTTCTTGAATCCCTTTCCTTTGAGGAGTTTCTTATCCACCACCGGATAGGCCTTATGCAAGTCCTGTTCATCCATGGTGGGCACTTGCCTTTCCTTTTGAAGCCTGGTGACGTAAAGGGCATCTACTCCCGCCTTGAGCTCCAGTTTGATGCTTATGTCAGGCAGCATGGCAAGCTGGTGTGGGCTACTGGGCGTCATATATATGGCATCGACAGGGAAAGTGCCTTTTTCAAGCTCCTGGCTCAGGTCCCTACATCTTTTCAGTTCACCCTCGTATTCCGTGGTCAATCTTCTCAGGACATGCTCCGGCATCTCGAGCCCCGGGCCAGGACAGAAGAGGATGGTAGCGCCGAATCGAGCCAAGGCATAGATCAACGAATGTATTGTCCGCCCGCGTTTCAGGTCTCCCCACAGTGCAATCTTGAGTCCCTTGATGGTCTGCCTCTCCTTCCTGATGGTGTAGAGGTCGCACAGGGTCTGGGTGGGATGTTCGTGGCTCCCGTCGCCGGCGTTTATCACAGGGATGCCGGTGTAATCGGCAACCACCTTGGCCGCTCCCTCCCACGGGTGTCTGATAACAATTATGTCGGCATAGCTCCCGACCACTTTCGCCATATCAGCGACGCTTTCGCCTTTGGCCAGGGAGCTTGCCCCTATGTCCGCTGCACTTATGACGTTCCCGCCAAGCCTGAGCATCCCGGCTTCGAAAGACAGTCTCGTTCTGGTGCTGGGCTCAAAAAACAAGCTGGCCATGATCTTGCCCCGGCATAGATCGGACTGCTGCTCTGTGGAGTCAGACATCTCGTCCGCCAGAGAAAACAAAGCTTCGATCTCTCCGTTGGATAGATCATCTATGGACACTAGATCTCTATTTGCCAGATTCACGATATCCCCTCCTTGGTTTTCTGCACATGGCTGTCCCTGGGCACGTTTGCGATTACCACCTCGTCTATCCCATCAACCTCGGCCAGTCGAACCCGTATCTCCTCGTCCTTAGCGCTTGGCATGTTCTTGCCGACATAATCAGGTCGGATGGGTAGCTCCCGATGACCGCGGTCGATAAGTACGGCCAGCTGAATGGAACTTGGACGCCCTAGATCCATGAGGGCATCCATGGCCGCGCGGATGCTGCGTCCGGTATAGAGAACATCATCAACCAGGATTACGGGCCTAGCCGTGACACTGGCGGGTATGTCTGTGCGGCTCTGATTTGGCGGCTTCAGTTCTGAAGGTGAAATGTCATCGCGATAGAGGCCAATGTCCAGAGTACCCACGGGGATCTGGGTTCCTTCGAAGCCTTCGATTATCTCAGCTATCCGTCTGGCCAAAGGCGCTCCCCGGGTTCGCATGCCCACAAGTAGAACTCCTTCGGCGCCTTTATTCTTCTCTACAATCTCGTGAGCAATGCGAGCTAGCGCCCGCCCTATCTCCTTTGAGGTGAGGAGAACCTTCTCAGGCATCAAAAAAACCCCCTGCCCTCAAATTGGCAAGAGGTCTCAACCGGTGTCTCTACTGCGATGTACCTACGCATATTGCCCCTTGCCAGCCTCACTGGACTGATTTAAAGGTCCAGTTAATTATGCCACAATTGCGACAATGATGCAACTCCATTCTCATAAAGGGTAACTGGCCGCTGCTGGGCGTGAGAATCAGGCAGTATTGCGGCTTAGGCCTGGTAGGGGAAAGGGGTAGCGGGAGCTACCCCTTTCCCCCAATGAGGTTTAGGTTTACTGTCGAGAGATTCTGGTCGGCTCTGGAGTATGCGCTGAGTACGCTTTGGCGCGACTTTCCAGAGACGAAGTAGGAAAATGCTGCTGAGCACGGCGCAGGAAAGAGGGCACGTCAAGAACCTCACTGTTGCCCTTTATCAGTCGACGAAGCTCGTCAGCACTGTGTACACCCACGCCTCGTTGTTTGGCGAAGCCAGTAGCGATAACTGTAATTCGAACCTCGCTGTCCATCTTGGGGTCGAACACTACTCCGAATACTATGTTCGCATCGGGGTCTACTGCCTGGCTGATCACCTGGGCAGCCTCGTTGCACTCGAAGAGAGTGAGACTCGGGCCGCCAGTAATGTTGAATAGTACCCCGGTAGCTCCGTTCACCGATACATCGAGCAATGGGCTGGCCAGGGCAGCCTTAGCCGCTTCGGCGGCGCGGCTCTGCCCGCTCGCTTTGCCCACAGACATCCAGGCTGGCCCAGCATCTTTCATCACCGATTTGATATCGGCGAAGTCCAGATTGATTAAGCCGGGAATGGTGACCACCTCAGATATGGCCTGGACTCCCAACAGAAGGGCGTCATCTGCCAACCTAAAGGCGTTCTCAACACTTGTCTTGGCATCGCAGAGCTGGAGAAGGCGGTCATTGGGTATGATGATAAGCGTATCGACCTTGTTCGACAGGTTAATCAACCCTTCCTCGGCCACTTGAGCTCTATGCGTCCCCTCGAAGCTGAAGGGCTTGGTCACCACCGCAATGGTGAGAGCGCCGCTCTGCTTGGCCACCTCGGACACTATGGGAATGCCACCTGTGCCTGTGCCACCGCCCATGCCAGCGGCAATAAAGACCATATCGGCACCCTGAACAAGGTCTTCGATTGCGTCGCGGCTCTCCTCAGCTGCCTTGATTCCAACCTTGTGATCGCCACCGGCGCCCAAACCCCTGGTCAATTTCTCACCCAGTTGGACTCTGGTGGGAGCCTCGGCCAGAGACAGCGCCTGGCCATCGGTGTTCATGACTATGAAGTCAACGCCCTTGATCCCTTCGCGGACCATACGAGTGATGGCATTGCTGCCACCACCGCCAATGCCAATGGCTTTGATTCTTGCTGGAGTTGGAGTGTAAATTTGCTTTGCCATTTTAACCTCCTTTCACGAGTCAGACCCGAAATAGCTTCCTGACCAGTGTCATGAAGCTGTTCCAGGTACCAGCCCTTGATCTTTTGAAACTTGAGCCCTCTTTGCCGCGTACGTGCCATAGGATTAGTCCCAGGGTGGTAGAATAAGAGGGATCATGAAGGATGTCGGAAATGCCATATATGCCCGTACTTATGGGCCGGCCTCTACGCACCGGAATTCGCAGCAGTGACTGTCCTAATTCGTCAAGCCCGTCTAGATTAGACGTGCCACCGGTGAGCACTAAGCCGCAAGGCGCCAGGGTGTGATAATCGCTGGTGGGCATCTCCAGTAATATGAGTTGTAGTAACTCCTCCATGCGGGCCCTGATAATGCTGCATAGGTCTTTGTACGAGGCGCTATGACCATTCTCGATACCCACTTGCACCATCTCCTCCGTCTCTGCAGACGTGGCGACGCTGCCATATTTCCTCTTCATCTTCTCCGCAATATTGAAAGGCAGGCCCAAGCCTATGGAGATGTCGCTGGTTACCTGGTAACCGGCCACTGGCAGGATGGCTGTGTGGTAGATGCTGCCGTTCTTGAATACCGCTATGTCAGTAGTACCGCCCCCGATGTCAGCCATGATGACTCCCGATTCTCGTTCCTCCGGAGTCAACGCTGCTTCTCCACTAGCTAGGGGCTCGAGGATGAGGTCCTCAACGTCAACACCGATGCTGCGCACACACTTGGCCAGGTTCTGTATCGAGGTTACTGAAGCAGTGACGATATGGGTCTCTACGTCTAACCTGGATCCATGCATGCCTACTGGTTGTTGCACTCCCTCTTGTCCATCCAGGGCGTAGGAGCGAGGAATGGCATGGAGCACCTTCTTGCCCTCAGCGACCGTGATGTTGCGAGCCGCAGATAGCACCCGTCTGAGATCCTGAGTGCGCACCAACCGATCATCTCGGGGGATAGCTACTACTCCTCTGTTATTCAGGCTGCTTATATGTCGACCGGTAACCCCAACATAGGCAGAATCTATACGTATGCCGCTGATTCTTTGAGCTTCCTTCACTGATGCGGCAATGCACTGTCTGGCTTCATCCATGTTGACTACGATGCCTTTGTGCAGGCCGTGACTGGGAACGACTCCCACGCCTAGAACTTCAATGTCGTCTTGTGCCTTGACATTGGCCACGATAGTGGCTACTTTGGTTGTGCCCACATCAATAGCTGATATGATTTTCTTCGCCATTGTCACCTCCTTTTTTGCTGAAGATACTGCCTAGTTGAGCCGCTCGGCTATCCTTAGTTTGGCGCTACGGCTGCGTGGGTTGGATTCTATCTCCAACGAGGTAGGTTTAATGACCTTCCGTGAGATGAGCTTCAGGGTGGGCACATGCCCACAGCGACATATTACTGTTCCTGAGGGGCAGACGCAGTTGGCGGCTGCGTACCGCATGAACTGCTTGGCTATACGATCTTCCAGCGAATGATAACTGATGACCGCTAATCTTCCCCCAGGACGAAGGAGGTTGATGGTTTGTTTTAGAGCCAGCTCCAGATTCTGTAGCTCGCTGTTGACCGCGATGCGCAACGCCATGAAGGTTCTTGTGGCAGGGTGAATTCTGCTTCGTCGTGCCGGGGCGCCCAGGGCCTGCTCTACCAAGTGGGCAAGCTCCAGTGTGGTCGCTACAGGGCGGTTTTGCGCAATATATCGCGCGATCCGCCGGCTGTGACGCTCTTCGCCGTATTTCTGTATGAGCTTAGCCAGTTCCTGCTCAGAGAAGGTGTTGATGATCTCTGACGCAGTTAGCCCTTGCCCGGGACCGAACCTCATGTCCAGAGGAGCATCGAGGTGGAAACTGAAGCCGCGTTCGGCTGTATCCAGTTGCAGAGAAGAAACACCAAGATCGAAAAGAATACCATCAACTGGATGAAAGTGGTATCTTTCGCAGATATCCTCAAGGTTAACAAAGTTGTCATTGACCAGGGTGACTGCTTCGCCGTAGTCCCTGAGCCTGCCTTGACTTGCTCTAATGGCTTCAGGATCAGCATCAATTCCTAGAAGCCTTCCCGAAGGCCTGATTCTTTCCAGTATGGCTGAGGCGTGTCCCCCAAGCCCCGCAGTGCAGTCAATGAAGCACCCTCCTCGCCCAGCCTGTAGCCCTTCTATGACTTCACCAAGCAAGACAGGTACATGGACGGGCACGGACATAGTGAGGCTCATTAACTATTCTCCAAAACTCTCAATTATCTGTGATGCCTGCTCTTCGGCCGATGTTTTCTCAGCGTTCCATTGATCTTCGCTCCAGAGTTCAACACAGGTATTGGCGCCGACAACAATCGCTGTGTCGCCAATGCCGGCGTAGTCACGCAAGGGATGTAGCAGTGTTATCCTGCCTTGTCCATCAAAGGAGGCACTGAAGGCGGATCCGAAGATAGCGCGGTTCAACTTCCGCAGGCTAGCTGGAGTTACTGCCTTGGCAGCCAGGCTGTCGGACAATCTCTTCCATTCCGCTACTGGATAAACAGTGACGCATCTCTCAATCCCTCTACTTAGAATCACACCCTCCTTCATCTCCCGCCTGAACTTTGGCGGCAGAGGCACTCTTCCCTTTTCATCAACCTTGTATGTATGCTCACCGAAAAACATCTTATTTCCCTCAGTTTCCTCCAACCCTCCCCAATCCGCCCCGGCTTACGTTAGAGAATACCACGTGGTTCACCCTTCCTCCCCATTTCTCCCCACAATTGTATTATAAACTATATTTCTATTTTGTCAATACCTTTGGGCGCATTTTCCTGATTTTCCAGAGATTTTCGCCCTGATGATTGTGAACACAGCTGTGCCAGGCATAACTCAATGGCTACATTGCTTTGCGAGAGCCGGCGTCACTGGCAGGCACCGAGCGTGCGACTTTCTTTTCTCGAAGCCTGCATGGTAAGATATGCACTTTGGAAGCTCTTATTGAGGGAATGCATGCGCATTGATATCTTATGTCTCTTTCCTGAAATGCTGGCCTCTCCGCTCAGCCAGAGCATGGTCAAGCGTGCTAGCGAGCGAGGATTGGCGAACATCGTGATTCATAATATTCGCGACTATGCGCACGACAAGCATCATACTGTGGATGACTATCCCTATGGCGGTGGGCCTGGTATGGTACTCAGGCCCGAGCCTATCTTTGAGGCAGCCGAAGCGATAAAGCAGCAACCTGGTGTAGGGGAGATGCCTATCATATTGCTCACGCCTCAGGGCAGGCTGTTCTCCCAATCTGTCGCTCAGGAACTGGCCCTTCACCATCATCTTATGTTAATCTGCGGCCATTACGAAGGTCTGGACGAGAGAGTGTGTGAGCATTTGACGACTGACGAGATCAGCATCGGGGATTATGTGCTTAGCGCAGGCGAATCAGCTGCGCTGGTCGTGGTCGATGCTATCGTTAGATTGATACCGGGAGTGCTGGGCTCACAGGATTCCGCCGGCAGTGACTCTCATAGCAACGGGCTCTTGGAATATCCCCAGTATACCAGACCTCAGGTCTATCGGGATTGGGCAGTACCTTCGGTGTTACTTTCGGGGAATCACGGTGAGATCGCTCAATGGCGACGTCGCCAGGCGATACTGCGGACGGCGCAACGGCGCCCTGAGCTACTCAAGAACGCTGATCTCTGCGATGAGGAAAGAAAATGGATGTTAGAGAATTCGTTAAACCCAAGATGAACCCCGCCATTGCTCAGATTTCCCCTGGCGATACGGTCAGGATTAGTTTGAAGGCTGTGGAAGGGGATAAGGAGCGACTGCAGCACTTCCAGGGACTGGTGATCAGGATAAGGAAGGGTGTTGATGGTGGAAGCTTTACGGTAAGGCGCGTATCTCATGGCATTGGAGTGGAACGCACCTTCCCGTTCCAATCCCCTTCTGTACAGAATCTGGAGGTGCTCAGGCATGGACAGGTGCGCCGGGCCAAGCTCTATCATGTGCGTGGGCTTAGCGCCAAGCGGGCTCGACTTAAGGAAAGGCGAGAGAAGGCAACAGAGCCGGTCCAGCCTCAAGAAGAGCAGCAAGCCCCTGAATGAACTATGCCGAGGTGGCTGTCAACTCACCGGGGAGGCGGTCAACTTTCTCCTACGCCATACCGCCAGGACTCAGTATTCATGCCGGGCAAGCAGTATGGGTGCCCTTTGGCAACAGGGTCATCCAGGGGATTGTGATCCGGCTATCAGACGAACCATCGGTTGCGGAGACGAAGGAGATAGCTGGCATTGTCACCGACAGTCCTCTGCTTTCGCCCGTACAGATGCAGCTTGCTCAGTGGATGAGCGAACGCTATTTTGCCCCCCTTTTTGATGCACTGGCCTTGATGCTGCCTCCGGGATTTGGGAGACGCACCATTGCCTATTTTCAAGCGACAGGTTCCCCGGCGGAGTTGCCTCTGACTCCGGAGCAGAGGCTGGTCCTCCATATCATTGAAAAAAAAAGAAGACAAGCCTGCCTGAGCTGGAGAAAGCAGTTGGCAGGACAAAGGCTCGGGAGATCACCAGCCAACTCCTAAACCATCAGCTAATCGCAAGAACGCTGGAACCGGAGAGCGCAAAGGCAAGGCCCAAAACCATTCCTTATGTCAGGTTGATCGCTGACAGAGAGGAAATCGCAGCGGAGCAGGCTCGCCTGGATAGGTCCAGGGCTCATAAGCAGGCAGAGGTCCTGGGATTTCTGAGCGGACGGGCTCAACCTATTTCACTTAGCGAGCTGAGGAAAATTCTCGGCTGCTCTCTTGTTGCTGTCAAAGCTCTGGAGAGCCGCCGGCTAATCTCGGTGGAAAGGCTCAGGGTAAGGCGTGACCCCTTGTCCCATCTCAGCCTGACAACTCCTCCGGCTCCGGTTCTCACTCCATCTCAACAAGCTGCCTGGCAATCCCTCCAGGATGCTATTGCGGGGGAGGGGACACAATCTGCCAGGCCGCCGGTCTTTCTCCTCTTCGGCGTTACAGGCAGCGGCAAGACTGAGATTTACCTACGGGCCCTCGCCCTGGTTATTGCCGCGGGTAAGCGAGGCATCTGTCTGATCCCCGAGATCGCATTGACCCAGCAGACAGTCGAGAGATTCGCAGGCCGCTTCCCCGGGCGTGCGGCACTACTGCATAGCGGCCTGTCGCTGGGAGAGCAGTTCGACGAATGGCAATGGATAATGGAGGGAAACTGCGATGTGGTCATCGGGCCGAGGAGTGCCCTATTCGCTCCCGTGCCCAACCTCGGTCTTATCGTTATCGACGAAGAGCATGAGTGGACGTATAAGCAAGAGGATAAATCGCCTCGCTATCATGCTCGAGACGCAGCCATTGAACTGGCTCAACTCAGTGATGCCGTTGTCATCCTGGGCAGTGCCACCCCTGACATCGGCAGTTTCCATAAGGCACAACAAGGCGAGTATCGTCTTGTAGAGATGAAAGAGAGGATCACTCCCCGCGGTTATTCGCCTCTTCCTGAGGTAAGCATAGTGGACTTGAGGGAGGAACTCAAGGCCGGGAACACAAGCTTGTTCAGCCGTTCCTTATTAGCCGCCATGAAAGAAACTCTGGCTCGTGGCGAGCAGATAATTCTCTTCCTCAACCGTCGGGGTACAGCTACCTTTGTGCGATGTCGTAACTGCGGCTTTGTCATGCGCTGCCCGCGCTGCTCCATAGCCCTTACTTACCATTCGGTGGAGAGAAGGCTGATTTGCCACCGCTGCCGCTACTCCGTTCCGGTGCCCCAGAACTGTCCGCAGTGTTTTCGACGCCATCTCAGGTTTCTGGGCATCGGTACGCAGAGGGTAGAAGAAGAGATCGGCCGTTTCTTCCCGGAAGCAGGAGTGCTCCGCTGGGATAGCGATGTGATTACCGGGAGATATACTCATGAGGAGTTGCTCCAGGATTTTCGAGACCGCAAGGCTGATGTGCTTATCGGCACCCAGATGATAGCCAAAGGACTGGATTTGCCTCAGGTGACCCTGGCCGGGATAATCAGTGCCGATACCGGCCTCAATTTTCCTGATTTCCGCAGTAGCGAGCGCACGTTTCAACTCCTCTGTCAGGTGGCTGGCAGAGCCGGGCGTGGAATAAAGGCAGGACGGGTTATCATCCAGACTTACTCCCCCGACAATTACACCATTCAAGCTGCTGCCAGACATGATTATCTTGGCTTCTACCATAAGGAGATAGACTTTCGCCGAAGATACAATTATCCGCCGTTCAGCCGGTTAATCCGTTTGGCTTATAGCCACACGGATGAGAAATCATGCCGCAGTGAGGCAGAGAGGGTGTATCGTCTGATCGTTGATGAAATGGCGAGAGAGGACATGGCTGACTTCAGCGTGATTGGCCCTGTGCCCGCCTTTGCCTTTCGAGCCAGGGGCAGGTACCGCTGGCAACTGCTGCTCCGCGGCTCTGAACCATCCCGCATGCTGTCGCGGTTGGCTCTTCCGCGTGGCTGGACCGTAGATGTCGATCCGGTGGGGATGGTTTGATCCGGTGTACGGCTGCTCTCTACCTGCCTCACATATGTCAAGCAAAGCTAGGCAACTGTTGACAATTCCTTGGCTAACGGGGGTATAATGGAAGGGCTAATACAAGGTTGGTGGCCAGGCGTGTACGTCAGGGATTTCTTCAGTCCGCATCAGATTCAATTGGGAGTATCTCAGGGTGTCCTTGGCTCTTTCGTCGCTGTCACAGCAACATCCACTCTGTTGCCCCGGCTCAGCGTAGAATCGTAGCTGAATAGCCCGAGAACCGGGCGAAGAGAGGTAATCTGTGACTTGGCACTGACTGGGGCCAAGGAGAAAGGAGGTGGTTATGTCGGGATACTGCATGAAGGTTTGGTTGCCGGAGGCAACCGGTGGTCGACTGGCTTGTTCCGGCACCGCAAGCGCTATAGGCTAGCTCCGATGAAATCGGAGCAACGACAAGAACAAGAAGGAGGTTAAAGGTTGAAAAAGGTTTTATACCTGATCATAGTTA
>Ga0209986_10003326_pt1 | contig 14148 bp, 13 predicted proteins | sample BlataG_FD_183168 | JGI IMG/M metagenome (GOLD analysis project Ga0209986, IMG submission 183168) | Deep subsurface microbial communities from Black Sea to uncover new lineages of life (NeLLi) - Black_00105 metaG (SPAdes) (version 2) | ecosystem: Environmental > Aquatic > Marine > Oceanic >...
CGGTAAATCCACCACGCCCGACCTGTTCATGCTCGATTTAAACCAAACCTCTTCCTTTTTTACCTGCTGATGTCTTCCCTCTGAAAACCCTTCCCTTATGCTTTCGACTGCAAATCCAGTTAAGGTTCTTGTCAGACGCTATCACCGGATTCGCAGGCTCAACGAAGATTATTTCATACCATTTCCTTTTCCCATCCTCGGCTACCCAATAAGAATTAAGAACCTCCATATTTGGATATTTTCTTGCCGCTCGTTCCTCAGCAATTCGTTGTAAGCTCTTCCCTGGCGTTATTTTGTGCACGCCCATTCGTTTTGGTCTTCTTCCGTGTTTTGGTCTTGTCTTCCTTCTTCCGCCCCGCCGTACCTTTGCCCTCACCACGATAATACCCTGTTTCGCTTTATACCCTAAAGAGCGTGCACGGTCCAACCGCGTCGGCCTTTCTATCCGTACAACCGCGGGTTCTCGCCTCCAGCCCATCAATCTACTTTGCCTGAGTTCGCCCACGTAAGAAGCGCCTGGTCTCTTCCACGCATCGCTTATGAATCCATATAAGGACTTAGCCATTTTTGTTTCTCCTTGAAATTAATTACCTGTTACAATGAGAATAAATAAATATAGTAAGAAAAATAAATAAAGTATATGTTATCTCTTTATTCTATCCAAAGCATTTTTAAATTATAAAATACGAATAACAAGTTTGATATGCAAGTAGCGCAGTAAAAAGAAAAGGAGAGAGTGATAGACATGGTGGATAGGCTTAAGCCGTTGGACATATTAAACAAATCGTTAAAGTCCCCGGTTATAGTGAAAATAAGAGGAGGCAGAGAATTTCGAGGTGTATTAGATGGATACGACCTGCACATGAACCTGGTATTACGCGATGCAGAAGAGTTGGATAGCGACGCCTCAGTCAAGAACGTTATGGGCGAAATCCTGGTGAGAGGCGATAACGTAGTGTACGTCTCGCCAACCGTACAGAAGGAGACGGAAAAAGACAGGGGTAAGGGTAAGGGTGAGGGCAGAAGCGAGGCTAAAGAAACAGGAGAAAAAGGGACATGGTAAAAGGCACGGCTTCTTTTGGCAAAAGGCAGAAGAGGTCGCACGTAATATGCCGCAGATGCGGTAGTCGCTCTTTTAGTCTGCATGCGAAGTACTGCGTGGCATGTGGGTTTGGAAGATCAAAGAAAATGAGGAAGGTATATGGCTGGAAGAAAAAGAAGCCATGAATCGAAAAAGAAGAGCTACAGACTCAAGGTGGCCGAGGTAGCTTAGCGGACAAAAGCGCCGGCCTTGAGAGCCGGTGTCCCTTTATCGGGACACAAGGGTTCAAATCCCTTCCTCGGCGTTTAACAACAAAATGGAAGAATACAAATACGAGGATTTATTGGACAGAGTCTTGAAGCAACTGCCGAGTACAACGACTGCGGAATCGCGTTTTGTTATTCCCGAGCTAAGGGTGTTTATAGAGGGGAAGACCACGATATTCGATAATTTTGATGCTGTTTGTGGCTATATAAATCGTGAGGCGGAACACGTGATAAAATTCCTGCTGAACGAATTGGGCACAGCAGGCAAGGTAGAGGGGAACAGGGTGATTTTTCAGGGACGATTTTCGAAAGGGGACGTAGAGCGTCAACTTATGCGATACATGAATGAATACGTGCTATGTGGCGAGTGCAAAAAGCCGGACACGCATATTATAAAAATGGACCGCGTGTGGGTGCTGAAATGTGATGCGTGCGGTGCGATTCGCCCTATTATGAAAAGAAAAAGAGGGAAGTAGAATGGGTGTGAGTTGTGAGGACAATTAGCGGTTTAGCTATTTAGCGGCTTAGAGGTTTAGCGGGTTAGATAACCGAAAAAGCAAACCGCTAATCCGTTTGACAGCCCTGAAACCTAAAACCTGACACCTGTTTAGTCTTGTAAAATCCCATGGTTTTCTATGGCTCTACCTCCATACCTAAAATCTTTTTTGCACCGTAAAAGACATCTCTTGCAATTTCTGCACATCCTATCGCGGCACTATACATGGTTATCGTTACTGTTTCGCTGTTTATGCCCAAGAGCTGGTCTATCCTCCGCTTTATTTCCTCTCTCTCACCCACAGAGCCCGTTAGGAAGATTTTATACTCCCTTGCATCTACGCCGTAATCTGTCATGAGAACACGCATCGCGGCAATTTCCATCGCGGCAAACAAAGAGAGCGCATCCATAGCCAATTCATCGTTTCCTGCGCTTGCGTTCGTCCAGTTCTTACGCAAGACACCGGAATTTGAAAATGCTTCGTTTGCCGTTATCCCCCCCTCGTCGATTTCTCTTATCATCTGTAGGTCAATTGGACCTTGATACAATCCCGGCGAGCCCAAACACGCATCTATTGCTCCTATTATTTTTCCATCCGCTACCGACATCGTAACGGTGTTAGAGCTGATGTCCGCGAAAATGAAGTTCTCAAATCCCTTTTTATATATGTGGTATGCAACGCCCACCTTTTCCGGGCTTGCGCAATGCGAGAAGAACTTCATTCTGCGGTCTATTGTTTCGCTACCCGCGTGAATCCCGGGTATCATCATCGTGGGTATGCCTGCGTTCTTTATTGCGTCAAATACCTTTGTCCCGCCGCCGACTTTTGCACCCGCGCCTTCTTCACTCGTCACGCCGCGATTCCGCACCTTGTTAATGTCTTTTATCGTGGAAAAGCCATCGCCCATCGAATACGTCAGCGCAACCTGTTCTATCTCTTCTCTTTTTATCTTCAATCCCTTTTCTACTTCTCTTATAATCTCCTCGCCGTCCATCTCTGCCGCTTTCTTCCTCAGCAGCTCAAAAACGGTTACTCCTCTTTTTCCCCTCTTCAACCCTGCAAATCGTACTTCAACGGTTCCATGATCTACTCCTATGAACATAATAAGTACTTGTATAGCGAAAATAAAAAAACCACGAGATATTACCTTATACTTGACTGTGATAAATATCGTTTGTACCTTGATTTCCATTTACGACAATAAGCACCGTAATAGCGTATCATCTTGAATTGCCTCTCGGAAACATGCTGCTTTGCAACTCAGGGACTATCATAATACTCCTCACACTTTGGGACTACTATATTGCTGGGGGGCATTGTGATATCGAGCAGCTTATTTTAACGAGAAACAAGCTGAGGTTTAAGACTACGGGGCACGTTTCAAATCAAAACTCGTTTCAGATACGTAGCAGTCAATAACCCTATGATCATGCAAATCACTTCAAATCCCGGTATCTCTTCAGTTTCAGTATATGGCTTAGCAGGTATTGGATGGTGTGTCAAAAATCCAAGTTCGATGTTTTCAGTGGGCTCTAATGACATGAAATGCCAAGACACTATGTTATCCTTGAAAACGTATCCTTGTGGACTAATCCATGTCACATCTTTATCGTTGATATCATGAAGGCAAATTATGATATCCGCTTCGCCAATTGTATCTTTCCATGTAGCGCCAGTTGTCAGTATATATTCAAATCGATGATATTTGGCATTAGAAGGACTCGCTACAAACGCAATCTTGCTTCCATCTGGACTCCATGATAGACTCAAATCGTGCCACTCTCCTATTTTGTTTGTGGTCAATTGTGTTGGATTGCTCCCATCACTGTCTGCTATCCAGAGGGTATATGGCGGATAATAACCATTCCCCTCAGATGTAAACGCAATCTCGCTCCCATCTGGACTCCACACAGGGTTACGTGTAGATAGCCACACCGAATACCGATCGGATTTATTGAGCGAAGTTATCTGTTTTTTATTGCTGCCATCGCTATTCATCACCCAGACATAATAATACGTGAAATTGAAAACAGATTCGAATGCGATCTTGCTTCCATTTGGGCTCCATACAGGGTGAAAGCACTTATCCCAGATTATGCCATCCAATGTCATATTTGCTGCCAGTTGTTTCTCATTGCTCCCATCGCTGTCTATTACCCTGATACTGCTCTTATCATATCGCCCCGATGTAAATGCTATTTTATTCCCATCTGGGCTCCATACTGGTTCATAACCTGTGGTCAGTTCGTGCTTATCGCTTCCATCAACATTCATCACCCAGATACTCCTGTTCTCATATCGCCCCGATGTAAATGCTATTTTATTCCCATCTGGGCTCCATACTGGTTCATAACCTGTGGTCAGTTCGTGCTTATCGCTTCCATCAACATTCATCATCCAAATACTCCTGTTCTCATATCGCCCGGTTGTAAATACCATTTTATTCCCATCCGGGCTCCATACTGGTTGATAGCCCGCGGTTAATTTTTTCTTGTTCCTTCCATCGCTATTCATTGTCCAGATATTCGGGCTATCCCATCGATCTGATACAAGCATCATCTTAGTTCCATCAGGACTCCATGTGCAAGATGATATATCGCATGTAACATCTCCTGTTAGTTGTTTTCTCTCTGTTCCATCCTTATTTATCGCACAAATGCCGCCATGCCCTGATCCAAATAATATCCTGCTCCCATCAGGGCTCCACACCGGAGACAGATCACTATAGCTATATAGTGATTTTTCAACTTCATTTGCAGTCAATTGTCTCTTGTTAGTTCCGTCACTGTCCATCATCCAAATTTGACCATTTGACGCGATCCCCCTCCTCCCCCAGATACTGCTCATCTCATCATCCTTATATCGCCCATATGTATAAGCTATCTGACTCCCATCTGAATTCCATGCAGGTGATTTGGCACATGTCTCATTGGCGGTCAACTGCATCTTGCCACTACCATCGCTATTTATTACATAAATGCTCTCATTTGACACAAACAGGATTTTAGTCCCATCTGGACTCCATGTAGGTGATAAAAAATATCTTTTAAATACGGATATTACCTGAAAGCTTGACATAATCTGTTCTGTGTTTTCGATTGCGGTAAGTTTCTTCAGGTTAGTGCCATCGCTGTTCATCACTAAAAGATCGGAAGGATAATGGCCAGATCCCGAAATAAACGCAATCCCGCTGCCATCTGGACTCCATACAGGATGACCACAACTTCCGATCGTGGTTGTTAGCTGCGTTTTATCAGCGCCATCACTATTCATCACCCAGATACTACTATTCGACTGCTCTTTAAATTCTGGGCTAAAAACGTATCTCTCTCGATATAAATTCGACACAGTCTTTACCGTATATCTGCTTGACACGTACGCTATCTTGCTTCCGTCTGGACTCCATGATGGAAGTATATCGTTTGTCTCGAACGCTGTCAATTGCTTCTTATCACTTCCATCACTGTTCATTACCCAGATACTTTTGCATGCTTCATATATTTCCTCGTTGCCTGATGGTTCTGACACAAATAGGATCTTGCTTCCATCTGGACTCCATTGTGGCGAGTAATCGTATGTTTCTTTTGTTGTCAGTTGTTTCTTACCACTTCCGTCACTGTTCATAATCCATATATCGCCCCCATCATGGGGTCCGTAGTTTGAATCCCTATACAGACCCTTTTCCGTGCCTGCTACAAATGCAATCTTGCTGCCATCCGGACTCCAGACACCGGAAGAATCCCATGTCTCGATTGTGTTTAACAGCAGCTTATCACTTCCATCGTTATCCATCACCCATATTTTCGGATGGAAGTTAAATGCGTTATTTTGAGAAAAAACTCTGCTCCAATATCTAACCTTGACATACTTTGTCTCGGCTTTTTCGAAAGTCATGTTCCATATATGCCACGCATCTGCTCGATAATTCCAGTCGCACATCTCATCAAATTCTGTGTAATTATCAATTAATCTTGCTTCGACTGGTTGCGAATCCACATACACCTCAAAATCATTTAGTGGTTCATATATGGATTCTATCGGAAACCCCACAATCATCTGCTCCCTTTCTCCCCAATTTTTAAATGTAAAATTGCAATCCACAACAGCTTTTTCTTCATATAGGTCGATATATACAGTCTCATTTATCATCTGCACGTTTGTTGTGCTGTTGAACGGTATCATCGCGACATTGTCGTAATTCCATCCTAAAAATTCCACATCCCCTGAAACGATCGGCAAGAAAGATAAGGCGAGTATCAAAAAGATAATAACTTCAATCAAAGTCTTATTATACGACATCGCAGCATCCCTCCTTCTTGAAGATTATGTTCATATATTGTATTCAAATTAGGTATATTTAAGTTTTGTCCTATCTTATTTAGGTGATCCTACCATCACTTAGCCGCTCAACTCAACCTCCCCTTATAATTGCTCAAAATCTTGGATTTCGAGCAATTAAATGCAAAATGCAGAATGCAAATTGTAAAAGTACAAAATGAGTTTGACTTTGCGCTTTTCATTTTTCAATGTCTGTTCAAAAATCCGCAGAATTTTGAACAAATACCTCTCCTTCATACACCACTTAATCCCAGTCTCATTTTATTTCCACTCCAATCTAAAGACATCTCAAACTCCAAATATCAAATTTTTGGGATTTGGTACCGAGGATTTAGGGTTTATTACTTGCCCTCCCTCTTTACTTCCACCAATTTCAACCCCTGCCCCTTCAAAATTTTATTTTCGCCTGGGACATCGCCTATTACATCCAAAATTGTGCATCTATCTCCTTTTTTTAGACCTAATGGATGGCATAACTCAAACAGCTCGTAATCGTTTTCTTCACAATCCACAGGCTCAAAAACAATTTTAGCGCCTTTCAAAGCGCCTTTCGCTTCTATCGCTACTTTTACGGGTGGCTCTATTACTTCTACCACACGCACACCGTCTTCATGAATGTAACAATCGTGCTTTATTTCATCTCTTACGTGCTCTATCCTGTACCTTCTCCCAACCTCAAGGTTCGCACAGGATTTTTTTAATTTACACGCTTCACATTTCTCGGGGAGCCCTAAAAATATGAACTCATCGCCCGCTTTCGCCAACTTTGCGCCGACCAGTGTTACACTCTTTTCTTTATCCGCTTCTCTTTCTGCTTCTGCGTCTCCTTTTAACATATTCCCTAACCCCTCCATCTTATTCAATTACCCCCGTAACCACAGCAAGCCTTTCTGCTGCTTCATAAGTAAGTCCTGAATCGCCCAGTATTGTGTATCTGCTGGGATTTATCTTGTGGGCTAAGGTTAGTGCTTCTATTATATGCGCCTCCTTTATGCCCAAATCCTTTGCAGTTGTGGGGGCACCTATTTCTTTCAGCACTGCTTTGACTCGCTGCCAGTTCTCTCCATGTAGGTATGTCATCATTATGGTTCCAACACCACATTGCTCGCCGTGCAAAGCAGGCTTTTTCGCTATCATGTCCAAAGCATGACTGAATTTGTGTTCAGAACCAGAAGCAGGAGTCGAGGAACCCGCAATGCTTATTGCAACACCGCTGGATACCAACGCTTTTACCACTATCCATGCGGATTGTTCATCTTTTTGCTTTATTTCCGTGACGTTCTCCATTATCATATTCGCAGTCATCTCAGAAAGAGCAGCCGCATAACTGCTGAACTCCGCGTTTCGTAACCTCTGTGCAAGCCGCCAATCGCGTATCGCGGTGTAGTTAGCGAGAAGGTCGCCGCAGCCTGCCGCGGTAAACCTGTACGGTGCTGAAGATATTATCTTTGTGTCCGCGACAACAGCGAGAGGTGCATGCGCCTGTATAGAAACCGTGTTGCCTTTGTCTTTATCCTTCATTGATGCCCTTGGTGACACTATCCCATCGTGAGAGGCGATGGTGGGTACCGAAATAAAAGGAATACCGAGTTCAAAAGAGGCTATCTTCGCCGTATCAATGACGCTCCCGCCACCCACACCGAGTATGAACTTCGCTTTTTTCGCGCTCGATACGCTCTTCACGTGCTCCAGGCTTTCTACACTTATAGACGGCACTTCCTCTAAGTTGACTTCGTATCCTGCTTCAGACAGGATTTCAAGCACCCTTTCTCCCGCTATCTTTTTTGTGTGGTGCACCCCTGTAACGATAACAGCCTCTTTTCTCATTCCCAGGTGCTTGCACACCCTGCTGATTTCCTCTAAGACGCCGTGACCAATTAAAACGTCTCTCGGCAATTGCATCCATTTCACTTTTTCAAATGTTTCCATTATTTGGCTCCATGATAGCTATATTTAAGTATAAGCAACAAATAAATCTTTTCTTTTCTATTATTTTGCGTTTTTCAATTTTCCATTTGCATTTTGCAATTACATGATTACTCCTCCACCACCTTCAACATCCCAACCTCGGGCTCATAACATCTCCCCTCAACAATAAGCTCGTCAATTACTTCTTCTACCCATTCTTCCATCAATCCTCTCTTCTTTAGCTCCTCTGTCAACTTTATACGTTCCATACTGCTCTTCCCTGATACTCCCGGCTCTAATATATCCAAAACCATTTCCTTTGCCGTTTTACCATGACGCTGCCACACGTCCTTTACGGCATCTATTGCTCTGCCCTGCCAGTAATTCAGTTTATCATCATCAATCGCATAGTGTTCCATCGCTTGCTTCGCTTGCTTCCACGTACTTTCAGAAAACTCTTTTCCCTGTCTCTCTGGTAACGCTTTTCGAAGCAGTTCTATCCGCTCCATTGTCCTCCTTCCCGTGTTTAATATCCAATTAGTTCTCACGTTTTCATCTACCACTCCAGCTTCTTCAACCAATGTTAGAATATCTTTACTTTTACCTTTACCTTCACCTTTGTTTTTCTCTGCATGCGCACGCAGACGCAGATAAGCGACAAAAGCCAGGTGTTTTTTTGGTTTCAAATCGAGAAGAGCTTTATCGGTGTAAATGTCGAAAGTAGCCGTAGGGTCGCTTATTTTTACTTTTGTTATATTCCCTCTCTTTTCTACTTCTTTTATCTCACCAACCCCAAAGAGCCTACTACACCTTGCGCACGTAGGTGTAACGAGGAAAGTCTCTTCGTTTTCTTTTACGAAGAAGTAGTCGCTTTTCAATAGCTCTTCAAAAAACACCCTACAGGTGGGAACAGGAGTAGGAGCAGGAGCAGACTTCAGGTTTTGGTTTTGCATTTTGCTTAGTTTTTGTATATAAAGTGTAGTTTCCTTCTATTTAAGATGCGGATTTACACGGATTTACACGGTATGGACTTATTTAAGTTTAACATTGCTAATTTTTATCGTCTATCTATGTTAATCTGCGTTAATCTGTGTCAATAATCTATTTTCTTGCTCCTACTATGCATCTTAACACAAATTAAAAAATTATGATACCCCCATATCCAACGACACTGGACATATCTCCAGTGATGTCACCACTCGTTGCGTATTTTACCAATTCACCTTGCGTTGCACCGAGTTTTTTCGCTGCATGCAGCATCGCCGCTATTGGACCAACACCACATGCTGTCGAGTTTCGTTCATATATTCTCTTATAGAATTTCCCAACATCCAACTCCGTTATCGCTTTTATCACGTATTCATCCTTCTCTCTCGCTATCCTGTCAGGTTCATAATGCGTGAAATCCGAAGATGCAATTACAACTACTTTCTTACCAAATTTGGCAATCGTGTCAGCTAGGTCTTCTCCTATCTCTCTCGCTGTTTCCTCATCGCTTAAACCCATACAGATAGGGACGAACAGGAAATTTTTATCAAATAGGAATTGAAGAAAAGGAAGCTGAACCTCTATGGAATGCTCGTATCTATGCGCGGTCTCATCCATGTCAATAATCCGTTTTGGCAGTGCATCCACGAATGCTCTGTCCGCTTCCACTTCGCCTAAGGGCGTCGCCCACGTATCTGCTGAAACAGCGACAAGCGAACCTATACCATGATGATTGGGACCCAGGATGACGAATGTATCCGCCATTGGAAGTTTTGCATAGACGTTCGCCGCTATGCCGCCCGAATACATGTACCCTGCATGAGGAACCACAGCTCCAAGAACATTTCCTTTTTCTTCTCTCTTTACACCAGAAAAGCAATCCCGCAGCTGGGTTTCCAAACTCGCTCTTTCTCCTTCATAAAAAGCACCTGCAACTGCCGCTCTTCTCATTGTCACTCTTATTTTATTATATCTCGGATTCAAAAGCATCCACATCGTAAGTGAACGTAAATTCCTCTTTACTACCTCCTCTACGATGCCTTTCTCGTAACAGCTCGCGTGCAAGCAGCCAATAAATAGTGGCAAGCGCTTTTCTTCCATGGTTATTCGTAGGAATAACAAAATCTACGTTTGCCGTGGAATTGTTTGTATCACAAAGTGCCACCAGCGGTATGCCGGTACTCACACCCTCCTGCAAAGCCTGCGCATCTGTCATTGGGTCGGTCAAGACCAATACAAAAGGTTCTATGAAGTATTCGGATCCGGGATTCGTTAAAGTTCCGGGGATAAATCTCCCCGCTATTGCCTTCGCTCCCGTCACCTCGGCGAACATACTCACGGGATGGTGGCCATACTCCCTTGCGGATACAACCACGATAGAGGAAGGCTCGTAATTTGCTAAAAACCTCGCCGCTATTTTCAGCCTTGCATCCATAAGTTCTACATCTAACAAATACAGCCCATCTGGTCTTGTCTGGTAAATGAATCGCATCATATCGCCTGTTTTTTGCTGCGTTCCTATGTGGACACCGCTTGCTAAGTAATCAGGACCGGGTATTAACATAGCCTGCTCTTCCTTCCTTGCATCTTCCTCTTCAGTTCCCTTTTCCCTCTCTTGCGCCATATTTTTCTGTCTTCTCTATTTTTATATTGTATATAAAGTATAACTGCCTTCTATTTTTTATCTGGTTCATTGTATATATATCTAAATATGGTGGGTGAAGAGGGAAAAGAAGCAGTAAAGCAATATATAGTGGATTTGAGGAAGAAGATACATTATCACAATTACCGATATTATGTGCTGAACGAGCCAGAGATATCAGATGCCGAATATGATAGACTTTTTAAGGAGTTAGAGGAGTTCGAAAGCAAATATCCCGAATTAGTGACGCCCGATTCACCAACGCAAAGAGTGGGAGCGAAACCGCTGGAGGCGTTCGGCACTTATAAGCACAGCATCCCTCTGCTGAGTTTGAATAGTGTTTCCGAGGAGGAAGAGGTAAGGGATTTTGATGAACGAGTGAGGAAGTTTCTCGGAGAAGCGGGTGGTGCGGAAGCGATAGAATACGTGGTGGAGCCGAAGATAGACGGGCTGGCGATGGAACTTATATACAAGAACGGTGTTCTTTCCGTCGGAAGCACCAGAGGTGACGGAGAAACAGGAGAGGAGATTACACAGAATCTGAGAACGATAAAGACAATACCACTGCGTATTTTTTCTGATGCTGCTTCTGCTTCGGGTGTTCCCTTGTCCCTGCTGGAAGTAAGAGGGGAAGTTTTCATCCCGGTGAGAAAATTCAAAGACCTGAATATGGCGTTGGGAGAAAAGGGGGCGAGGATGTTTGCAAACCCGCGAAATGCGGCTGCGGGTTCGGTAAGACAACTTGACCCGCGAGTTACCGCTTCTCGGCCTCTTGATTTCTTTGCCTATGGTGTCGGTAGAGCAGAAGGGAAGGAGTTCTCAACGCAGTGGGAAGTGCTGGCGTATTTACGAAGAATAGGGTTTAAGATAAGCCCTTTAATAAGGCGATTTGAGACTATCCAGGACGTCATTAGATACCACGAAGAAGTGAAGGAGAAGAGAGATGAACTGGATTATGAGATTGATGGGATAGTGGTGAAGGTAAACAGCATAAAGCAGCAAGAACGGCTGGGTGCGATTTCGAGAAGCCCGCGATGGGCACTTGCATACAAGTTTCCCGCGAGAGAGGAGTTCACGCGTGTGAACGATATAGTTGTGCAGGTGGGGCGAACAGGGGCATTAACTCCTGTTGCGGTATTAGAGCCCGTGCCAATAGGGGGGGCGACAATACGCAGGGCAACATTGCATAATGAAGATGAGTTGAGGAGGAAGGACGTGCGGATTGGCGATACGGTGGTGGTGGAAAGGGCAGGGGACGTTATACCTGAGGTTGTAAGCGTGATAAAGTCGAAGAGGACTGGAGATGAGAAAGAGTTCAAGATGCCTGATAGATGCCCTGTGTGCGGTGCAGAAGTGATAAAAGAGGGCCCGATTATGAGGTGCATTGGGGTTTCGTGCGAGGCGCAGTTAAAAGAAAGGATAAAACATTTCGCTTCGCTTCGCGCGCTTGACATAGAAGGACTGGGAGAGAAAGTAATAGAACAGTTAGTAGATAGAAAAATGGTTTCGGATGCAGCGGATTTGTTCTTCTTAACGAAAAGCGACCTTTTAAGGCTGGAACGGATGGGCGGCAAATCAGCACAGAACATATTGGATGCTCTCGAAAAGAGCAAACACACTACCCTTTCCCGACTCATTCATGCCCTGGGAATAAGACACGTGGGAGACCATACGGCATCTTTGCTCGCAGATAAGTTCCGCGATCTGGATGCGTTACGAAATGCAGGTTACGGGGATTTGATACGCATACCGGAGATAGGGCCGGAAGTAGCGAGAAGCATTCTGTTGTTCTTCGAACAGGAAAGCACGAAGGAATTGTTAGCGAAGTTGGAAAGGGCGGGAGTAAGTTATGAAAAGAAAGAGGCTGGCGCAGGGTTGTTGGTGGCGGAGGCAGAAAGGAAGCTTCTGGAAGGAAAGACATTCGTTTTTACCGGGCGAATCTCTATGCCGAGAGAGGAAGCAAAGAGCATAGTAGAGCGATTTGGCGGAAAAGTAGCATCGAGCGTGTCGAAACGCACGGATTACGTGGTGGCAGGTGAAGAAGCGGGTTCTAAGTTGGATAAGGCAGTACGGCTGGGTGTGAAGATAATAGATGAGGCAGCGTTTATGGAACTGGTAAAAAAGCGAAAGCTTTAAAAAACAAAAATCTTTTACCTTTCTATTTACTAAACAAACGAGAACCATGCTCCCCCTCTATGTTGACCTCTCTGGTAAAAGAATCGTTGTATTTGGTGGAGGTACGATTGCAGAGAGGAAACTACGGCAGATTTTGGAAACGAACGTAGAAAGAGGGGAGATGGATGTAGAAATTTACAGCCGGGATTTCACGCATTGGATAGAGGAGACGCGGGAAAAGGGGGAGATACAGTGTTTCGGGTGTGATTTGTGGACTCAGAATCTGGAAGACCTTGCAAAAGGGGCTTTTTTAATCCTTGTGTGTACCGATGATGAAACGCTGAACACGCGTATTTTAAAAGCAGCGGCGAAGTTTGACGTCCTCGTTAATTATAGAGATGAAGGAGATGCTTTTATGTCTTCCGTTGTAAACAAGGGTGGATTCCTGATTTCCGTCTCTACGCGTGGGAAAGGACCTGCAATGGCAAGATATATGAAGGGGCAGATTGTGTCGCTTATAGAAGATAAAGAGGAAAAGATGCTGCAAATCCAGACCCGCCTCAGGAAACATTTAAAAGAAAAGATTAACTTAGAAGAATCCAAAAGGAGAGAGATTTTGAACCAGGTTTTGAACGATACAGAATGCTGGGCTGCTCTTGATGCTCCAGTCGAAGTTGCAGAAAAGCGTATATTAAAAATTGTGGAGGCTAAATATACATAAACATAAACCCCAAAATGCATAAAATCGGCTCTTTATGGTTTTCGCATAAAAAATGCAGTGTAGAGGAACTTGAAGAGATAGCGGAGAGGTTGAATCCGAGCATATTTGCCGATGACCCGCGTGTGTGCGGCTATGTGGTTATAAAAACGTGTAACCGTGTAGAGGCATACATTAGCGCGGAAAAATCAAGGACAGTGTTAGAAGAAGTCGTTAACCGGTTGAAATTGGAAAAGAGCGGGATTTTCGTGGGTAAGGATGCCTTAGAGCATCTTATGCGAGTTGCTTGTGGGCTCGAAGCGATGATAGTGGGCGAAGACCAGATTCTGGGGCAGATAAAGAAGTACTATCTAGAAAGTAAGCTCGAAGGCACGATGGACCGTCTTCTGGACATGGCATTTGACAGGGCGATAAAAACGGCGAAGCGAGCGAGGAGCGAAACGAGAATAAATGAAGGGTCGGTTTCTATTGGCTCCGCAGCGGTTGAACTTGCAGAATACGTAACATGGGGACTGGACGGAAAAAGCATACTTGTAATTGGTGCAGGAGAAATGGGGACGCTGGTAGCACGAGCTATTTCAGAAAAAAAATTGAAAGCCATGTTTATTGCGAATCGAACGTATGAAAGAGCGAAG
>Ga0209986_10003327_pt1 | contig 14146 bp, 12 predicted proteins | sample BlataG_FD_183168 | JGI IMG/M metagenome (GOLD analysis project Ga0209986, IMG submission 183168) | Deep subsurface microbial communities from Black Sea to uncover new lineages of life (NeLLi) - Black_00105 metaG (SPAdes) (version 2) | ecosystem: Environmental > Aquatic > Marine > Oceanic >...
TAGGTAGGTAGGTAGGTAGGTAGGTAGGTAGGTAGGTAGGTAGGTAGGTAGGTAGGTAGGTGGGTTGGGTCGGTGGGGATTTGCTTTTTTTTTGATAACTTACTTGTTGGGTCGTGAGCAACACAAGATTTTTCCTTGTTGCGCCTTTTCTATGAGTTGCTTGTGATCTGAGCTGGGATTGAGATCATCTTGTAGCAATAGTTTAGGGAGGTATGGTATCTTTGCAAGCTCCATAGATGTATGTTACAAGGTGCGCATAAATCTTTTTGAGATGAGAAACAGGGTTGTTGTATCGATTAAATAAAAAACAAGACAGGTGCAGTAGAGCTCCGACCAATTACTGAGCTCCACCTTGTATCCATTCTCACCCAATACGGCATCTTCATGGTCGCTGTCAAAGTTTTATCTTCAGTCATGATGATCATGTTTCATTGTAATGACTGTGCAATCATTCCCTTGCTCCTTTTATTGCTGTCTTCACTCATCACCAACATCTACCGATGTGCTCTGTGTTGTCGGGCAGTCAAAGTCTTCGGGGAGGCTTTCTGCCAACTAATAGTATTCTAATTTTCCTGTCACTGCTTCAAGCAATGTATCACATGTACACACACGAATTTTTAACTTTATAGGCACATGCACATGCTAATATTAGAAAAATCAACACTCTCGAGAATCTCTGATTAATCATCTTTTCGACTCTGCTTCCATAGAAACCGTCCCGTGCGAAGCCATCTCAGGCAAAGAATACACTGTACCAAACCCTTCAGTCCACGTAAATGACAGAGAGCGTAAATGACAAAGAGCAAGGTCAGCACGGCTGCAAACATTACCGACGCCGATGCAAGTTCATGGCTCCATGTTGCCAGCAAGAGTTTTGGTGTCGTCACTGCCACAATGAGGCCAAGCATCAGAATGAACCAGATCCTACTAAACGACATGAGCTAGATAGAAAGTCAGTCACAGAAGTAGTATGTGCATTATGCTCTACCAGACAACCAGTAGCATCATCTTGTACTTTTTGTGGTGTCTCTTTCGGCGTCTACAGCTGCTTAATTTGTCCATTTTTTGATGACGATTCCACTAAAGGCACCTTTCACTGCGCTGAATGCGGTATATGTAGGGTAGGTGGCAAAGAAAACTTCTTCCACTGCAATACATGTGGTTCCTGTTACCATAAAGAACTGAGGAATAACCACAAATGTATAGAACGAGCAATGCATCAAAACTGCCCTGTATGTTTTGAGTTTTTGTTTGAAAGCACAGACCCCACTACTGTCCTCAAATGTGGCCACACCATACATACACAATGCTTGAAAGGGTTAGAGGAACACGTGGCAGCAATATGCCCCAGTTGCCCCCTTTGTAAAGCCTCTTTGGGGGATTACTCTGCCTATTGGGCTGCCTTGGATAGACAAGCACAACAGAATCCCTGTCCCCCTGAATATGCTGGTTGGACTGCTGATCTATTTTGTAATGACTGCTCAGCAGAGTCACTTGTGCCTTTTCATGTTGTTGGATTGAAATGCACTCAATGTGGTTCTTATAATACTAGAAGAATGGGCGTACATCCAGGTGCTAACAACAACAACAACAACAATATTAATGCTCCTGGTGGAGGTGGTAGAGGTGGTAATAACAACATAATACAGGCTTTGGAGGCAGCTTTGCGGAGAGGTAATGAAGAAGGAGGTGGTGGTGAGGGGGAAGATAATGAAGAAGAGTTGGATTTAGATGCACTCATGGGCCAGTGGTTTATAAATCCAAATGATAGTAACAACAATGAAGAAGAGGAGGAGGAAGAGGGGGGATAATGATGATGCTCATTGACATTGTATTAGCTAGCTGATGTAACCATGTATGTGTACATGTTGTATAACAGTAGTTTGAGATGATAAATATAATATACAAAATAAATAAATCCAACAATCATGAGGGAGATCAATATTTCTTGCCAACTCCTCCTGCCCCTCCAAAAGCACCCTTACCGACCCTGCCTCCATAAGCATTGGGATCCTGATAATGCTGGTCTTGCCTTTCTGTTTGTAATTCAAAATGAGCAGGAGATGTGGTTGAAGATAGACTAAATGCACGGTCTTCTAACTTGAAGATGCGGTTCTTGTTCTTGGCCATAGCGTTCTTGGAGGTGAGGAAGCCTTCGAAACCCTGTGTGTAGGTTGGGTTTAAGAGACGGTGAGAGAGGTGAGAGGACTGGAATGGGGAAATTGGTGGCAAAATGAACTATTAGATGATCCAACAAGTTGGTTACTGTAGGTTATGTGGTGTGGAAAACGTACCTTGAGCACTGTTCCAAAGCTAGTGTACTCGGCTGTGAAGTAATTCGTCTCTTGATCGTAAATCTGCAGTGATGGGTAGCAGGGAGCTTGGTAAAAGCACTGTGTATGCTTCCAATTGGATGGTATTTATCTATAATACATACCTGTCTCTCTAGTTTGCCCAGCTCTGCACCTATCTGCTGCCTTCTTTGCTGAAATTGGTCTGTCATTCTTCAAGCTACGTTTTCCCAGTATTATACAGTGTCTTTATTACTTTAATCGGATCAGATGTGCCCAGTCAAGTCGCTTGAAACAAAAGAAGAACTAATAATGTGCATGAAAGCAATGTCAAGTTTGGTGCACTCTTTATTTTCCTTCCTCCAACTTTCACCGCTCTCCTCTCCCTCCCCTTCCCATTCCTACAAAACAGCTTTCCAAACTTTCTTTCAATCAATCAATTTCATTCCATAAAATTTACATACACTATATGTCAATTCAACCTGAACCCCAACTGTTACTTCCTACTTTGCGGAGGGTCCAACCACTTGCACACATCCTTGAATTCGTTAAATCTCTCTTCATCCCTGGACCCCCATGCCACATTGGCCAATGACCCACCTTCTACCATCTCCAATGCTACCCCTACATAGACTACAGTCGCATCTACCATCTCTCTCTTCTTCCCTTGCCTTACTAGATCTTCAAATCCTTGAGGTGTCAATCTCGCCACCATTCCCATCCCCATACCTCCACTTCCACCATTATTACCTTCTTCTTGCTGTTGTTGAAGAGGATTGTACATGTCAAATAAGAGAGTATTACTCCTCCTTGGCTTATTGTTCTCCTTATCCAATAAATGCCTCTGCATATGATCAAAATCAACAGGTAACAATGTATGTTCCATACACGCCAGTCTAATGGTGTCCAACCACATGCATCTTGGCTTATCTGCACCAGCAGCATCACCTTCTGAATTGAATCCCATCACCTTGCCACTATCGTACCGCTTCTTCCAAGGCAATATAGCCATCTCCCCCCAAGAAGATACCCAAGGAGTGTCATCACAAGGGACCTCTGGGGCCACCAGAACCCTGCCCAATCTAGAGGCCAGCTTGGCGAGGGTGACAGACATGTGGCGGAATTCTTCGACATTTCGGCTGTATTGCAGTACCCCAGGAGCCAAGGCGAGAACCCTGGGGATGGGGTCAGCTTCTGTGGAAGTTCCAAAAAAGGGTAAATTGGGGTGGAATGCATTGGTGACCTCCCAGTTCCAGGATTGGGTGGCTTTGAGGGCGACTTGTTTCCAGGCGGAGTTGGAGCCCCATTCTGGGATGGCGATAAATACGATGTGGGCGACGACTTGTTTGGCTGCTGCCCAAAGACCGCCGTTACCTCTGCTGGCCCATGCAGATATAAGAAACTCTGGTGCAAATGCAAATGTACCATTCGTACTATTACTATTGTTGTTATGGTTGCCTTTGTTAGTAGGCGTCCATGGGTCGGGCCACATGGGCCCCTCACTTGCCAATATATCCATAATGGCCTGAGACACATTGTTCCTTGGAGGCAACAAAGGCTTCCCATCAAACAAATCAACCATACTACCGTTCAATGCAAAAGGTATTTTAAAAGACATTGTCGCCAGCTTTCCATCTTGAAAGTCAGTTTTAGTCAACTCGGACCAAGAGTCGGGGTACTCCACCGATTGTTGTTGTGAAAATGCATTCCCCCAAGAGAAGATCTCACTGGTAGCAGCCTTTATTTGAGTCCTTCTCTCTTCTGGAAGACCGTCATGGTAGTGCATATCACCTATAGGCGCAATCATTTGTCCAGCGTAGGCTGAGCCTATGACATCATCAAATATAAACTGATCCACTACCGTATGAGAGATGATGATAGCCGGTTTATGTTCTGTCAGCCAATCCGCACTTTCAAGAGTTCTTATTATTCTATCTACCACTTCCCCTAAGAACCATGCACTAGGGGAATCTGGCTTGATATTTTGAGCATAGATAGCTCCGGTATTTGACCCCGAATGCCCCCAAATATCCCTCATTGCAATAATTTCCTGGTTTTCAAACGGCGGCGATTTTAGATACACATATGGATCCCTGTATACATACGCATCGCTGTCAATATTGAACACATTAACACCAAGTCTAACCATTCTTAATATTAATAAAAACCTTTGCATCAATATTCTCTGCATATCGCTGGCTTCTAAATCATCCTTACCAGGAGTGCTGCTCCATATGCAGGTGATGTTGGAATACACAGCGTGCAGCTCATCGCAGGCTGGGCCGTTATCTGCAAGAATAGCAATGTGGGCTATGCCAAGTTTCCAGAAACTTGTGACTAGGTTCATACCTAATTCAAATCCAAAGCCGTGGCCCGCAGCTATGAGGATGAGCTCGTGTTTGTAGGTGGTGGTTTTGATGAGATGTCGGATACCTTCAATTGTGCCGACATCTCCTTTGAATGTTTCTACTTGATTAATGCTGCAGTAGCCACTTTCTGAACATGGAAGTGATGGGGAAGATGGTGGTTTGGATTTTGTTGTTGTCTTTGATTGCTGAGATTTAGGGATGGAGGAGGGGCCATCACTGTGGTCGTCAGAGTAGGATGTCTTCTTGGTATCACTGCTGTCATTGTAATCTAGAAAGTCGTTAGTTATTGGAGTGGCGGTTTCATCTTTCTTTAGGATGGCTGGTGGAGTGTCTTGAGTGTCAGTTGATTTCAAAGCTGAAGAGAGTAGACGGGAGCTGTGGGAGAGGAGAACTCGAGAGGCATCGGTGGCGGTGAGCAGCCAGCCGGACAGGAAGATGAAAAGGAGGATAATCACGAGGTTCCTGGTGGGGCTGGGTGCTGTTTGAATGATCTTTTTAGCAGATTTATCTACCCTTGCCATGATGCAGTGAACAATAGCGTGTCTGAAAGTGTCGCAATTATTGGAAAAATCTGATCAAAAAAAAACAGTTTGGTTTAATCTCAAACATTAACAGAGCTATGCATGCATCATTTATACGAGGACCAAGTTATTCAATGGTGGATTGAAGGCAGACAATTGGTTTTATTACCTGACGAGTTGAAGAAATTGCTCCACCATGGATCCTCCAGAGGCATATTAATACAATATTGTTATGTGCTCTTCAATTTGCTGTCATGTAAGCAAGTTCTACGCATATTTTTAAATATAAAACATCTATCTACACATACAAATTTATTTACTAATATCAAAAGAAAGGCTTTATAGATCTATTTGCAGAGCAATATTTGCTGCCTCTAGAGCAGTCAACAGACGCTTCTGAGCCAACTGCAGGCCCCCAGCTGCACCATTCTTCACTGCAGCCACCTCTGCAGCCTTGGTTTCTGCCTGTGACAACTCCCTTGCTGCCTGGACATATTCCCCTTCGGCATTCTTCACTGCTTGATGGGCAGCTGTCAAGTCAGCAACAGCCACTCTCTTGGCCTCTACAGCCACATCCAATGCGGCAAGTGCAGCATCACGAAGGTGCTTCAGCTCTGCCTCTTCGGCAAATGGATTCTGTAGTTGAACCTGGATGTCTGCCAGAGTGGCGTTATTAGCGTCAATGTCTCTTTCAGCTGCTATTTTGGCTTGGTTGCCTTGTTCCACCACTTTTTGACAAGCCTCTAATACTTTGTACTTTTCAGCCATGACTTCTGCCAGCTGTCTCACCCCTCCTTTGGACTGCACCACCCCCTGTCCCGCAGATTTCAAATCTGCTACTGCACCTGCCACCTTATCATGAGCCACACGGAGCTGGTTTTCTGCCCTGATTAGTGCTGCATTCCTATCTATATCTGAAGAAGAGCGACAATCCAGCTGTTGGGCAGTGTGGAGAGCTGCTAGGAGCTCCCCAACTTGTTCAGAACTTGTCTGGAGTGCCGACAAAAGGCGCTCTTCCTGATCCAGCATCATTGATGATGAAGAAGTTGGCGCTGCTGCTGGTGCCACTACTACTGCTGCAACATTATCACTGCTAGGAGCAGCAGCAAAAGCAGCAGCAGCAGGAGGAGGCTGATGATGAGTCAGAGATGATGGTAGCTGGGCACCTAGGAGGGATTCTGCACTCTCAAATAACTGATTTGTCCTTTCCAGCCAGGTGCCATCATCATCACCACCATCAGTTTTACTCACTGCACTATTATCAGCTGATACCCTCCCCTCTCTACTACTACTATTACCACCACCACCACTCAACATGCTGGCCACGCTATCAAGTCTACGACTAAAATAATCAGCCAAGGTAGCTCCACCAGTGGTCGTATTGCTTCTATCACTGATATGACGGGCTGCCATGATTTGGCCCATTATGGTATTAGTGGGATTAGTAGTACCAACACTAGCCATGTTGCCTCTATTATTTTCATAATAACTAGCATCAGTAGAAAGCAGTGCTTTTTTATCAGAAGACAGCGTCTCAGCAAGGGCAGTCAAACTAGACAATTCCTGTTCCAACCCAACCACTCTCTCCTCCAGCGCTCTTCTTTGATCATCAGCATCTTCCAAAGCAGCACCTACCTGCTGAGCTTGAGTGTCCAGCACAGCACACCGCTGTTGTGACGCAGTGAGGGCATCCTTGGCGGAGATGGCATCCGATTCTGTTACATGAAGCTTCTCTTGCAGATTGCTGATGATGGCATCATACTTTTCTCCTTCTTGCTGGATCTTTTTTTCAAATGCTGTGGCAGCTGATTGAAAACGTTGGCACTCAGCTTGGGCTGCTGCAGCTGTGTCGATGGCATTGCTGCGTTCAGCAGTTGTGGTTGCGAGTGCTTCAGAGAGGGTCTGGAAATGGTTCAAGATGGCATCCACCCATGCAGCAGGACTCATTGTGGCATTGGTGTTGTTGTCAGTATGATGACTCTGACTATGGGTTGCCTTGACAGCAGGAATGGTATCATTTGATGACATCAGCAATGCAGCTCCTGTCACGCTTTCTGGAGATGATGATGATACAACTGCAGTCCAGACGGATACTGCTGCCTGCCTCCATTGCTCTCCAACAGCATCATCACCATCGTTGCTGTTGTTGTTGGCCTTTTCTACAATCTTCTTGACTGGAGCCTTCACCAGTCGTTGTACTTGTACTTGTTGCTGTTGGATAGCACGACGGGCGGCAGTCAATTCAAGCTTGGCAGTTGCCAGCTGCCCCCTCAATCTATCTAACTCCATCCTTGTTTGACCTGGCACTGCTGCAATGAGCTTGGCTTCAGTTTGATGATACCTTGTTTGCTTCATTCTCAAAATCATAGAAATAACAATGCCAATAGAGCATGCAACAATGCCCGCCACTAGACCCAGTAATGACAGAGCCATGGTTGGTGATATCATCATAGCCCTAACATTGTTGAATCTTCTCTCACTGCTGACTGGGCGAGATATGATGAAGGAAAGGACCAACTCTCCCACCTCTGACCAAGTCTTGGGTAATGGTGGTTGAGAGGACAGCGCTAATGATGCTTTTGCTAAAGCATCTTGTAGCTGTTGAGTCTTGGATGTCAAAAGAGCAGCTTGAGCTTCAGCCTTGGCTGCTCTGGCCTTGGCAGCGGCAACTGCCTGGCGTCCAGTCTTCAAGTCTGACTGCAACGATTCTACAAGGTTGGTCAGTTGGTTGCTACTAATGATGGATTTTTTAGGTTCTACTTCTAAATGCTGCTGCTGCTGCTGTTGTTGTTGAGATAGGGGTGGCGATGGGAGTTGAGCAGGGGGAGGGGGGGCATTAGTACTGGCAGCAATGCTATGGACAACAGCATTGCTGGCGTTGTGTACCTGTGCTGCTTGGTGTCTAAGAGAAACACTGGCTCCTATGAGAAGGATAACTACTAGGAACATGACTGAAGCTATAATGAGCTGAGGGATATCCTGCCACAGGGATTTGAGGGTGCTGAATGGGCCTCTTGCGTCTTGCTGGCGTTTCCATAGTTTGTACTCTGGACTGGCTTCGAGGTCGGCCAAAGCGGAGGTGGTACAAATTTGTTGGCGATGATGGACCTCAGCTATGGAGAGCTTTCCTCCAGAAAGCATAGCTGGTCTGAAGTCTATGTTATTCATTTTTCCGGTGATGAAAGAAAGGAGTTTGCTCGTTGTCAAACACTAGAATTCAAACAAGCATTCAACAGAGCCGTTAATGGGTTGATAATTAAATCCAAATCCAAGAGCTTGTTATAATTGGTGAATAGCAATGGACAAAGACGACAAGCGAGCTGGTTTCACTTGTAGGATCGTCGATTTGGTAATTTTCCGGATCAACTGCTTCTTCAGGTTATATATTTGCAGCTAGTGATAACTTAACAAGGTTGAATGGTGTCACTCTCACCAAATATGAGTAAATTTTTTTGTAACATTGATGTCGGAGACTGGAGTTAACTAGGCCCCAACCGCATCATTTTGACTTGAGGAGCAGAGAGAAGTTCCATGGCTTCTTCTGGGAGTTCTTCAGAGACAATTTGATTCAAAAAACAAAATTGCTGCATTTTTTACACTTTTTCACAGTTTGTACATAATGCCTTGGATATTCCTAGTCTGGCTCCTGTCCTTCGTGGTCCAATGCATATTACTAGGCATAAGTCTCTTCCAATTGATCACTCTGACTGATTTGGAAGCAGACTATGTCAATCCATACGAGGCTTCCAATAGATTTAACAGATTAGTAGTAAGTTAAATGCATTTTAGACGATTCTAATTGACCAATGTGATAAAAACAACGACTCTGTTTTGCCATGGTTGATCCCCGACCCACACCCGCATCGTTCAATCTCAAATTTCCTTCCCTCTCCCACCCCTCCCCTTTTCTCAATTCAAACAACAACAACAACAACAATAGATACCCGAGTATGCCATCCAAGCATCAATAGCAATCTTATCCACGTTAACAGGCAACTGGCTGTATGGCTTCCTCAACTTGACGTTAACTGCCTACCACACCCACCTCTTGTTGAAGAGACAGCACTTGGTAGACGTGACGGAAATCTTTAGACACATAGGAATGAAGAGGAAACAGGGATCTGTAAAGATGGTAACGTACCTGTTGTTGTTTGTATGGGCATTATATAGGTTGTTAGGTGTGGGTGTGAGGATCTACATGACACCTGAAGGACGTGGCGCGGCGAAGAAGGTAATGCAGCAACAGGCTTCGTTTTATTGATTATTTTTCTGAGTGATTCTGAAGTTGTTCGGTGTTAGAGTATGTATGATAATATATATATAGATTACTTCCTATAGCATGTACTTGCTTATGTTTGTCTCTCATTGAGTTTACAGGTAAAGTATCATCAAACGTTTTGCAAGGGCAGTTTTCGAAACAACGTCGTCGGGGTCTCTCCTGTGGTGAGATTTGGATGGCAAACTGTGCACACATTGGCAAGGGGATGAAAGAGGGGATCCCACGTAGTTCATCGACAATTCACGTCTTCAGTAAATATAATTACCGGCTGAGCCTTAGGATATGCTCACTGGGAAGTTCCTGGCCTTGAATAGATTGCGTCTTCTGAGCAGCAAAGAGCAGTCAATTCGACCATTGTCTCTCCATCGCCTAGCATATCACCCCAATAGACGTCTCTCTAAACGGTACTCCGTTAAAACGTCCAGTCAACTCACTCCATCATCAACCACAGCCGACGCAAAGATGACAGAAGCAAATGGCAACTCAGCTCTCGTTGAGGAGGTCGAATCCCTTCGCAAGCAACTCGAATCTCTCAAGGTTGGTCTATTCTCACTGATTACATCCAAATCTACTCCAAACTCCGATTTCTCCTCACCATTCCATCTCACCGACCCTCTCCCTCCCCCTCTCTTCCACACACACACACAGACAACTCTCCGTCAAAAGGAAGAAGAATCGTCCCCCACCGTAGCCCCCTACTCCAAATCATTCGACCGCACTCTCATCACCACCATCCTCAACTCCCCTAGCGAGGGCCTCGCTTTAATGGGCCGCACCCTCAGGGTCGGTGGATGGGTCAAAACCGGCCGCGTCCAGGGCGGCGGCAGCTTTGCCTTCCTTGCTCTCAGCGATGGAACCTGTGCTGGCAATCTTCAAGTAATGATAGATGAACCTATTGCTGAGGAGGTAGGGGGACTGAAATCTCTTACTAACACTGCTACCAGTTTATTAGTAGAGGGTAACCTGGTTGAATGCCCTCCAGGCAAGGAACAAAAGGTAAGAGAGAGAGAAAAAGAGAAATTATTATTTGTGGATACATCATATCATAGCAGCAGTAACAGTTGGTGGTGATGGTAGTAGTAGTATTAACACAATAATAACAATATATAATACTGAAGGTAGAGAGTGGCAGGAAAGTACTCATTTTTCTTTCATTCCTTGATTTCTTCAAGGAATGAAATACCCCCCAGCAGTGCCATGATTCCTTCCTCCTAGTTAATCTTCAGACAATAAACCTTTGTATCGTATTAAAACAGGTGTCTCTGATTTCTCTCTCTTTGAGAATGGGCATTGCATTTCTCATGCAGTGTATGGGGCTTTCTGTGTCGGATTGGTACAACAACTACTACTATGACAGTCATCACCACTGCTACTATAGCTAATAGTATCCTTATCACTTTCTCTTCTCTACTCTATTCTACTTTTGAACGTGTCGGTACTAACAATGAACCATCCCTCCCTCCCTCCCTTCCTTTTATGTACACTGCCGTTGGTGTGTTGTCTATTTACATAAAACAGGTTGAATTAAAAGCAACCAAGATCATCTACGTCGGCAGGACAGATGGCGCTGAATACCCCCTAGCCAAGAAGAAACAATCCTATGAGTTTCTAAGAGAGAAGGCTCACCTGAGACCTAGAACGAATACCATTGCAGCTGTGGCTCGTATTCGTAATGCACTAGCATATGCGACTCATCAGTTCTTTAATCAGAATGGTTTCTTGTACGTACACACCCCTATTATTACGGCTTCTGATTGTGAAGGAGCTGGAGAGATGTTCCAGGTTACTACCCTGCTCCACAAGGCTGAGGAAGCTGGATCTGCTTCTGGTGGAGCTAGTACTCCAACTGCAGCAGACGTTGAAGCTTTGAAAGCTCAAGTTGCCGAGCAAGGCGATGCTGTCAAGGCAGCCAAAGCAGCTGCAGCTGAAGACAAGGGTAATGCTGACAAGGCAGCTGCCAGTAAAGCTGCAGTGGAACATCTCCTCCGTCTCAAGCAGCAGTTGGCCAAGACCGAGGAAGCTGCTCGCATTATAGGAGGTATAGCAAGAGCTGAAAATGGCAAGATTGACTACACCAAGGACTTCTTTGGCAAGCCATCCTACCTAACCGTCTCTGGTCAGCTTAATGGTGAGTACTATGCTTGCGGTCTGTCTAATATTTACACGTTTGGCCCAACTTTCAGGGCGGAAAACTCCCACACTACCCGTCATTTGGCTGAATTCTGGATGATTGAGCCTGAAATTGCCTTTGCCACCTTGGAAGACGACATGGCCTGTGCAGAAGACTATGTCAGACACTGCTGTCAACATCTCCTGGACAATTGCAGAGCAGATCTTGACTTTATCACCAAAATGATCGACCCAACTGCCTTGGAACGTCTGCAACAAGTAGCCAGCAGTCCATTCAAGAGAATCACCTACACAGAGGCAGTTGAAGTCTTGGAAGAGGCAGTGGCATCTGGCAAGAAGAAGTTTGATTTCCAACCCAAATGGGGCATCGATTTGCAATCTGAACATGAGAGGTACTTGACGGAGGAGGTTTATAAAATACCTACTATTGTGTACAACTATCCCAAGGACATCAAAGCATTCTACATGAGATTGAATGATGACAACAAGACAGTCGCAGCCATGGACGTCCTGGTGCCCAAGGTGGGAGAGCTGATTGGAGGGAGTCAGAGAGAGGAACGCTTGGATGTGCTGGAGAGGAGAATTAAAGAGACGGGGATGGATCTGGAGCCTTATAGTGGGTATTTGGATTTGAGAAGGTATGGAACAGTGCCTCATGCTGGGTTTGGGCTTGGATTTGAGAGGTTGTTGTTGTTTGCTACTGGGTTGGAGAATATTAGGGAGGTGATTCCATTCCCACGTTGGCCTGGACATGCTGAATATTAATGTAAATATACGGTATATATGGTTTGAGGGAGGTGATTGATAGTATTATATATTGATGAATGATGGTGTTTAAAAATTATTATTAAGCTATGCTCACACAAAGAAAGGAGGGAAAGTCGGGGGGACAGAGTGAGGGTGTGCCAGCTGGCGAAGCTACTGGGGGAAGCTGGCAATTTTCTTTCAAGCATAAAGGGTGTGTAATCGTGTATTCGCCATTAAAGTAATCTAAAATTTGTTCTGAAGTGAATTGGTTTAGGAAAGTTTTCCATCAGACCATAACTGCGTGAGCTATTATGAAGTCTTCAAGCCAGCTCAAGTGGATTTTCTATCTGAGTCTCGTTCTTCTCTTAAATGCCACCGTAATATCAGCAACTTGTTTAAAAGGCCTATATGCAGATACATATGGTAGCTGTGTAAAGGTAGGCAACAAAAAGAGTCTTTTTGGATCACATCCTCCAACGTCTCCCTTCTCCATCTCACACATCAACGGGCATCTCCGGCAACTCCGTCTCACACAACCCTCTCCCCCTCTCCCTCACCTTCAGTGCCCACATAAGTGGGGATGGAATGGATGCTCTGCTAGCAAGAAGAAACCCCAAGTCTTTGTTGGATTCGTCAATGTAGTTGGATCAGAAGCCACAAAACTCCAACAGGGCATTGGCTGGGAATATGTTGCCAACCGAGTTGATGGCACCTTTCTCAACATGGCGGGCTCCTCCCTTGAAGTAAAGAGGTCCGTGCTAGAGCAAGTAAAGTCCAAGAGAGCCATCTTGTCCCATTCAATCACCAACGATAGGCCATCCAGGGCTTACATCAGAGATGCAGAATTATACGGAATTGACCTCGTCGGCGCCACACTGAAGCAAAAGTCTGAAGGCGATGATCACAACGGGGATTGGAAGAACTGGGCTCTTTCATCTCTTAAACGACCATTGGTCTGGTTGAAGGCCAATGCAGGTATTACTAAAGTGTATCCAATTGTGAGGGCCACTGTTGCAATGTATGGTGAGCTAAGACAGCCAGCTAAAGCCATTGCTCAGGTGACATCAGGGGCCACCCTGGAGCTTCCAGCTGCCAAGGCATTTGCCAAGACAACTGGCTTTGTGGACCCCACTACCGGCAAAATAGACCCTTACTTCTATCGATTCGCCCCAGCATTGAAGAAGTTGGGATCTAAAAAGATGGCTGTATGGCAGACGCCTTGTGAGAGTAATAGAAACTGCGTGAAAGATATGAGGAAAGCGTACACGTTTTTGAAGAGGAAGAATGCTCTCCCTGACATCTTCATCATTCTCAAGTATGCTAAGAGTAATATTAAAACTCTTCCCGAGGGTGCAGGGAGGAAGTATCCTAATACTATTACTGGTACTGCTCGCTGGTTGATGGACGCCCTTGATAAGGATTTCAATTAGACGATGATTTAATACTCCTTCCCCCCCCCTAGAACAGCAACAATACTAAATGTCTACCAACTTTATGTGCCTGTTTGATAATAAGAATAATCATAAAATTGGGTGAATGTTGGTCATATTTTGTCTGAGATGTCTAAAGACACACCACAATCTTTACAATAGCTGTTTTTTTTTCTTTTTTTTTGCCCACGTATGGTATATATAATAAATTCCACTTCCAAGCATGTAATAATTAAAATCCCCGCCCACCCACCCATCACAATCACACCAACTTCTTCTTTGTCTTCTCCTCATTACTACTACCAAATGGCAGGAAACATTTAGCCAATCCCCACAACCCCTTGGCCTTGCCATTCAGCCCAGGTGCATAAAACATCCA
>Ga0209986_10003328_pt1 | contig 14143 bp, 16 predicted proteins | sample BlataG_FD_183168 | JGI IMG/M metagenome (GOLD analysis project Ga0209986, IMG submission 183168) | Deep subsurface microbial communities from Black Sea to uncover new lineages of life (NeLLi) - Black_00105 metaG (SPAdes) (version 2) | ecosystem: Environmental > Aquatic > Marine > Oceanic >...
CCTTTTCTCATTGAAAAAAACCCTTCCTGAGAAGAGGTATGCCATGAATATACCCAACATCAGCACAAAATAGAAAAGCAGGATATTAAATTGATCAACCACTGCAGATTCCTCTACTGTTTTGACCACGGGCGCGGTCATTACACTGAACCACAGGGCAAAAAATATACCTACAAGCATCTGGCTTTTGGTCTTTATAATTCCTTTCATCTCCTTTTTTGCGACAACCAATATTTCATTCATTCTGCTCCCTCCCTTTCTGTACAATATCCAGATACACGTCCTCTAAGGACTTCGTGACCCGCTTTATCTCTTCTACTACTATGCCATTTTTCATCAGCACACTTAGAATCGTTGAACTTTTCTCATCCCGTATCACGGCTGTTATCCTCAAATCTTCTCGCTCACAATCAGAGACAAAATCCAGTGAGCTTAAGATGGTTAATGCCTTCTCTGCATCTTTGCTATCAGAAAGAGTGATTTCAACACGGGGCTTACCCGTTTTATCCCTTAAATTTTTGACCGTGTCGTGCGCTTTTATCTCGCCACTTTGAAGTATCGCTATCTTTGAGCAAATCCGCTGGACCTCATCGAGGTCGTGAGAGTTAAGGAATATCGTAACTCCCATCTCCGCAGAGAGTTGAAGTATCAGCTCCCTCACCATTATCTGCGCCTCGGGGTCCAAACCCGACGAAGGTTCGTCCAGGAACAAAACTTCCGGCTCGTGTGCGATCGCCCTCGCCAAAGCCAATTTCCTTCTCATTCCTTTCGAGAACTCGCCAACTTTATCGTTTCTTCTATCAGAAAGCCCCACGAATTCCAGGAGTTCTCCAATCCTTCTTTTTCGCTCTATGCTATCTGAGAGTCCATAAAGCTGTGCATAGTAATCCAGATTTTCATACGCCGATAACTTGTCATATACTCCATCATTTTCTAAAAGAACTCCAACTTTATTTCTGAGCTTTTCGTTCTCTCCCAGATTTTGCCCCTGAACAAACGCATTCCCGGATGTTGGATTAAGAAGACCCAGAATTATTCTCATTGTCGTTGTCTTCCCAGCTCCGTTCGGTCCGAGGTAACCGAATATTTCGCCTTCTTTCACTTTAAAGCTAATGTCCTTAAGCACTATCTTCCCGTTAAACGTTTTTGTCAGGTTTTGTACTTCTATCATTTTCTCATTCGTACCTCAGCGCCTCTATCGGTTTTAACTTAGACGCTCGCCATGCTGGGTAAAGTCCGCTTAGCACGCTCGTTCCGATTCCGAAAGCTATACCAAGAAATACGTAGAAGATGCTTGAAGGCGCAAACAGGTACGACACTTCCTTTAAAATCAAAACGTCCACCAAGAAACCAGCTCCGAAGCCCAAAATCGCGCCTATCACACCGCCAAATGCTCCGAGAATCAACGATTCAAAGAGGAACATGCGAAGTATCCCGCTCCTTGAAGTGCCTATTGCCCGCATCACACCAATTTCCTTCGTTCGCTCCACCGTTGACATCATCATTACGTTAAGGATGCTTACACCTGCAACCAGAAGTGAGATAGCGCCAATGCCAAGCAAAAATACGGAAATCGTGTTGAACAACTCCTTTATACCTTCCACTATCATCTTCAGCTCCATCACCATTACAACCTCTTCTTTCTTGTTCAATCGGTCTTCAATCTCCTCCCTTACTTCTTCCACATCCTCTATATTGTCCACTTTCACAATCACAGAGTTGTATCCCGTGGAGGAATCGTATAACGAGGAGAACATCTTATCAGAGATAATTATGGCGTTATCCGGACTTATATCGAACCCTATTCCTCTTTCCTTTAATATACCAACGATTCTCGGCTTCTGACTTTCTATTGATGCTCTTTCTCCTACTCTCAGCTCATAATTGTCTGCGAGTCTTGAGCCGACCAGACAGTTTAAAGAGCCGTGTTTAAGAAACTGCCCATCTTCTTTCTCCATAAGTTTCGGAATGTCCTTGCTACGCATTCCATATATCATTACAAGCGTTGACTCTCCGTTTAGAATCACCTTATCCACGCTTGACCTTACAGGGATCGCATCTGCCACTTTCTCTATCCTCTCGAAATCATCCTCTGAAATCGTGCCTCCACCATACGGAAAGACTACGAGCTCGTTTCCAATCATGCACAACTGCTCTGAGGCAGCGAGTCGAACGCTGTTTCCGAGGATACCAAGTGCTGTTATTGCCAGCACGCCTATTACAATTCCGATGACTGCGAGCACGGACCTGAACTTATGCCTTGCAAGGTTCCTTTTTGCAAACTTGAAGAATATCATTTGAAGTTCCTTACTTTATCTTCCACCCTCCCATCCACAAGCCTGAAAGTCCTGCTCGTATAGTCTGCGACCAGCGGGTCGTGTGTCACTACGATAATTGTCTTCCCACGCTCATTTGTCTCTTTCAAGAGAACCAGGATATCTTTGCTCGTCTTTGTATCCAAATTACCGGTAGGCTCATCTGCGAGAATTATATCCGGGTCATTTGCCAGTGCACGAGCGATTGCAACCCGCTGCTGTTCGCCACCTGAAAGTTCATTTGGTTTGTTCTCCCCTAACTTCTCGTCAATTCCAACAGACTCAAGGAGTTCTTTACCCTTTTTCTCGTGCCCGTTCAAGCCCTTCAGTATTATTGGATACTGTATGTTCTCCAGTGCAGTTAATGTAGGGATAAGGTTAAATTGCTGAAACACGAACCCGATTTTATCTCGCCTTAGCCTTGTCAATTGGTCATCACCCAGTCCGTTGATATTTTCGCCGCCGATAGCAACCCTCCCTCTTGTCGGCGTGTCCAAACACCCGATGATGTTAAGCAAAGTTGTCTTTCCAGAGCCTGAAGGTCCCATGATAGAAATAAACCCACCTGCTTCTATGCTCACACTCACGTTATCAAGTGCTTTGACGCTCCCACGAGGAAGCTCATAAACTTTTGTTACCTCTACAAGCTCCACTACTTTCATCTCTTCTTCCACGAATATACAATCGCTCCAATGACGAATATCGCAACCACAACGAGCACAACAATCACCGAGAGAGGCAACTCACCAGAACTTGTCGTTCCCTGATGGCGTTCAATCGAAATGTGTTCGGTCATTGTGAACAGATTTCCATCCTCATCCTTGTATTCTATGACGAGAGGCACCTGCGTCTCATTTTCTCCCACTTTTACATCCAGTTCAAAACTGCTGAAGTCGTCCGCGTTGAGCAAGCCCACGAAATAGGCTTTATATGGGTGCATTGCTTCCACGCCTTCAGAATCCCCCACCTTCATAACCACGCTCTTTGCCTCCTTTAATCCAGCATTGTTTATGTCTCCAGTGATTTTAAATACGTTCATCCCAGACATGGATTCCACTTCAATCCCGGTGAGGATGAGTTCTGCGTTCTTTTTGCTCTCCGTTACGTCCAAAGGAACGCCTAAATCGGTTGAATGATGGTTATCGCCATTTTTGAACTCCAACTTGAAGTTCAGGACATGAGCACCCTTCGTTTGCGGTGTAAAGTTAAAAGAGGCAACTTTTGATTCGTCTGCTGATAGCGCTCCTATGAAGACTTCAGAAGGTATCACTTCAAGTTCCTCTGTAACGATTTTCACGGCTGTAACGGTGTTTTGTCTTGGATTGCCCACAACGAGCTCGATTCTTGCACGCTCTTCTTTAAATATGTCCTCAGGAAGGTCTTTAATGCCGATGGTTAAAGAAGAACTGTCCACAGTCACGGGAATGGAATATCTTATGTTCTGGGCGTCTTCCCCTTCCACCAATATTCTTGGATAGTATATACCATCGGGACAAATTGCCTTTATGGTGAACGTGAGGTTCAGACTTTCTCCAGGTCCCAATCTTCCGATGTTGAAGTAAGAGTCGCTAAGCACTTTGATGTCACGACTTAGCATTCGTGCATCTTTGATGTTTACGCTTTTATACAATTCCATGTTATTTACCGTAACGGTAATCGTTCCGATGTCATTGCGCATGAGCACTTCCGGGCTTATTTGGTAGCTGGTAATCATAACCGATGACTTTTGCTCTTCGACAACTTGTGCGCTGGATATTCCTACCACGATCAATACTAAAAAAAGAAAAAGGGGAATCGTTTGTCGCATTCACATCGCCCCCATCTGGTATATCATCCACAGAAGGTAAACGGCAACGGGAATGGCAACGGTAATCAATGCGTTCTTCGTCGTGAGATTCCTTGCGTGTTTCAGCCCGAATACCCAGATGTTCGCACTCCACAGCATGAAGAGTATGCCAATTGCAGAAGAGAGCTGCATCAATGGGCTTTTCAGCAGAGGTTCGAGTGCTTCCCCTACTTTTGCTGGGTCGGTAACCGACGGAATACTCATTGTTGGAAACACGTAATACACGAAATAATACATGAATATCACACTTATTATTCCGCTAATTATCATCGGGATATAGCCATATCCAACGAATTCGAGTGTTCGCTTGAACTTCCCCTCACCTTTGAATGTGTAAGATATGCCGAAGAATATCGCTGCAAAGACTACCCAGATAACAAATGAAACTACCACAGCGCCAATGAAAGCAACTATGCCTCCAATCGTTGAAGCAATACCCATCGCCTCTGGCGGTAGCGCTTCCCTGAGAAGTTCCATTGTCATACCCGTTATCAAAAAGGCGGATATACCGGCGATTAGCCCACTTATCAGGATAATAAGCGCCGGTATCTTCAGACTCTCTTCCCCCTTCATCCTCGCTTCAAAAAATCTACTCGGATTTGTCAATACTTCTAACATTTTTCCCCTCCTATTCTATACAGGATGTTTTTCATATATATGTGCTTGCACCTGGTTGTTAATGTTGGTGCAAAATTGTTCTTCGCCGTTTCCTTCTCTTCCACCGCTCCCCTTCGTTTTTCATTCACAGCGTGTAATGGATATCTTGCCCTAACATGTACCGCTCCACGCCTTATTATATCTCGGATTGGTCACTTCTGCATCCATAATATCCCTCGCTAACGAGTTCATCTACGTTTTCTACTTCTTCTACAGGTATTTGCATTTCTACCAAACTTTTATCATTCATTTTTTCCCATTTCACCTCCTTTATTTTCTCATCCCCAATTTTCATCATTCATACCTCACCGCCTCGACAGGACTCATCCTTGATGCCTTTCTCGCCGGATACAACCCGGACAGAACTCCTACGAACACCGCAACCACAACTCCACCGAGCAAAACCTCTGGTCTCACAATCGCCGGTATCCCTTCTCCCAATGCCGCACCTATTACGAAGCTTATGACGTTTGCGCCAATGACACCCAAAACACAGCCACAGACACCACCCACCATGCTTACCATGCCGGATTCAAGCAGGAAAAGCGAGAGCACATTCCCGTTTTTTGCACCTATTGCTTTCATTATTCCTACCTCATGCGTACGCTCCATCACGGACATCAGCATCGTGTTCATTATGCCAATAGAAGCCACGATAAGCGATATAGAAGCGATAGCGACTAAAACTGCCTGAAGCAGTGTGAAAATGGTTTTTAACTGCGCGATAGCGCTGCCCATCGTCATTGCGGTCGTAAAATCGTCCAGCTTATGGTTCTCATCTAATCGCTCCTCTATTTCAGCCGCTATCTCCTCCGCTTCATCTATATTTCGCGTCCTCGCCCATATCACCGCAATATCATCGTTACCAAGAACACCTTTTGCGTCCCTTCTCGTTACGAATATTGTAGAATCAAGGTCCGAGTTAAACCCCCCCTGCTTCTCCATTACTCCCACGACCCTGAACTTGCTCCCTCCTATCGTTATCCTGTCGTTGACGCGAATCTCTTCGTCAAAATAGTCATTCGCAATCCCCTGTCCAATCAGGCATGTTTTGTGATCGTTATCTCTTAAATCCCTTCCTTCTTCTGTCTTCACCATATCCCCAAATATCACACCGATATCTCGTGGGTCAATACCCATAACGCTCACAACGGTCTTTTCACCTCGGTATTCCACCTTTTCCATACTGCTTGCCCCTGCCGCAGCCTCCTTCACGCCCCCTATCCTTCCCACATCTTTCAAATCCCGCTCGTCAAGACTGCCAAGTTCTACGTGGTCGCTCCCAAAACTCGCTTTACCAGGAAAAACCACTATCAAATCCGCCATCTCCACCAATTGTCCTGTTACTGACTGCTCAAAGCCATAGCCAACGGACATTAAAGCGATTACCGCCGCTATCCCCACCGCGATGCCCAACAGGGTGAGACTCGTGCGAGCTTTTCGCTCCTTTATATCTCTGTATGCCAGCAGAAATATATCCTTCATTCTTCAAGCAACCTCCCGTCTTTCATCCTTTTTACTCGCGGCGCATGAGCTGCAATCTCTAAATCGTGCGTCACCACGATTACCGTCCTTCCTTCACGATTCAAACCCTCTAAAATGCCCATTATTGCATCTCCCGTCTCGCTATCCACGTTTCCCGTCGGCTCGTCGCCGATGATGATTTCGGGGTTATTAGAGAGCGCTCTTGCAATAGCCACTCGCTGTTGCTGCCCTCCACTCAGCTCCGAAGGTTTGTGATGCATACGCTCACGAAGCCCGACTTTTGCAAGCAGTTCCGCAGCCCTCTTCAGCCGCTCATCGCTGCTCACGCCTGCGAAGAACATGGGAAGCGAGACATTTTCCAGCGCGTTCAAAGAACGAATGAGATTAAACTGCTGAAATATGAACCCTATCTTCTCACGTCTTATCTCCGCAAGCTCGTTCTCGCTAAGCGAGGCGGTATTCACACCATCAATGAATACCGCACCGCTCGTCGGCTTGTCCAGGCATCCGAGCATATTCAAGAGCGTTGATTTTCCAGACCCGGAAGACCCCACGATAGCGAGGAACTCACCTTCTTCTATCTCTAAACTTACATCTCGCAGCGCCGGAACCTCTATTTTCCCCATCCGGTAAACCTTGTTTAGGTGCTCTGATCGAATCATGCTACCATTTTCCTCCTGTGCTTTACTCTCACCCACACGACTGCAACAACTGATAACAGGATTACGGGAAGTGCAACGAAGGACATAGACATAGCAGGTAACGCATCCTTCTGCGGCTCTTTTACTTCTATACACACTTCGTAACCCGCTGTTTCGTATATCCTGTCGGTGTCTATATCCCGGAACGCCAGTTTGAACGCGATTCTGTTTTCGCCTGCATTCAGTTCGCTTGTATCAATGTCAAAAGAAGCGGAAAAGACGTCCCCTGCTTCCATGTCGCCGATGAAATATTCCGAAGGCAATATCCTCACTCTTCCTTCTCCGTTACTCACGGGCACTACGGATACCGCTTTAACGTCTTTTGGCATTCCATTAGCTACGTCAAAGTCGACCTTCGCAACTTCTCCCTTCAAAACCGACTTCGGCGCATCTACCAGGATGAGTCTTACGTCTGCGTTGCTCCTTACGAATATAGCGGATTTAAGTGCATTTCGATGCGAATTGACACCATTCTTGTACTCCACCTCAAACTGAAGGTCTTTATTTCCGGGTGAAAGAGGAGTAAGCGAGAAATTCGCAGCTCTTTTCTCGTATGGTGCCAAATTGCCTATGAATATACACTCTGGCGTAAATTCTAACTCCTCTGTTTTTGCTTTTACGAGCACCTTCACACCGCTCACGGAATTAGGTCTGTTATTCGCCACCACCATCGCTATCTCCTTTGATTCGCTGAGCGAAATCTCAGAAGGAACGTCTTTCTCAAGTATTTCTACGCTGCTGCTCTCCACTTTTACAGGAATTGGAAATCGCACATTGTCGCCATTATCCACTTCTATGCACACTTCAGGGAAGTAAGTGCCTTCGCTGGTATAAGCGGCAGCTTTTATCGGTATTGCGATTGTTATGCTCTCACCGGGTCCTAAAGCTCCTACGTTGAAGTACTCAGAGCGCTGGAAGCCTTCTTGCAACCATTCTATGTCCCTGCTTCTGCTACTTAGCCTTATGCTTTCTATTTCTGCATTTACCGTTGACGTCGTCGTAGTAGAGGATGTGTAACTCGTGGTAGTGGTCGTCGTTGTCTCGGTCTCTGATGATTGTGTGTCCATGTTTTGTATTGTTACGATAATAGTGCCGATGTCGCCGGGCATCAAAACTTCCGGCTCCACTTTGTAGTCAGTAATCATGACCGCAGGACCATCTGCGGCAGATACTGCGGCTGCTGCAAGCAGCAACAAAGATGCCACCACAAAACCCATCGCAATGGTTCTCTTCGCACTTATCATTTTCTATCACCTCCTTTTGCTTTAACAAAACAATATCTCGATCTAAGATGTGCTGCTCCGCGTCTAATTATATCGCGGATTGCATCATTTCTGCAGCCATAATATCCCTCGCTAACGAGTTCATCTACATTTTCTACTTCTTCTACAGGTATTTGCATTTCTACCAAACTTTTATCATTCATTTTTTCCCCTTTCACCTCCTTTATTTTCCACTTCCAAATTACTCCATACTTCCACAGCCTTACCCTCATCTGGGTCAACCAGAACAGAAACTACCACAGATTTCTCTCCAAACCTTGTCCACGTAACGCTGAGCAGCGTCTTTGGCAAGTAGAACTTCTCCGCAGTCTCCGGAAGCACCCTTCTAACAGTTGGCGTCACACTTTCCAAACTGTTTGTCCTCATCAGATTCACAGCATCTTCATTCTGAAGTGCGACTGAGATTGCCTTTGCTCTCTCATTCGGCGGTATCGCATCTAACACATGCCCGTTTAGAACCAACTCCTTTCCTGCACGGTAATGCGTGAAAACATAGACATCCTGGCATTCACACTCATCTGAGAAGCAGATGACCGTGAGGTCATGGTCTTCACCATTCTTCATGGCTGAGATGTTCACCTTATCATACTTCACGCCTTTATAAGGCGCTATCTCGGCTAAGACCTCCGATACAATCTGCGTTCTCGTTTCTTCGTTGAGTTCCGTGCCTGAAAACTCTACTGTCGTGGACAACCCCGAATCCAAATCGTGTGCAGGACTAAGCCCGTTCTCTGGTGCCGTCAGCCCTAAATAAGTACCGCCAACAGCGACCACTACAACTGCTGCAATTACCGCTGCGATTTTCTTTGCACTTATCATTTTTTTATCGCCTCCTTTTTCCTTTCGGAAAAAATAAAAAAAGGAATGAGTTTTTACTCATTCCCCTATCTCTATTGTGTACTCAAATCTCTCTGCGTTCCTCGGCAGTATCTCCAGCGTCCAGACGCCACCCGTTGCGTTAGTTATCTCGTATGTTTCGCTGTGCTCCGTGCTCATCACGTGATACATCCCTTCGCTTGACGCTTCCCAGGGCGGTAAATAATCCATGCCCAGACTTATCTCTCCTGTTTTCACCGTTTTTGATGGCTCTGGTGTCAGTTTCCCGCCTTCAAGAGTTGCCAGCATTAGTGCAACCTCGAAAGAAGGTTCTTCTTTTTCTTCCACTCCTCCACCATATCTATCGTATGCATGCTGTCTGGCAGTGACCACAACGCTGAACTTCTCTCCCTGTTTCACCGTGAAATCTTCTCTGAACGGTGTTGTGGGCTGTTTCCATACTTCTAAGCCAATATGAACTTCCTGGTTCCATCGCTCTATCGAGGGGTCATCTATGTTCAAGTTGATGCCACCCTCATACCTCCCTTTTGCATCCTCTGGCACGTTCACCGTCACCTTTACCGTCGCCTTCGAGTTCGCCTCCACTTTCGCAGGCGCATCTATTGTCAGCCAGCCCTCAGGAATCGTGTTCTCGAAAGGTCCATGCCATCGGTCTCCGCCACCTATTTCCGGATTTATTGCAATCGCTTTGTCGCCTTTGTTCTCAAACTGTATCTCATACTCCTGTCTCTCTCCCGCTTCTACCCTGTCATGTATGTGTTGCGGCTGTACCACTATCTTCGGCGGTTCCCAAACGTGAACTGAAAACATTAACGAGTTCACGTACATTGGGAACGGTGCTGGATACGGTGTTGGCATCGTATCATTAGTGAATACGACCTGTGCGCTGTAATGGCAGATTTCCGCATCTTCAGGTATTTTTACTGTAACGATGTATTCTTGCTCACCGCCCGCCTTTATCTCTGCGCTGCCTGGTTCAACAGTTATCCATTCTTCTTCAAGGAAGTACTCGCCAAACGGTTGGACCTCAATGCGTGGGCTTGTGGATACTGCCTCTTCGTCCTTGTTTTTTACCTTCACAGTAAACTCTTTTTCACCACCGGGTTTTAGCTCGAACCACTCGTGCTTCGGCGAGATTTGCAATATTTTGTAATCCGCTTGCTGCTCTTCTTCGCTTTGTTCGGGTACCTCTACCCGCGCAGGCTGTGGCGATGATGCCTGACCTGCGACACCTGCTTCTAACCCCACCACGATAGCTCCGAGGTTGAGTACTGGTTGCGGCGGCGCTGCCTGACCGGCGACAGCGGCGACTGAAAAAACGCTCAGGATGAACACTCCGAGCACAACCAACGCTTTTGCTTCTGTTTTTGCTTCTTCTTTTCTCATCTTTTCCTTTTTACCTCCTTCTTTTTATATCTTACAGCCCGCCTTTTTTTCAACGAACCTATTTATAAATATGCAGGTATCCCTATTTAAGGTTTTCGGTTTTTCGCAAAACCGAAAAACATAAAGTTAGGTAGTACCAAATATTAACACATTTGATTATTTATCGTTAAACTTTACTAATTCAAAAAACTTTAAAAAGATCGTTGGTCGGTGTTTTTATAAATCATCGTTAAATTCCTTTAATTCGAGAATAAAAGATAGAAGGAAGAGTTTAACCTCTCCTTCTGAAAAGATATGCTACTGCCAATAATCCAGCGATTGCGAATACCGCTTCGAATCCGGGTACACCTTCTTCAGGTGTTGGCGTAGGCGTTGGTGCAACAGTTGGCGTTGGCGATGGACTTGGTGACGGACTTGGTGTGGGTGTTGGCGTTGGTGTAACAGTTGGCGTTGGCGATGGACTTGGTGACGGACTTGGTGTGGGTGTCGGCATTACAACCGGGCCTTTCATTTCAATAGGGTTACCAAGCACGATACTTCCGTTATCGGCAATGAACCATTCACAGTAACTCCCCCTTACATCGCCACTTCTATCGAACGTGATATCGCCCGAAGCACCCTGATAATTTATGTCTCTCCATGACTCTTCACGAATAAGCCGTAATGCCTCACCGATGTCGGAGACTTCTCTACCTGGCGGATTTGCAACTTCCCTTATACTGTCGCGGATAGCAGTTCCAGAAGCGTTGCCGGCTTTTTCTATCGCAAGCGCTACCACTGCCACCGCATCATAACTGTGGGGGCAAAATTGTATAGGTTCCCTCCCGTACTCTGCTGTGTAGTTCTGCCTGAATGTTTCGTTTGCGGGACCTGCCGCTCTCGGGTCTGGTGCTGTGCCTTTTAATCCCGCTATGATATAGTTACCCGCTTCGCCCTTACCCACTCTCTCAGCTAACGCCCCATCCATGAGCCCTTCAGAAAGCAGCCAATCTATGTTTTCCTGATAGCCTTTCTCGTACGCCGTCTTCAGAATGGCGCTACCGGTCTCAGGATATGCGCACAGCATAACGAAATCAGGATTCACGGCTGCTACTTTCTCTACTTCCGAACCGAAAGCGGTTGCAGCAGGGTCGTATCTCACCGATTCCAATACCTCTCCTCCGAGATCCTCGAATTCTTCGGTAAAAACCTCCTCGAAACCTACCCCATACGGGTTGTCCAGTACCAGTGTGCTTGCCGTATTATTTTTATAACCCTGTCTGATGGCGAGCCTTGCCATTGCTATGCCCTGCAATTCGTCAGAGGGGCATGTTCTAAAAAAGAGGTCGTTGTCCGGATAGGTTGTAAATTCCACGCCTGTAACAGCAGGAGATATCTGAAGAACGCCGTTGCTCGTGGTAATATCAATAATCGCCATGCAGGGTCCACTGCCCGATGTTCCGATTATTACTGGAACCTCGTGCACTTTAACGAGCATATATGCTTCCTCCCTAGCTGTTACTTCTGAACTCTGCGTATCTCTGATTATGACCTTAAGTTTTCCGCCAAGCACACCGCCGTTTTCATTTACCTCTTTCACCGCCAGTTTCATCGCATCGGTCTCGGGTTCCCCGTAGATGCCAAAGTCCCCTGTAAATGCGTAAAGAATCCCTATGGTCACATCCTCAGCTCCCACCGTGCCTCCTGATAGGAAAGCTGCCAGAACCAAAGTCGCTATAACTAAACCCACTACTTTACCTTTTGTTTTCATATTTTTCCTCCTTAAAAAATCAAATATTGATTACGAACTTAAAAAGAGTGTGGTTTAAATGCCTACCAATATCTCAGGGAGATATATCATTGAGCTTTTCTGAAGCGGGTTCCCCGCCAATTCCCCCGTGAGATTTTGGGATTTCATGCACGATTACTTCCACAGCATGTACCGGGCTGCCCAAATCCACAAAGACTTTGGTTATATTTTGAATCACGGCTTTGGTCTTTTCCTGTCCGAAACCTTCCCAGACGTTTACATGAACAATAGGCATTTTTTTCACCTCCAATTTATTATACTACTCTGTATATACTCAACGTTTTTATATTTTATCCTCTTGGATTTTGAATTGTGAGACAGCCTCTGAATTCGGGGACATCCACATCACTTTCAGGTGGTTCTTCTTTGATGATTTTTAATCACTGCTTTTCTTTTATCTTGATAAGTTATTTTATTGCTAAACTCCTGTCATTTATACCTTATGCTTCTTTTTTCATACCCCAATACGTATAAGCTAAAATAGCAAGCCCCACAACATTTAAAGCAGCAAATGTTAGGGTGGCAGTGCTCCCCCAATTGAAAATAAACTCATTGATTAGAAGACCAAGAGTGCCGGTGACGAGTAAAATAAAGACACTCAATTTAACAACTTGTTTCATATTATTTTTTATCATCTCCTATCTTTAACCCCCCCTAATAAATTGTGGAGCATCCCTGTTGTTTCATTTCCTCCTTCTCTTTTGTTATCTTTAAAAAGCATATAATGCAATAATTGCTATTGTAACTATCACGATCGCGCTCATCCAAACGTTGGCAGTGTTGTATTTTGATTCCACATCCTTACTCCAAGTGTAAACAAGAAACATAATTACGGGAGAAATCATTGTGATTAAATTTAGTTCCTCATGTAACACATTTTTAAAAACTACTGCCAGACCAAAAGTGCAGATAGCAGCAACAATCGATACTTTTACCTCATCTCTCATTTCTTAGCCTCATTTTTTACTCACCTTTGGATTTCTTTGGGATAAATCCTAGGAATCCCAAAAATCCCAAGTTACCAAGCTTGTTTTCCATTTTTATCACCCGATATAACCCTTTATATGTGAATTTATTTCAAGTATTTCGGAGTATATAAGCTTTCCGATTTTTTCCGGCATCTCATTTTTGAGATGCAGACTCCGCTTCCATAAAAAGTTTGGCATAAAGCGTCATGTGGGGAGTGGACAGCTTTTCATTCATGTATCGCCGCGAGCGGAGGTGTATGCATGATGATTTAGAGAAGATTTTTGATAACTGATTATTCAACCGGTCTTATCACTTACCCCATTTCTCCAGCCTAAAGATAAAAGTACTTCCCTTACCAAGTTCGCTCTCCGCCATTATGTGCCCGTTGTGGGCTTCAATTAGCCCCTTGCATATCGCAAGTCCAAGACCAGTTCCACCCGCTTCTCTGGTCAGCGTGCTGTCAACCTGGTAAAACTTGTCAAACACCATATCCAAATCTTCTGGCGGGATTCCAATCCCTGTGTCGCTGACCTTTACCTCCACCTGCCCGTTCAACTCGTGGGCTTTTATGCGGATTTCTCCGCTCCTCGACGTGAATTTAATAGCGTTATTGAGGAGGTTTATGACCACCTGGGTTAGTTTCTCTCGGTCGCCCTTAACCGAAGAGAGGCTTTCCGGTAGTTCGACATCCAGTTTTATGCCATCTACCGAAGCTGCCTGCTTCACACTTTCGATAGAATCCGCAATTACTGACCCCAATGACACACTCTCGATTTTCAGTTCCATTCTGCCTGATTCTATTCTGGACAGGTCCAGCAGGTCATTAACAAGGTTCGTTTGACGGTCTATATTCCTGAGAATAATGTCCAGCATTT
>Ga0209986_10003329_pt1 | contig 14141 bp, 10 predicted proteins | sample BlataG_FD_183168 | JGI IMG/M metagenome (GOLD analysis project Ga0209986, IMG submission 183168) | Deep subsurface microbial communities from Black Sea to uncover new lineages of life (NeLLi) - Black_00105 metaG (SPAdes) (version 2) | ecosystem: Environmental > Aquatic > Marine > Oceanic >...
CTTCGATGTTTTTCGGTGTTTTTATATTTGATCGCAATCGAGTAAGAAGATCGGGTTCTTCGATTATGCGGTGCAGTTGGTGCGCTAAATCCTTTGTATCACCTCGCTTGAAAATAAGTCCATTAACGTCATGATGAATGTGCTCTACCACGCCGCATGTGTCGCTCCCAATAACAGGTGTTTTTGCTGCAAACGCCTCTGCAATCGTTCCCGGGTCATTCTCAACGCACCGGGAAAGCACCACTACCACGTCCACGGTGGAGAGAACCTCGCCGACCTGCTCGTGCGAATCCGGGACGCGCCAGATGAAGTTTGGCTGGTCGCCAGCCAGCTTCTGCATGTTCTTGTAGCGGGGATTTTTATGCGGATCGCCGGTACAGAGCGAGCCATCGCGGCGCCTGAGGCTTGCCAGGTCCGGGCGGCGGATGAGCTGGTTGAGGCGACCGAGAGGGGAGTGGAATAGAGGCAGCGCCTGAAAGGGCACAAAATGGTGCTGGCGTGTGCAGGGACGCAGGTCCCAAAACGCATCTTCAAGGTTATTAATACTATAAAGGTCGAAGGTATGTTTTTGTCTTAATCTATTAATCTGTTCAAAAATTTCGCGTTTTACGCCTTCGGAAGGGAGATTATGGAACACTGCCATATTCATCGGTTTTATGCCATTTGATCAAAGCTAATTATTGAGCTTTTCAAACTGAAAAGTGGATGGGTCATAAACAAAGATGAAGTCATATTCTTCACTTAAGTTTGTCACCATAGATTCAAACTCGGCTTCAGAAAAAATCGGATAATATGGGTGCGTATCGAGCCAAAGACCGCAACTAAATGGTTGAACACAAATCCTTTCAGCAGAAAGATCATTTCGCTGGATGATGAATTTTATATATTCTGGAATAAAATCCAAAACGAATGCACCCTCAAATACACCACCCAAGATTCGGGATGGAACATTAACCAATAAAATACGACTATTTGGTGGAGCATCGGAAAGTTCGTTTTTCAGTTGATTTGTAATCTGGGAAGCGATCAGACTAGCTTGTTTCCAATCAGTCGCACGTTTTTTTGTATAGAAATAGCTATCCACGAAGTACCCCACTAAAAGTAGAAGAATTGCAATAAATCCAATGATGGATATAAATATGTGAAGTTTATTATCTCTTAAGAACGTGCTTTTTTTTATAAACTGAAAACTTTTATATATGATAATTGCGATGAGCGCAGAAGTTTCAGGGATTATGTAGATGAAATAACGAGGTGCTATGGATAATCGTTGTTTTGAAAGAATTAGAATTAGTATGATGGTTAGAATGGAAATTGTTATCCATGAGATGAAGAAAATAATCAACCTGCGTTCTATACCTTTAGTAATGAAGAAGAATAAGAGTATTACTAAAAATGAACTCAATAAGAAGAAGGTCTCCAGTAAGCCTCGGGCAGAGGGGATATTACCCAAACTTATTGAAAGAGTATCGATCCAATTCACAAAAAAAGACATACTGGGAATAAGGCTGACCAATGAGAGTGATCTGAAGTTCTGGAAGATCAAACGGAGATCCAAATCAACGCCAAATCCCATACTAACCCCGAGCAAACGACGAATAAATAAGTATATAAACCCTAATAATGAGGCCACAAATAATGTTCGTAAAGATGGTAAATCGAATTTGGAAATACGAAACCATTCATTTTTTTCAGGATTACGCCAAATTATCCAATAGGCAAAACATACGGGCAATATTAACAAGCCAAACTCATGTGCCGAGATACTAATTATCATGGTAATAATGAAAACCCAAAACCATAAAGGATTATGGTACTTCTGCTGCCGTATGAAAGCAATTAAAGCCAGTAAAAACGCGGTTACTCCAACAGCATAAATAATAAGAAGTGCAAAGAAAGGAACTACATATAGCTGGGGATGAACCAAAAATAAAATAGATGATAGAGCAGCTAATATAGTGGATTGTGAGATCTCATACAACAGAAAAAAAAGCATCCATGCGCACAAGATGACGAAGGTGAGTGTATAAATGTGAAATACCACTGGGGAAATACCAAATAAACGATAGGTAATTGAGTAAATAAGACCAGCCAAGGGAAGCCAATGATAAGCCTCCGAATAAATAATTGCCTTTGGAAATCCTAATGCGTTTGAGCGATATAACAATGCCCAATCATCGCTAACAAAGTAATAATTTATTGCGTTTCCATACCACATGATTGTGATAATGGTCAGAATTAGTAGCATTAATAATGCATATCCGATATTTCTTCTTGGAAAGAAATTATTGAACATTGAAATTCTCCAGTAGTTCTGGCTCGAAATTAATCCAATTTTCGTTCAATATCGATTTTTTTCTGAATTCTCCCATAAGCCTGGATATAACCTTGCATGTAATTACCCATTCTCCTGGGAGGTCTTATTCCTGATCGAAGTCTATTGATCAAGCCTGGCAGTAATACGATTTGAGATAACTTCTGATATAGGTCATCGACTATTCCACGTTGGAAAATCAAACCATCCACAATCACAGTTAATTATAAGTAGTAACCAATCGTAATTTTTTTCATGTCCCAACTTAAAATGCACATGATTGTAATGAATATGTGATTTATCTTGAGATTGATATTATTGGATTAGGTTTTTATATATTTGAATTAACTCAACGACATTCTCTTCGATGTTTTTCGGTGTTTTTATATTTGATCGCAATCGAGTAAGAAGATCGGGTTCTTCGATTATGCGGTGCAGTTGGTGCGCTAAATCCTTTGTATCACCTCGCTTGAAAATAAGTCCATTAACATCATGATGAATGTGCTCTACCACGCCGCATGTGTCGCTCCCAATCACAGGTGTTTTTGCTGCAAACGCCTCTGCAATCGTTCCCGGGTCATTCTCAACGCAATTTGATGGAACGATTACAACATCTACCGTTGCCATTATTTCTCCGACCTTCGTGTTTTTATAAGGACCACGCCAGATGATATTTTCTCTTGAACCTGCAATAGATTTGTAATGCTGGCAGGCTGGATCCTTATTAGAATCACCAAAAATATGAAGTTCGGCTGGTAGATCAGGAGATAGCAATTTAAAAGCGGTGATTAAAGTGTCAACGCCTTTATGAGGTACTATTTGTCCACTATACGCAAAACGGATCTTAATCGATCGTGTTTTATTGTTCCCCTCTTCCGCTGATTTCAAGTCCCTTCCGTGAGGCGAATATGTCATCCGTCCTTCTTGAATTAATCCACTCCTAGAAAATATTTCAATGTGACAATGTGAAGGTGATAGGATCACATCAGCTTTAGCCAGAATATCTGCTAATGTTGAATTTCTCTTCTCAATGCAGCGGATAAAATTCAAGCTAGGCGAAATCTTAGAGAATCGCAAACTATGAACAACCATGTTAATTGCTTGTTTGCGTGCAGTTTCGGGTAAGGATAATAATCCGTTGTAAGTTCTGGTTTCCCCGAACAAGCACCACAGACAAGTTATGCCGTCCTGGCGCCCAGAACATGTGGAACCGTCACGTTTCAGCAAGGTTCCAATTGGACACAACCCCCATTTCCCGGTCAGCGTTAAAACTAATGGGATCTTTTCGGAAATTGGAGCTGTCAGTGCAGCTGCAGTAACCATTGAACATGAAGTCACGTGGACTATATCGGGTCTGATATTTTGAAGGTGTTTTAGAATAATTTCTTCAACCGGTTTGTTAATGCCGTATATTGACCAGTAAGGGTCCGGCATCTTGTTCCAGTTATATGAAAGCCGCCAAACTGGAATGTCGTCAAAGGGGTAATTTTCCTCTTGTATCTCCTCTGGTGGGATCGATCTATTGGCGATATCCTCGGCGCAAATTACATAAACCTCGTGACCATTGCGATAAATACCTTTAGCGATCCGATATGTTTGCAGATCAGCTCCTCCTAATTCTTTCGGCGGAAATTTTTGAGTTATGTATAAAATACGCATTTAATTTTCTATAGATAATCTATCTACATATTCATAGACATCGGTTAGTTTTTTTATATAATTTTCCCATGTATATTTTTGAAGGAATTGTTTATAAGCATTATTGCCAAGTATATTTCGAAGAACCGGGTCTTCGATTAGCCTGATAATTGAACTGCTCATTTCTTTCACATCACCTGGCGTAACTAATAAGGCATTATTTTCATTCGATAATATTTCCCCAATCTGACCAGCTTGAGTTGCAATAATAGCTTTTCCTGCTGCCATATATTCAAATATCTTCATAGGAGATCCCCAAAATTCAACATTCATTTTTGGATAAGGGGCTATTACAACGTCGGCCATTCCTAAGTATAATGGAACTTGTTGATGCAGTACTTTTCCTGTAAATACCACATAATCGGATAATTTCTTTTCATTGACGATATTAACAATTTTCTCACGAGTAATACCGTCTCCAACGAAAACAAGTCTCGATTGTGGTTTATGCGTATGTACATATTCAAAAGAATTGATTAATAACTCGATATCATGCCACGGCCAGAAATTACCCACAAACATAATAATGGTTTTATTAATCAAATTCATATTTTTCTTTATTTCAATAATCTCATGCTGTGAGGGAAGCCTTTGTGGAAAAGCACCGTTGGGGATAACAATGATTTTCTCCTGGGAAATTTTATAAACTGAAACCAAGTGATTCTTAGTTGCTTCAGAAACACAAATTATGGCATCTGAAGACCGATAATTTAATTTTGCTGTTAGTGAAGCAATGAATCTTTCTATATTTGAGTGAGAAATCCCAAGAAAATCATGTTCATAAAGAAAATCTGCATCAGCCGATAATACATAAGGTTTATTTAATAATTTTGAAGCTAATGCAACCCCGAATCCATGCATGCTATTCCGTTCATGAAGGAGATCAAATTCTTCTTTCCGTTGAGAGAGAGCATCAAGTAGTCGCAGGCTGTCAAAAAATTGAACCCACGGGAAATTAAATTTCTTTTGAAAATAACGAAATAAGGACTCTATCGCCTTAAATATTTTATGATCAGTAAACGATAAAGATAAGTAAATATTTTTATGAAATTCAGAAGAGAGATATATTTTTTTGTTCCACCTAATTAGTATTTGGTTAACAAAATAATTGGCGTTTCGTAAACCAGAAATAATATGCGTGACTTGATTTGAGGCACCGCCATCTTCATATACCCAGTTAAGATCTTGAATGATAAAGTCAATTATCTTTGAGTGTTTATTGTTATCAGAAATGAGTAATCCCCATTTATTGAAATAGAATTAAATTACTGAACGTAAAAAAATTGAAATTAATCCCCGATTTTTTATTAATTTATGATCATAAACAGTAGACATATAACAAGCATAGAGAACATTCTTAGAATTATGCTGCCTATATTCCCGAAATGCTATGGATAACCAAGCCTGCGCTAATGAACTTTTACGATATTTTTTCATCCACGCAAGTTGATCAGGCAGATGTTCATAAAAATTTTCTATCATTGTTACAGGTTCTTTTACTGACGGATGCCAAACTCCACTCGTGACCATGTTTAAAAGGCGTAAGTTTTTTTGATCAAGAATATTTGGATCTAATTCAATAGCTATCGTTAAATATTCTTTTGCTTGGTTTGTATCTCCTTTAAGAAATGAATGATATGCAGAAGTTACATTGACCAATGCCAAACATTCTGATTTTTGAACCCCTATAGTTTTGATGATCTCAGGATCAGAAAAGACTTTCCCAATTAATTTTTTATAATTGTTATTGGCTGAATTTATATCAGGATAATCCTTATAATATTTAAGCACATGCGACTTAGCCCATAGAGTGTTGCACCCAGATTTAATTAACCGGAAAAGAAAATCAACATCTTCAGCAACATTAAATTCGGTGTCAAATCCGCCTGATTTACCAACAATTTTTTTCCTTAATAAACATGTAGGTAAATTAACAGGGGGAGACAAGAGCCAATCTTTTAAACTATAGAAGGGATCTGAATGATTGACCCAAGGGCTGTGGGTAAAAATAATAATTCCATTGGAATCTACATCATACCAACCGCTCATCACTAAATCAGCAGAAGGATTATTATCAAGAGTGCTTACTTGCCTATGTAGTTTTTCTGACAAATATTCATCATCGGAATCAAGGAAGGAAATATACTTACCTTGACTTAAACGCAACCCCGTGTTCCGGGCTGCGGATCTCTCTTGATTTTCCTGCCAAACATACCGGATTCTCGAATCTTCGAAAACACCAATAATTGACTTTGTGTCATCTGTAGATCCATCATCCACAACGATTAATTCAAAATCTTTGAAGGTCTGGTTTAAGACGCTATTAATTGCTTTTGTAATTGTGTGAGCGCGATTATATGTTGGGATGATGACACTAATTTTAGGCATTATGCGGATTGTGGATTGTTGAACAAATCTCTGATAGTAAATTAAACCAATTTCCTTAATAAATCAGCCAGAGGTTTACCGAAGATTGACTCAATCCAAATCGACATCACTCCACGATAAGGCATCTCATATCTAATGGGATGGTTTAATAAGAAGATCGGCAACATTTTTTCGATTTCTGGGTTGCAATGTTGTCCTAAGGAATTTCTTATCTTTTGTTGAGATATTTTCGAAGCAGGATAATAATAACGATCAAACAAAGAGGGGTAATAAATCCTATTAGTAATGGGGTTATTGTTCCTGATGTCAAGGATGGTTTTTCGATATTATTACTAATGCTATTAGGTGTATTTGTTGGAGTTGGAGTATCGGGGACTGGTGCAGTCAATTGCAATGGTGTGGGGGTTATTTGCGGTACTGTTTTTGGTTCAATTGGAGGTGAATCGCTGAGGCATAGTCGATGCCATAATACTGCGGATTGACTGTTGGAAGGAGTAGTGTTTACCCAATGAACCTGGTTGCCCAATCCGATAGCAAGCGTGCCTGTTTCGCCTGAATCGGCAAACGAAGCCGGTACTGGCGACCAGGATCTGTTTTGCCATACCTGGTAACCTCCATCACCACGAACAAGGTGCAGATTTCCTGAACTATCTGCAGCCATTGTGTGTGCACCAGAAAATCCCCCATCAGGGTCGAATATTATAAGTCCAGACCAGTTTTTGCCACCATCCTGGGACCATTGATGGTAAGAATTACCTGCGCCGGAAGAGCCGCGCCAGACTAAATGGATCTGGTCATCACCTATCGTTGCGACTGTACCCTGACCTTGTTCGCCAACACCAATTTTGATAGCATTGTCCCAAATTTCCCCGTTATATTCTGAGCGGATGTACCATTGCCCTAGCGGCGGCCATCCAGCGGGTGTTTGGTATTCTGTCCAGGTGACATGGATTCTCCCGCGACCGTCAACAGAAATTCTGGGATGCATTGAGGTTGCGTTTGAGGGGAGGTCTGAAAATATCGTTGTGGGAATTGACCAATTATCACCATCAGACGATTGCAGGTAATAAACTGGTCCCCCAGGCTCGCCGGTTGTAGCAACAACGTGGAGATTGTTGTAATCGTCAATAGTTATGTCTGCGTCCAGACCGGACGAAATTATGACAGGTTTTTTCCATGCACGGGCATCAGTAGCGACAGATACATGAGACTTGGAGTACCATACGCCACCCCCAGCCCAAATGATATGTAGATATCCATCGGAGCTAAGCGCAACGCGGGGAGCACCAGCACCTCCGCCTGGGGTGATAAGGACATCGATGGGATGCGACCAGTAATTATCGTGCCAGCGAGAATAATTTATCGTCCAGGTAGACGGGTCTTCGCGATCCTGTTTGTACAGCCAAAAAAGATGTGCGTCTCCACTGGAGTCAGTCACGATCACTGCGGGTCGTGTGTCGGCGAAACCGCTTGAATCCTCAAAAACAATCTCCAAATCTGAGCAGGAGGTTTGGTTTTGCGCAAAGCCAGCAATATCATAATGAGAGTAAAGTAACAAAAATAATAAAAAAACAACGATTTTATAAATTTTCATTTTTAGAAGTTGACGTACCTGCCAAGTAGAGATATTGACATTTTCATGTTCTCATATTTTTACTTATGGTTTATATCTGCCATGAACGAGAGTAAGTAATGAGGAAAAATAATCTGTGAAGTAGAATTGCGCTTAAATCCGGCTGGAAAGGTATAAGGAAAGCCAGGCAATACTCGCCTCAGTCATCCTGGCAGATCACATTTTTATTCAATATTTCTATCAAATTCATTGAACGGAATTTCAAATTGACCGAATGGCTATCGATAAAATGCCTCGGTTTTTGAGCAAAGTGTAATCATTACTAATTGCTTGTAAGAGATGATTTCTAATTTCACTTTTAGTCTTATTGTGTCTATTATGCCATAATTCACTGGTATGGTATTTTACAAGTAATTTTTTATAAAGATGTTGTTTTTTTTGATTATGTTTATCTGTTTTGATTAATTCCAGATATTTCCAATTTAATGATTGATCCATTTTGTATCCACATAAACCCGAATATGAGTAGATAAATTCAGTTAAGAGATTAACTGAACCAAATGGCCATCCCTTCTTATAAAGGGACTTGTTAAGTGATATTATGGAATATTCTTTATTATCAAGTAATAAGTATTCCAATGATTTACGAATTTCCAGACGACGAAAAACCTCAATTATTTCCGATTCTGATAGTATCTCCTTTGTATATTCCCGTGAGTTTAACAGTATTTCTAATTCCATTAACATAGGGATTGATTGTGAAGTGGATTTACTATTTTCGTGTCGTCGGAAAACCGCTAAATTTGATGGAATATAGCTTAGCGGACTTACTAATGCCAATCTGATCCAAAGATCGTAATCCATTACATAATCTAAATTTTTATCCAAACCACCTGTTCTATTCAAATCTGATAATCGAATAAAGGCAGCGGGTTGTGGGATAGTATTTCCTTCAAGCAAGAGCTTCTTGGCATTCGTCTGGCTACCTGTAAATTTGCCGAGATGTTTTCCGTTCTCATTAATAATTTCAACATCCCCGTAAATTAGACCTTGGTTATGATTATTCAAAAAGCTGCAAATCACTTCATGAATTGCACCAGGCATATAAAAGTCATCAGAATTTAACCACGCTATTACCTCTCCATTTGATAATTGGAATCCTTTATTTATTGCATCGCTTTGTCCTTCATCTATCTCACTTGTCCAATAATGAAGCCACGGTTCATATCGGCGAATTATTTCAACACTATTATCGGTGCTGCCGCCATCGATGATGATGTATTCAAGATTTGGATAACCCTGAAGTAATACTGAGCGGATAGTTTCCTCGATAAATTGTCCCTGATTGTAGGATGGTGTGACGATACTGATTTTTGGCCATGAAGAACCATCAGGCATGGTGTCTGGTAGCTGTCGGCTTTCTTCTGTCCAAGGCCAACCATGGTTCTCTATAGGTGGAGCGGGGAGAATGTTCAAGTTTGGAAATTCAGCCATCTTTTTAAGAGATCATGTATTAATTTGAATGGCTTTAATCGAAAATAGTTGAAAGCCAATATAAGTTCCTAACCTCCAAGGTTGGATCGCGCTTCTTAACCCTCACAACCAGGTTATCTACTGAATTAAGAAGGTGCATTATTTGGACAGTATTAAGTTTATTAATACTTGCTATCCAAATAACCCACCAAGTACCCTCGATATGTTGAATGTCAAATCCAAGTTTTCTCAAATACATGCAGGCAATATAACTGCTTCTTAAATGCATATACATACTGGAATCGATATCGTGAAATAGAACAATTGCATCATCTCGGATGATTTGCAGCACGCAAAGGAAATCATTATAACAAAGTCAGTATCATGACGGGTATCGATTATTCCAAAATCGATGGTCTTCGGTTGGATATAATTGGTTAAGTTGAGTTCGACATAAGTTGAAGAATATATACATGTGTGATCTCACAGTATTAATATCTTTCCGTAAATTTGAAACAATCTTTATGAATCACACTGATTATCAAAATGCATGAGAATGATTGCAGGTTAGAAGCTTAAATCCTAATCTATCACAAATTACTTCGATATTTTTTGATGCCAATAAGTTAATATATGGATAATTGGGTTTCAAAGATTCTCTATAAATTGTTTTATGATTAACATCGATATTGAAAATATGAAAACCTAGATTACATAATTCTCTGTATAGAGCTGCACAGGAATTTCCTGTTAATTGAGCATTTTCATCTGTAAACTCAACTAATAAATGCGGAGCATCCAATCGACTTAAAGTCTTCCTTCCACCCTTGAGAGCATATATTTCCCATCCCTCAATATCAATTTTCATAAAAGAAATCTTTCCGATAAGATTGTACTTATTTACAAAATCATCAATTGTTGTAGATTCAACTATTTCTTCTTCAAATTTCCTGCCTTTTGAAGGCATTGCGAATGAATTCCATGCGCTGTAACCATCTTGAGATGTAAACATGATCTTTTTTTCGTTACTAAAGGACAATGCAAGTTGTAGGCAAATCACATTTCTAAATCTATTAAGTTTGACATTCCTATTTAACAATTTTATTGTGCTACTAGTTGGTTCAAAAGCAAATACTCTACCTGTTTTACCTACCGATTTAGCAGCAATTAAAGAAAATAATCCGATATTTGCTCCAATATCAACAAAGATTTCTCCGCTCTTAAGGAAATGTTGAATCAAATATCTTTCGTCTAACTCAAAATTACTCCAACAAATGATCTCTGAAAGAATTTCTTCGGTTGGAAAATCCATAGTTATTTTTTCGGGTAATTTATATCGGTATAGTTTGTCTGATGCTTTACTTTTTTCCCATTTTTGTTTTCGTTTGTTATATTTATGCTCAATAAATTTGTGTTTAATGTGTTTCACCAAAGTTCTATTATTGATATGAAAGAATAATGTTTTTAGTTTTCTAATAAATGTTTTAAGAGGCATAATTAATCCCTAATAATTACACTGTTCTTTACTCGGATAATCCTAGCAGGCTAGTTTTCCAGCTTATAAAGGGCATTAAGATGCCTGGCCTATGATCTGAATATATTGCATTTACTCCCTTAATTTGGGTTACGCTAAATGAATAGCTCACCTGTTCATGAATAATCCAACGGACAGCATGGATACCAACCGTTAGATCGATAATATAATTTTTCGGTGCCAAGAAATTTTTAGGTAATTCCGCTAATCCTTCATAATATCCAGGATTTGTTTGATTGCTAACAGAAATATTATCATCATGAAAGCTCCTGAATATTGTGTTTCCATCTGCAGCATTTTTCAAGTCAAAACCAATTCTTAAACCGATTAATGGTCGTATCACCTGATACTTAATTCTGATAAAAATTGGTAAGTGCGTGTAGAATACTCCATTTGATTCTTCCTGTTCAAGCGAGAAGGACATCAACCGAAATGCTTGATCTAACGGAAGTGAAATTTTTTGCTTTCTAATAGCTTGTGAAAAATTTTTATTTTGAGATATATATGCCTGAATACCTTTGTCTACCTCACCTATGTAATCAATATACCCATTATTCAAGACCGAAACTCGCTTACATAAGTTAGAGATGGCACCCATGTTATGGCTAACGAATATGATTGTTCGGCCTTGTTGGGTCACATTCTTCATTTTACCTAAACATTTATTTTGGAAAGCAAGATCTCCCACCGCCAAAACCTCGTCTATAAGCAATATTTCAGGCTCCAGATGGGCAGCTACTGCGAAAGCCAGGCGCACTCGCATGCCGCTGGAGTAGCGCTTGACTGGGGTGTCGATGAACTTCTCGACTCCCGAGAAATCGACAATTTCGTCAAACTTGCGGTCGATCTCGGCCTTCTTCATACCTAGGATGGCGCCGCTGAGGTAGATGTTCTCGCGCCCGGTCAGCTCGGGGTGGAAACCTGTGCCCACTTCCAGCAGCGAGCCGACTCGACCATTCAAGATCGCGCGTCCGGAGGTTGGCTCGGTGATGCGGGAGAGGATTTTGAGCAGGGTGGTCTTGCCGGCGCCGTTGCGCCCGATGATCCCGAGTACCTCACCGTGTTTTACTTCAAACGAAACGTCCTTCAAAGCCCAGATGACTTCATCGGGGGCGGGCTGGCGCAGGGTGCTGTACAGGTATTGGAAGGGAGAGGCGATCCGGCGGGTGATCGAGCGGCGTTTCGTGGTTTGCGCCTCTGTTTTGCCGATGCGATAACGCTTGCTCAAGTTTTGGACGGAAATAGCAATGTCACTCATAGTAAATCAACGATGGTGCGCTCGGTGCGGCGAAAAATATAAGCACCGCAGACCATGCCTACAATGGCGATCAAGACGGAGAGCATAAAAATGCCCCAATCAGGGGGTAGATCCCCCAACAGCGCCCAGCGGAAGCCCTGGATCACGCCGGTCATAGGGTTAAGCTGGTAGACAAACCTTAACGGCTCGGGCACAATGCTGATTGGATAAATGACGGGGGAGAGATACATCAAGGCTTGCAGTAAAAAAGCGACGGCGAAATTCACGTCCCGATATTTGACGGAAAGGGTCGCTAGCCATAGTCCAACTGCAAGAGCCATGATCACGGCGATGAGCAAGAATAACGGAATGGTCAGCATTTCGATCCGCAGCGGCATTTGATAAAGCAGCAAAGCGACGAATAAAACAATCAGCGAGGCTGTGAAATCAACCAATCCGGACAAAACTCCTGCAAGAGGGACAACAAGCCTTGGAAAATATACTTTTGAAATGATGTGCATGTTCTGCACCAGGCTGTTGGCGGAGCGCTGGACTGCCTGGTTGAAAAAACCCCAGGGGAGCACCGCGGCTAAAGAGAATAAGGGATACGGGAAGCCGTCAGAGGGTACCTTAATCAATAAACCGAATGTGAGACTCAGAACTAATGTATTAACGATGGGTCTCAGAAACAACCAGCTTGCGCCGAGGGCGGTCTGCCTGTAGGCTCCTTGAATTTCACGTTTAATGGTGAAAAAGACCAGCTCGCGATATTCCCACAGTTCCAGCAGCCCTAACGAGGACCAGCCGCGGGTGGGTTCGATGACGATTTGGTGGTGGGGGACAGATTGTGGTGCTGAGGTTTGTTCTATTTCCATAGATAATGAATTGTGTAAATTGACGATAGTATTTTGGACGATTTTGTTTTGTGGTGAGGAGGCTCACCCCCCTCCAGCTCCCCCCTGCCAGGGGGAGAGTCCGGACAGCTTCCTTTTGTTCAGGATTTTGATTTATCACGCTTGAAGTTGAGCAGGGCTTGGACGATGCGGGGGGCGGCGTGTCCGTCGCCGTATGGGTTGACGGCGTGCGCCATTTGGGTGTATGCCTGGGGGTCGTCCAGGAGGAGGCGGGTTTGAGTGATGATACTCTCAGTTTCAGTCCCGACTAGTTTAACAGTGCCAGCGTCGACACCCTCGGGTCGTTCGGTGACGTCGCGCAGCACGAGCACGGGCACTCCGAAGGCGGGGGCTTCTTCCTGCAGTCCGCCCGAATCGGTCAGCACCAGGGCGGCGCGCTTGAGGAGATGCACGAACGGCAGGTAGTCCAGGGGCGGCAGCAAGGTTATGTTGGGAACCCCAGCCAGCAGGCGGTAGACAGTTTCCTGCACGTTGGGATTGAGGTGCACGGGGTATACAAAGCGAGCGTCGTCTACATAAACCTCTGCCAGGCGGCGGATAGCGGCGCAGATGTTTTCGAGGGGCTGACCGAAGTTCTCGCGGCGGTGAGCGGTGATCAGGACCAGACGGGAGGGTTCATCGCCGGGCGGCATTCCTCCTTCAGGATATGCGAGCGGCAATGCGAGTCGATCCAGCAGCTCAGTCACTTTACCGGTGGGAGGCATCCGGGCAACCGATTGGAGGGCGTCGATAACTGGATTGCCAGTGACGACCACACGGTCAGTAGGTATTCCTTCCCGCAGCAGGTTCCCCCGCGACCATTCGGTGGGTGCAAAGTGAAGGTCTGCGACCACGCTGGTCAGGCGGCGGTTGATCTCTTCCGGGAAAGGGTTGTATTTGTCGTTTGTGCGCAGTCCGGCTTCGACGTGACCGACGCGGACGTGGTGGTAGAAGGCGAGGGTCGCGGCTGCCATCACGGTGGTCGTGTCGCCCTGGACGAGCACCCAGTCGGGTTGGGTTTGGCGCAGGAC
>Ga0209986_10003331_pt1 | contig 14139 bp, 15 predicted proteins | sample BlataG_FD_183168 | JGI IMG/M metagenome (GOLD analysis project Ga0209986, IMG submission 183168) | Deep subsurface microbial communities from Black Sea to uncover new lineages of life (NeLLi) - Black_00105 metaG (SPAdes) (version 2) | ecosystem: Environmental > Aquatic > Marine > Oceanic >...
TTGCCCTGCTGTCTGTGCCGGCAGAAGCCCAGGATGGAGCTTCTATCTATCTCTCCCCCAGCCGCGGTGTGCCCGGGGAGAAAGTCACCATATACGGCCATAATTTTACACCTGAACGGTATGTTGACATTTATTATGATGGTAGCCGGCTACGTGACCTTTACGTCGATGGAACCCCCAGTGAAGACGTCAGGACCGATGAAGATGGATATTTTGAGGCTGACTTTTTCGTTCCCGAAAGCTGCACCGGAGACCACAAGGTGTTGGCTGAGGACACGTATGACGTCGATGCTTACGATTACTTTACCGTGGAGCCGGGTCTAACAGTGGAACCCGACGAAGGCCCTGTGGGCACTATTGTTACCATGGAAGGCCACGGGTTTGCCGAGAATGAGGAGAATATCGAGCTGTGGTACGATGATGAGGTCATAGATGATGATATTCCTGTGGACGAATATGGCAGTTGGGAGTGTAGTTTCCAGATTCCTCCTTCCATCCAGGGAAGCCATAAGATAGACGCCAGTGGTGACGAGAGCCGGCTTTATGAGGTTAAGGATGTCACCTTCGAAGTAACGCCGGAGATAAGCATCATAGACCAAGCATCGGGCAACACGATAGATGAACCATCGGGCAGCCCGGGCGATAGCATAACGATGACGGGGAGCGGATTTTATGCTGACGACAGGTACATCAAAATATTGTTTGCCGGAGAGGAGACGGAGACAGAGCCGGAGATAATCAGAGCGGGCGAAAACGGCAACTGGACGGCGAGCTTCAAGGTGCCCGAGAGGCCCAGAGGCGAATATAGCGTCACCGCCGAGGGACAATGGACCAAAAAAGAAGACGTTAACGAGTGGACCTTCACGGTAGCGCCTGGTTTAGTGCTATCCCCCGACAAAGGACACGTGGGCATGAACCTGACCGTCGCTGGCGGTGGATTTGCCCCCGACGAAGATGTGAACATAATGTACGACGGTAGCGAGGTAGAGACGGCCACGACCGATGATAAAGGCAGCTTCCTTGATGTAACCTTTGTCGTGCCTGAGAGCAAATATGGCGCACGACTAGTAACAGCCAGGGATGATGCGGACAATGAAGCCACCGCCATCTTCACTATGGAATCAGACCCGCCGGACACACCGGAACTCATTTCACCAGCCGACGGAGACAGGGTGGGATTCGTAGGCAAGGTGAGATCGATATTCGAATGGTCGGAGGTATCCGATCACAGCGGAGTGTACTATAGCCTGCAAATATCAACCAGTGCCAATGTTACCGCCAGCGGAGAATTCGCTGACCCCATAGTTTCCAAAGAAGGCTTAGTGGGAACGAACTATACGCTGGAGAAGACAGAAGCCTTGAGTTATGGCACCTATTACTGGATTGTGCAAGCCGTAGATGGCGCGGAGAACGAAAGCGGCTGGACCGCGGCCGGCTCCTTCCGGGCTGGGCTCTTGCCTCTATGGGCATTCATTGTTAGCATAGTGGCAATAGCGGGGGGCATAGGTGCTGCGGTTTACTTTTTCGTAATAAGGAAAAGAATATATTACTACTAAAGGTGTGCCATTGCGATGAGATTGCCACGCACCTTTCAGGTGCTCGCAAAGACGCGTGGTGTGTCGTTGCGAGGAGTCCCGATTCATCGGGACGACGAAGCAATCTCGGAGGGGCTGCTGAGGATGGAGATTGCCACACTCCGCATTCGCTCCGCTCGCAATGACAAGAGGCGAGGGGCTCGCAATAACACTTCTTTACTGTCTTTGCGAGGCCCGACTTGTCGGGGCGAAGCAATCCTGGTGAGGTTAGAGGAGAATAGAGATTGCCGCGCACCTTTCAGGTACTCGCAATGACGAATAAAGTAGGGGCAAGCGATGACAAATAGCAGAGAGTAGTATATAGTATAGAGGGAAAAGGGGAAAATAAAGGTACAGAGAGAAGGAGGGAAAAATGAAGTTAACAGTTATTGGACTGGGGCAGTGTGGATGCCGGATTGCTGACCACTTTGCCAGGCTGAATTTAAAGGCTCGTGCTCAGCGCAAGGCAACCATCGCCCCCACCGTAATTGCCGTGAATACAGACCAGGCGGACTTGACCGGGCTAAGGTTTATCAAGAACGACTACACGCACCGGGTGCTCCTGGGCTTGCGCCAGACCCTGGGACACGGGGTAGGCAAGATAAACGAGCTGGGAGCTCAATTGGCCAAGGAGGACAGTGATAAGGTACTGGATGCCGTGAAGGCTACGCCACAGTTTTACGAGACACATGCCTTTTTTCTTATCGCTGGCGCTGCTGGAGGAACCGGGTCGGGAGCGTTGCCTATAATAGCCAGGGCAGTTAAAGATAGATACATAAGCAAGCCCGTTTATGCCCTGGTAGTCTTGCCTTTTGAGCATGAGCAGGCCACGGAGTCCAGGAGCACATATAACACCGCCACCTGCCTGAAATCCACTTATGATGTAGTGGACGCCATTTTTCTCGCCGATAACCAGAGATATGTAAGAAAAGATGCCAGTCTTGTGAGTAACATAGATAGAATAAACAGGATGATTGCCGAGCCCTTCTATGACTTGATGTGCGCCGGTGAGGTAACCAAGGCCAAATATGTGGGTTCGCGGACGATAGACGCCGGGGACATAATTGCCAGTCTGGAGGGATGGACGGCTATTGGCCTGGGTAGAACGGAGCTTCCTTCATTCCGCTTCCCCTGGGAGATAAGGAAGAAAACTTTCCGCGATAAAGCTCTGGAAAGCTTCAGAGGAACACAAGCCTTAGACGCTACCATCTCCGACCTTTCCCTCACCTGTGACCCCAAGGATGCCGGCAAGGCTATATATATCATATCTGGTCCGGAAAGAGAGCTGAATATGGACATGGTCAAGAGCATCAGCGATTACATCAAGGAGCTAGCATCCACCGCCCTGATTCGAGGCGGCGATTTTCCCGGAGAAAAGCACTTTATTGATGTTACCTTGATATTATCCCAGTTGTCCTTTGTGCCCCGGATAAAAGAGTTCTACGAGCAAGCTACGCAGTATGCCAGAGAACATAAGGGACAGCTAGAGGAGACCAAGAAGAGGATTGCATCCCTGGCTGAGCTAAGCAAAGACCTGCCTACATTGGAATGAAGTCGGGATAAGCCCGACCCTACAGTCATTTTGTAGTTGCCTGATTTATCAGGCCCGGTGGGGACTATCCCCTTTCTGTCATTGCGAGTCCCGATTTATCGGGACGAAGCAATCTCGGTAAGACAGGGGAGTTATGAATAGAATTGACATTCAATCCTGGTCTTGCTACGCTTGTGTAAAGGTGGTAATGATGCCGCAAACAATTCAAGCAGTCTACGAAAACGGGGTTCTCAGGCCATTGCGAAAACTGGATATTCCTGAACATCAGAGATTGAAAATCTTCATTCTGGAAGACGACTTACCCTTATCTCTTGTTGCCCGAGTAGCAGAGCAAGGTGGCAGCTACGATTTCCTGCACCATCCCGCTGAAGGCATTTACAGCAAAAATGATGGAGAGGAAATCCAAGCGCAAACCAAGAGCTGTACTCCGACGAGGTGATGTCGTTCTTGTCCCTTTTCCCTTCACTGACCTAACTATTGAGAAGTTGCGGCCGGCAGTTATAGCTTCTGCCGACCCACAAGAAACTGACGTTGTCATCGCTTTTATCTCTTCTGTCGTCTCTCTTGGAGAACTATCTGAAACTGATTATCTGCTCCAGCGAGACAACCCTGATTTCGCCGTAACCGGTCTCAAGAAGACCTCGACTTTCAAGATGAGAAAGCTCCTGACCATCGAGAGAAGTAAGATTGTTCGCCGTCTTGGCAGAGTTAGCCTTGCTACCCAGAAAGAACTAGATATGAGGCTCAGACGTGCCTTTGGCTTATGATGAGAACTCATCTGCCTGCCTAGCTTTCCCGGGGCCACCCTTTGGCTTCCCTGGGGACGAGACCACTGGCGGCCTGAACCACCAGAGCCAGGCTCACGAGAAAATCATCATGTCCCTCTTGAGGGTCAACATAAAAGTTCATCGTTTGATTGGGGCGATACCTCGCCCTGGCTCTTTCCAGCTCAAACAGGGTCTCTTTATACTCACGAGAGCCATCCTGCTCGTAGAGCTTAAGCCTGCCGGAATTGATAACGGACAATAGCTCAAAGCCCATGTCGGATTTGCTCTTTGTGGTAATGACAAATGGGATGACCCTGCTCCCCAACTCCTTTCTGAGAAAGCTGGCTACGGGCTGACCGATGCCGGTGGCGTCCACCACTATCCTGCGGCAGTTCCAGACACTCCCGAGGATATCCGTCATCTGGGTATAAAGCTGGCTATGGGACGTTCCCGTCCACTGGTATTGTTCCACAACTTTCAACACCGGCTGCCCTGAACCTGCCCTGAGCGAAGTCGAAGGGTTAGTGGCATCCACCTCGGCAATGGTGATTACCGTGGAATCATGTCCTCTGCCCCTCTCATTTCCAGCGGTCGCTCCTCCCATCATTTCCTGCTCGTATTCCCCGGCTAAATCTACGCCAGCAATATAGGTCTTTTTCTCCTCAGGATGCGATTGCCTGTGGTGTTCTCCCAGCACCAGAGCTATCTGCTGTCGTGATAAGAAGCCCCCGCCGTGGGTGATGGGTAATAAAGCATATTGAGTCCTGAACAGGGGATGGTCTTCGCCCAGTCTTTGCCGCTCTGCCTGGACAAACCTGATATAGTCGGGATTGTAGCGGCCGACCTCCTGCCAATCATACCTAAAGTGGCGCTTGATGCCGTCTTTTCTTTCCAGTTCCAGATTAGCCTGTTTTACCTCTTCCAGCAAGGTGCTATCGTCCCAGGCGGTGCCATAAAGAATCGTGGTCACGTTGGCGGCTGAACCCATGGGGCGGAATTCCCTGGTGTACTTTTCCTTGCTGACATCCTGTGCCTCATCAATCTCCAGAAGTATGTCAGCGGTATGCCCTACCACTGAAGACGAGCCCTCAGCCGATAAAAAGATGGTTTCGGCGTTGCCGAGTTGGACAATATAGCCCATGTGGAGACGATAAATGCCATCGAAACCAAAATCAGCCAGCCTCTGTTTCAACCTTTCCATAGAGATAACGGTCTGAGGCTTAAAGGTCGGGGAGCATTTGATAAGATTGCCTCCTCTGGCCATATACAGCGTTAACAGCAAAAGCTCCAGATGCGCTGAGAGCTCGTTTTTACCTCCCTGTCTGGCAATCTCCACCGAAAGGATCAGTCCCCTTCCCTTCTGGATAGAGTCCATAGCCGCCCGGGCTACTTCGATTTGATAAGGTCTCAGCTTCATTTTTCTCGCGCCCCCTTCTTGAGATTGCTTCGGCTGACGAAGTCAGCCTCGCAATGACAGAAAGGAGGTGTTCTTCACGATGACAGAACAGAGGTGTCCCTAGCAATGACACCCTACACATCGTTGTGAGCGGAGCGAATGCGGAGCGCGGCAATCTCCATCCTCAGCAGCGAGGCTTGTCCTCGCCCAAACCTATCGGCTGGCCACCTTTATGCCCACTCCAACCCCCAGGGGCACAGCGACTTCGGTCAGGACTTTCTGGATAGCTTCCTTGAGAGACTTCTTCTGCTCTCTGGTAATTTGATAGCGGGTTCGTACCAGCCGGGCTATGATATTGGCTGCCTCGAAGTGCAGGTCCATTCGCTCTGGCTGCTCTTGCAGAAGTTCCCTGAGCTTTACTCTGAGAAGGGCAATCTCCTCGTCGATTCCTTCGACATGGGAAGCTTCCTCCAACTCCAGCTTTTCCGCCTCATCCAGAGCCCGGCCATAGAAGCCCCGTGGGCTACTCTTTCGCTTGCTTTTTCCTTCTGCTGCCATAACACTTAAGGGGTCCCCGAAAATTCGCAGAATTTTTGGGGGTTTTCACCGAGGCTTTGACCAAACCATAGATGAGGACATGAGCTGCCAGGTTGTAATCTTGCTTCTGGAGGGCCACCGGCAATAGTTTCACAGGCCCATCATAGCACAGGTGTTCTAAAGTGGCAAAGGAGTTTTGTCGCTTCAAAAGGCAATCTGGAGAAGGGATGCTATCGCCCAGCCGAGAGCACCACATATCGGGAGGGTCAAGACCCAGGCTATCACGATATTTCTGGTTACTCCCCACCTTACTGCGGAAAGGCGTCTCGTGGCACCCACCCCTATTACCGCTGCGGTGGCACAATGAGAGGTGCTTACAGGAATACCGAGTTGTGATGAAATCTCAATGACAGTAGCCGCTGAGAAATCGCAAGCAAAGCCGTGAATCGGTTGCAGGGCAGAAATCCTGAAGCCCACCGTCCTGATGACCCGCCAGCCACCCACAGCGGTACCCCAACTAATAGCCAGAGCTGATACAACTATTATCCACCACGTGCCAGCGTCCAGCAGCGAGAGGCGGTCCCACAGGCCTTCATCTTTGTAATAAAGCACCAGTGCCGTAGCGATAATGCCTATGGGCATCTGACCATTATTCTTACCAAGACTATATGCTAAAAAAGCAGTAGTAAGCCATTGCAGACGGCTAAAAATGACTCGCAGTTTGGCCGGGGCGCCTTGCCTGAAGACCCAAAGTAGAATAACCAGCACCACAAAGCCACCGACGAAACCAAGGGCGGGGGCACTGACCACCGATATCAGTATAGGTTGCATGACATGCCATTGCACTGCCTCTGCGCCTCCTGCCACCGCCATGCCCGCTCCTGCCAGCCCGGCGATAAGACTGTGAGTCGAGCTTACCGGCAGACCATAGCGGCTAGCCAAGGCAACCCAGATAATAACCGCCGCTAAAGCAGCAATCAACGTCAGATATGATATTGCTTCGGGGACCAGAATGCCTTTACTTACTGTCCTGGCAACCTCCAGGCCAGTAGCGGCACCAGCGAAGGTACAAAAAGCAGACAGTATTATGGCGTTTCGAGGTGAAAGAGCCCGAGAGCCAATCGAAGCAGCGACACTATTAGCAGCATCATTAACACCATTAACCACACCAAAGCCGATGGCTGCTATGATTACCAGAACCAGCAGAGCAAGCTCAGGCATGCTTCAATACTATACCCTCAAGGACGTTGGCGACATCTTCCGCCCGGTCTGTGGCGCTTTCCAGGTGCTCATAGATTTCACGCCATTTGATTACCTCGCATGCGTCAGTACGGCAAACCTCGAACAACTCAGCCAGGGCAGCGTGTTGCACATCGTCAGCCTCGTTTTCTAAGGTATTGATCTCCACGCACTGCTTTATAATCCTTGGGAACTGGTCATGGCGGCGCAAGCAGGGCATGCCTTCATTCAGCTTGTGGGTTACCCGGGCTACGATTCGGGCTAGCTGCCGGGCTCTTTCCGTGGGTTGGGCAATACGATACAGGCAAGCTGTTCTGCCCGCAGCCTCGATGAGGTCCATTACATCGTCCAGGCTATGAGCCAGGAGAGTAATATCCTCTCTGTCAATAGGAGTGATAAAGGTGCGATGCAGTCTCTGTATTATGTCATGGGTTATCGTATCGCCCTTATGCTCAAAGTCCTTAAGTTGTCTGGCTTTCGCCTCCACATTTTCGTAGTTGTCAAAGAGGTCAACCAGCTTTTCTGCGGCAACGACCAGATTAGCCGTCTCCTGTTCGAACAGGTCGTAGAACTTCATCTCTTTAGGGATGAGTGAAAACTTAGCCAAAGCGCACCTCCATCAATACATACCTTGTATATCCAGTGCCCCCTCAGATCCGTCTCGCATTATAGCACGCTGCATTATAGCACGCTGTAAGAAACTTCCACTATGCTTTACATCTCTTCGTGTGACTCCTCCCACCACTTCCTCAGCCTGGCGGCAATCTCCTTTTCATAGCCCTGGTCACTGGGGACATAATAGCGTTTCCCCTGAAGAGAAGGCGGCAGGTTCTGTTGCCTGACGAAATGGTTGGGATAACCGTGGGCATATTTATAGCCCTTCCCATATCCCGTCTTGCGCATCAGGTCGGTTACCGGGTTGCGCAAGTGGAGTGGCACAGGCTCACTTCGACCATGTTGTATATCCTGTTGGACGCGGGAATAAGCCTGGTACAGCGAGTTGCTTTTGGGAGCGGCTGCCAGGTAAACCGCTGCTTGCGCTAAAGCCAGGTTGCCTTCGGGTAAGCCCACGAAGTGCACCGCCTGCTGGGCGGCTACCGCTATTACCAGTGCTTGAGGGTCAGCGACGCCGACATCCTCGGAAGCAAAGCGTACGAGGCGACGGGCGATGTAGAGAGGGTCTTCACCGGCTTCAAGCATACGTCCTAGCCAATATAAGGCAGCATCCGGGTCAGAGCCGCGTAACGATTTATGCAGTGCCGAAATCAGGTCATAATGCTGGTCACCACTCTTGTCATAGAGCAAAGCACGGTGCTGCAGTGCTTGTTCAATGGCCGACAGGTCTATTGACCGCAAGCCCTCATTGTCAACCACAGTAGCAAGTGCTGCCATCTCTAAGGCGTTCAATGACACACGAGCATCCCCATTGGATGCGGTCACTAGGTGGTCCAGGGCTTCCTCGCTTATGGCAATCCGGAATTTGCCCAGTCCTCTTTCTTTATCCTTAATGGCTCGCTCCACGATGGGTCTGACCTCCTCATCGCTGAGCAGGTTCAATCGAAAAACCCGGCAGCGAGAAAGGAGCGGTGCGATAACTTCGAAGGAGGGGTTTTCCGTAGTTGCTCCAATAAAAGTCACTGTACCACTTTCCACGAAAGGTAATACGGCATCCTGTTGTGCCTTATTAAATCGGTGAATCTCATCAACGAAAAGAATGGTTCTCTGACCTGATAGTTTTAGCCTTTTCTCGGCTTCCCTAATAACATGCCGCAAATCAGCCACACCGGCACTGACGGCGCTCAAAGAACTGAACTGTGCTCTGGTGATATTGGCGATAATGTGAGCCAGAGTCGTCTTGCCGCTGCCCGGCGGCCCCCAGAAAATCATAGAGGGTAGCTGGTCTGCCTCGATACATTTTCGGAATACCCGTCCCGCGGCAACTAAATGCTCCTGCCCCACGAACTCGTCAAAAGTCTGCGGTCGCATCCTTGCCGCCAGGGGCATACTATGAGGCAAATCCTTTTCCTCAGGCAAGTCGAAAAGAGGCAATCTGTCCATTAAAAGAGCCCATCAAGCTTATTATAAGTGAGACCGTTTAGCAACCCGTTCGCCCTGAGTCTGTCGAAGGGCTGTTCAATGTCAACAGCCTTACAAATTAAACCGGCAGTCGAAGTGTCCTTCTCAAAGGCTAACATTTTCGCTCTTCCGTGTGTTTCTTCACTAACAGAAACCATGGTCGTTAGCATCCGGCTGCCCTGTAACGCCCGGTGTCGCCCTAACAGGTGTACGTCATGATGCCCAATTCTACTTGAATCTTCTCACTTGAAAGCGATAGAGCTTAACTGGCTCACCGACTGATATGCCTGCTTTGAGCCGGCATATCGCTATCTGCTCTTCGACACTATCTACACCCTCTAAATCGGGCAGCAGAAGTCCCCTTTTCAAGCCACTCTCCACGATAACACCGTATTTCTTGTGGTCAAGCTGGCTGATATCTGCGACTGGCTCAGGTTCAGTAAGGATATCCACGCCATATTCCAGGTCATCAAGCTCAGATGCAGTCACCGGGGGAAAGCGAGGATCCTTGGTAGATGAGCTAATAGCGTTGGCAATGATTTCTTCAGCAACATTCTCCCTGGTTGGCTCGAAGGTGCCGATACATCCTCTTAATTGTCCATGCTTGTGAAGGGAAACAAAAACCCCCGCCCGCTCTCTCATTTCTGGAGTTAACTCCTTCGGCTCGGGTATTTTGCCCTCCCGGACATAGCTTTCCACCGTCTCTTTAGCCAGTTTCACTACAGGATGAAGTTCCCTTGCCATAAGCACCTCCCATCCCTCGCCCTTGCCTCTCCCTGGACGGGAGAGGATTGAGGTGAGGGTGATAACTTACGTTAAAGCCCCTCTAATCACTTTCAAAACTCCATCTACATTGTTCCAGAATCTTAGAACATGATAGCCTTCCCTTCTTAGCCACACTGTCCTCTCTTCATCCTTCTCCTTCATCCCGCGCTCATTGTGCTGACCACCATCAATTTCAACTATAATTCTATTTTCAAAACTGGCAAAATCAACAACATAGTGACCTATAGGCTGCTGCCTTCGAAATTTCACGCCTTCCAATTGCCTGTTCCTCAATCTTGTCCATAAGGTCTTTTCCGCCTCTGTTTGCCTTTGGCGAAGCTCACGAGCAAGGCTTGTTTCACTTCCTCTCATTTTTCGATTTTAACCCTCACCTTAAATCCTCTCCCCAAATGGGAGAGGAAAATCATGTCCGGAAATTAAGCTCAGCCCCGCAGAATTTACATCTCGAGCCGTCCAGCCCAACTACCTGAGCATCATAACCAATGCGACGAACAACCGTCTTGCTGCACGAATAACACACGGTATTTTCATACTCGTGCCCCGGCACATTGCCCAGATAGACAAACTTCAGCCCGGCCTTTTTCCCAATCTTATATGCCTTCTCCAAAGTCGATAGTGGCGTGGCTGACAGTTGGGTAAATTCATGCAGGGGGTGGAAACGAGTTACATGCCAGGGGGTAAGCTCACCCAGAGCATCTCGAATCCAGTCGGCAATACCCTTAAGCTGCTCTTCATCGTCGTTCATCGTCGGAATGATATTGGTCACCACCTCGATATGCATGCCCCATTTCTCTTTAGCCCGCCTGGCGACATCCAAGATGCCCTGCCAGTGGGGAATCTTGGCTAGCTGGCGATAGAATCCGTTGGCGAAGCCCTTGACATCCACTCTCCAGGCATCAAGCCAGGGGCCTATGGTATCCAGAGCCTCAGGCGTGGCATAGCCATTGGTCACGTATACGGTGTAAAGATCATTTTCCTTAGCCAGCCTGGCTGAATCCAAGGTATATTCAAACCAAGTCGTGGGCTCATTATAGGTCCAGGCAATGCCTGCGCAATTATATCTTTTAGTTAGTTCTATCTCTCTTTCCGGGAGCAGTTGCTGAGAACCTCGCGGGATATTCACGCAGGAAATCTCCCAGTTCTGGCATCCCTTGCAGTGGAAATTGCATCCCCAGGTGCCTAACGAGAAGGCGTAGGTGCCGGGGAAGAAATGAAACAGAGGTTTCTTCTCAATATGGTCGGCCGCCATCGAAGATATCTCGGCATAATTCATGCTATACAGCGTGCTATCCCGATTGATGCGCATACGGCAGACGCCGAGCTTGCCGGGGTTAATAAGGCACCTCCACTGGCAAACATGACACCTCACGCGGCTGCCAGGGAGTGTCTCATAGAGCATTGCCTCCCTTTCCATCCCTTATCATTATACCATCATAGGCTGCTCCGATATAATCACAGCCTGGAACATAATTTCCCACTAAATTCCAAGCACCAAATCCTAAACAATATCAAAGCCCAAAATACCACTGACCAAAACAGGCACTAAGTCATTGCACGGCATTCTCCCCTTTTTGTCATTGCGAGTCCCGATTTATCGGGACGAAGCAACCTCCCGGTGGGGCATGAGATTGCCACGCTTCGCTCGCAATGACACGGTTGCAGCAAAAGCCCAAAACGATTTAGAAACTTGAATTTTGATATTTGGATTTGTTTAGTCCCTGATTAAATCGGGGTCGGATTTTGGGATCTGGAATCTAGTCCTTGTCGATATACACCTTGCTCAGATCGGGGACGCCCAGGGGGCTGAGCTCGTAGCCTTTGACATAGGACTTCACCAGGATATAGTTAGTGCCATGAAACAAGGGGAAACAAGGGGCGTCATCAACTACCAGTTGCTCAGCTTGCTGGTACATATCCAGGCGGACAGCCCTATCCTGTTCTATAGCTGCCTGGTCAAGCAAAGTATCGAGGTCGAGGTTGCTGTATTCGAAGATATTATTTTCGCTTCCGGTATAAAAGAGAATATCCAGGAAAGTATGCGGGTCAGGATAATCAGCTATCCAGCCCAGCATGAACATCTCATCCTTCTCTTGTTTCAGGTTATAAAGGAAATTCTCCGGTTCCAGTTGCCTCACCGAGACTTCCACACCGAGGTTCTGCTGCCATTCCTGGATGATGGCGCCTAGATAACGGGGAATGCTGTTGCCATAGCCTTCAAAAGTCAGGGCGATAGGGGGCAAATTCGAGACATCTCTGTATTTCGAGTCGGCGATGAGCTCTTTCGCCTTTTCCACGTCGTAGTCCAGTCCCTTGAGAGTCTCGGTATAGCCAGGCATGCCAGGCGGCAAAATACCATCAGCTACACCCACCATATCCCTCAATATCACCTCAGCGATACGCTCTTTATTAACAGCCAGACAAAAGGCACGACGGACGTTAACATCGTCGAAAGGAGGTTGGGCAGTGTTGAAGCCAATATAATAAAGGCTGAGTTCAGGCGTTACAGCTAATCCTTGATGAAGTGGGTTTGTCTCATCACTAGCCTGGTCAATGTAACTCGTGGACACAAGGGTAACATCAATCTGCCCTGTTTCGTAGAGGGCCATGGGCACACCAGCGAGAAAGTGAAAGATGATCTGCTCCAATTTGGCCGGTTCGCCGTAATAAATCTGGCTGCGCTCTAAAATCAGCCGCTGACTTGGGGTCCATTCCCTTAGCTTAAATGGTCCTGTCCCGTCTGGCTCCCGCCACCAGTTTTGCCCGGACTCCACATCAGCCCTATCAACCACAAAGGCGGTGGGATAAGCCAGCTTGTCCAGAAAGTAAGCCCTGGGAGCATCAATGGTAACCCGAAGAGTATAGTCAGCAATGACCTCGACCCCGGAGATTTCTCCCGTTTTTCCCGCTAGCATATCTTTGGCACCAACGATATCGCCCAGATACGTGGCGGCTGTGCCAGAGCCAGTAGCAGGGTCGCAAGCTCGTTCCCAGGAATATTTGAAATCGGCAGCTTTGACATCCCTGCCGTTATGAAATTTCACCCCCTGGCGCAGATGGAAGATGTATGTTTTGCCATCAAGGCTTTCCTCCCAGCTTTCAGCAATATCAGGCGCTATGTTCAGCTCCTGGTCAAGGCGAACCAGGCCAGAGAAGATTTGCATGACGTAGGTATGAGAAGACATGTCGGCAGAAATCGCCGGGTCAAGCGTTAGAGGGCCAGTATCCCAGAGGTTAAGGACGCCCTGACCGCTGAAAGGCAGGCAGGCAGTTGAAGGCAAAGACAATAAGGCAGAGACGAGAAGACATAATAATACAAGCTGCCAGATTCTTTTCATTGCTCACCTTCAGCAAAAAGGAGCTGCAATGCCGCAAACAATTCAGAGGGTTTCTGACAGCCTGCTGCCATCTTCTCAAACGGGCACAGGTCTGTACCATCGTAGTTAGAGATATGAGGAACTACGTTCTTAGTATTGATGGTAACCCCTTGCCTCCCCAACATATCAAGTGCTCCCTGGCTTGCCACGCCAGCATATACCGAGGTTATCCGAGCATGAAGGCAAAGCATCGCTACGGCCGAGCCCACTATCCGGTCAGCCAGCGCAGCATTGTACAAACTTTTTCCCATACTCTGAACAGCCCTGAAAAGAGGAGCTACTCCGCTCTCCTTAGAACTGAAAAGGACGCGTCCTCCTTTCACTATAATAAGATTTAAATTTTCTTCCTCCAGAAGAGAACGAGCCAGTTCTATATCTTCCATGTTACTCCGCATAGTGTTCTAAATAATCACGCACAAACCCTCAGGGATTAAATCCTAAGAAATATCAAAAAACAAAGACAATAAATCAGAATTACAAATCAAAATGCCAAAAGCATTTTCTTCCTTCGCCGCTAATGCATCACCCCCAGAGACAATGTTGGCTACTCTTGCGAAAAGAGTTAGCAACCCCCTGAGGAAAGCCTTATCCTTAGCATAGGGGAAAAAGGGGACTTCGCTTCTTTTGTTAATCTGCATGATGCTCATCTGCCAACAGCATATCTCATGAATTAGGCCGCAATAACAATAAATTGATTTAAAACAAATTCTTAGCTTTCAGACTTAAGTAATTCTTATCACAAACAATGATGTGGTCGAGGACATCAATGCCTATGATTTCGCCAGCTTTAGCTAGCCGCTTGGTTAGCTCGACATCCTCTTGTGATGGCTCGGGGTCA
>Ga0209986_10003332_pt1 | contig 14135 bp, 8 predicted proteins | sample BlataG_FD_183168 | JGI IMG/M metagenome (GOLD analysis project Ga0209986, IMG submission 183168) | Deep subsurface microbial communities from Black Sea to uncover new lineages of life (NeLLi) - Black_00105 metaG (SPAdes) (version 2) | ecosystem: Environmental > Aquatic > Marine > Oceanic >...
ATGCTTTGATTGCTTACCTTGATAGGCAGCCCACTCAGGAATGATGGGATAAAGAGAAACAAGGACTTCTTTAGGCTGGCTGATGTACTCCTCGAGGGCTATGCTGGCAGGGCTGGTTTCATTGCTGAGTTGCTCTCCTACATACCCCAAGGCCTAAAGGGCGAGATTGCAGGCATCGACAGGTGGAAGGGTTGGGGCTCGAGCGGTGACGTCGACGTCGGTGGCTTTTGGTTGAGCCAGTGAAGTTCCAGAAAGCAGAGCCATAAATGCGACCACGAGTAGGATAACCTTGGCCATGGTTGTTGATGGGTGTCAGAAACGTCTTTTAAGCTCGGTTTTTGAAGAAGAATGAAATATATTTGAGATGATCAAAGTGAAAAGGACAAATAGCCACTGGATTGCTGAATAGACAAGTTCTCCTGTCTACTCTTCAGTGAAGTCAAAAAAAATTCAAAATTGGAGTAACTGATGCAGTGATGGTGGCTTGATACACATCTCAAGAGCTCTTCACTGAAGAGCCGCTCCAGATGTTCTCCAGATCTAGCCTCGAAGCTCCTTAAGAGAGAAACCCTGGTGTACCATTATTGCATTCACCATCTTCTCTTCATATGCATTGGAAATAGGTAGGCTAATATAATAGAGACAAGTTAGTGTAAGAAGAAGGGAGAGAGAAAGTCGCTGGTCTCTCCTCAATGGGGTCTGTCTCTGCAGGTCCTGGTCCGTCTCCTTATCCGGATTGGTGCTGGCAACTAAGATCTCTGTATAAATGAATATTGCTCAATTGAAGGAGAACAAAATCTAGATAATATACCAGTGATTTAAGTCACGTTTCTTTTAATATAAAAACACCCCTTGAGCGAACAATTTTCTAGGAGAGAATAGACAAAACAAAGATGCTCTGTCCATTGAATGTGCAAAGGACAAGCGCCCTTCAAGGTGGCTGTGCGCAACAAAAGCAGATAATATCGACTGCATCATTCAATAATGCATCTCTCAAACGTTCATTCGTCCCATCATCACGCAAATCTACCAGCATCACCACTCGTCGCTCATCCAGCCGGGTCTTCGTGCAAGCAAATGCCACACAAAAAGACGTCTTGGAAGTCGTCAACCCCAATGTTGGAACAGTAAGTTCTTCCCATTTCCCTATACACACACACACACATCTATACTCAATCTCGCCCTCACACACAACTCGCCCCCAACCCCAACTACAGCCCGACTGGTACGCTCTCGTCGCCAGTGCCGACTTCTTCTTCAACGATGTCCAAAACGAAGCTCTGGCAGAACAACTTCGCGAACGAGTCCGTTTCTATGGTGAACAAGGCCGTGAAAACGACATCTTCTTCGCTTGTGAACCAGCTTGGCTCAAGGAAAAGTACCCAGAAGAAGCAAAGAAGGTCAAAGGTACCGCTGTCGCCCTGTTATCCACCGACAAGCAATGGATGGTGTTTATGAAGCTTCGTCTGGATAGAGTTATTAGAATTGATTTGGGTCCCATGGATATTAATACTGCTACTAAATCTACTCAGGACATTCCTACGTTTAAGCCTTTGGATACCGGAGATTGGAGGGCTCCTTACTCCCCATATTCTCCTGGTTGGTGGAATAAGTTTGTGCGCAAGTAAAAATAGAAAGAGGAGAGAAGGTTTGTTTTACTTTTAGAATAGGAATAGAAGTGTAGAAGAGAAGGAGCAAGAAGAGGAAGAGGAAGCAAATCTCACTATATATCTATCTATCTATTAATCTATCTCTCATCTCTCTATGTATTTCATAAATGTTTTTCCCTGCCAAATTTCGTGTGTGTGTGTTTCTCGTTTTGTTCTATCTGGTGTTAAATTAATTATCATCCCCCACCTCTTTCTCTCTCTCTCTTTCTCTCCTCTTTCTCACAAACAACTTAAACAAAATATACACTAGTAAGATGCAAATCCAGATCCTGAAGGTCTCCAATTCTCCAACGTCACCTCCAACTTATCAGCCACTGCCGCCACCCAAGCCTGATCCAGTCTCGTGTAGCCTCTCTGCGTATCCCCCCCCAACACCACCACTCCCTCCTTACCTATCGGATGTATAATAGCAGACTGTGTATTCTTTGGTAAATATGACGTGAATTCTACTCTTCCGGGAAATAAAACTAAATTTGCAAGATAATTACCAGATCCTGAAGACATGGCCAGTTTGCAGATTGGGCCTGGTTGAGCAGTTGTAGATGAGAGAGTAGGCGTTGAAGTTAGGGTATTATTCGCATAACCAGTGTGCCAAATGCACTTATTTGAGTAGAACACAACCATTGATTTGGTTCTGGTTGCTTTTTGTACTGATTCCCAGACCCATTGGAGCTCTGACTTGGCTTCGTCTGGAAGAGTAGGGTAGTGAAAGGAGATGTTTGGGGTACCGTCTGGTTCGACGACAGTAGGAGGTTTGGATCGTAGAGAAAGCCACTGAAGGCCAGTGAGAACTAATACAGCAGACATGACAATGAGTAGGACGTCAGTACGTGATTGAGAGGAGGTAGCTGCTACCATGGGAGCGACACCGGAGAAGACACGATTGGTGACGACGCCGGCAATGCCGAGGGAGCCAGCGAGGAGCGGGAGGAGTCGGAAGAAGCTGGCGTTGTCTGAGATGATATCGCTCTGCCGGGCATTGCATTGGATTTTGGTAATGGTGATGTGACGAGATGGGTATAATGTTCTATGCGGCCTGTGCTGCAAGCTCGTTCGAGTGACATGTAATCTATTGATTGGTAAAGAAACTACACTCATCGCAAGTTTAGCTACAATAAATGCTCTATATTATCGCATATGTGTCCTTAAAGTCTAATTATCATCGCATTGCGTTCATTTATCACGGCAAGTATCAATATTTCTATATTCTATTCCATCTTCCACACACACCGCCTCTCTCTCTTCAAATTCCGATCTCACACCACACATCCCACCTTGCTCCTAAACCCCTCCTTCTCCACCGCCAAGCTCTCCAAACTCTCCACCGCCTGCACCACAGCCTCCTTACTCACAGGATTACTCCCTACGTACAAATCAAACACCGCACTACACAACTGCCTACTCTCCACACTCCTCAACACCTCCCCTCCAGCATTGGCAGTCAACCTCCTTCCCCCGTCTTCCTTTGTAAACACCAGCTTTGTCCCTTTTTTTAAAAACCCTCCCCTTTTAGTTAATAGCCTCTCTGGCAGGGATTTACGAAAGGCAGTGATGACAGATGTCAGCGCGGGATCGTTCGGGTCCGCTCCAGCTGCTTTTAGTCTTCTTTTCAAGATCCGCTCGTATTCCCCCGTCATTATCCCCAGGGGAAGGTTCCTACTGATTTGGACTACTAGGGATAGTTCTACACCAGGGGAAGATTTTACTGTATCTAGAATTTGGGGGGGAGCTTTATTTTTATTAGCAGTATTAGCAGTATTACTATCAACATAAGTTTCCAGTAGCTTTGAAGCTTGCTCGGTATTGATATAAACAGCAAAGGAGTATATTTCAGCCAAAGGGAGGAAGAAGCCTGCTCCCCAGATCTTCTTTCCAGTTGCTAATAATTGGTGTTGGTTTTCAGTGAGAAGACAAGGGAAGTGGGTGGGAGAATGTGTCCTGTTATTGTTTTGTTTTTGTTGTTTCTTCTTCTTCTTCTTGGCAGTGGTGGTGGTGGTGGTGGTGGTGGAGGAAGATGGAGGAGGGGGGGACCTTCTTCTTCTGTTGTTATTGTCTAGGGTTTGATTCTTGTTATTGTTGTTTTCAGGGATAGTAGAGAAGAGATTCAAGTCTTGTTGATAATGGGGATTCAGATGGTCGGTGTAATCATTATTGCTGGTAGTAGTAGTGTTGCATTCAGCTTGTTGGAGGAAGAGGGAGGCAGAGGCGACGACACGTGGGTCATCCAGCGAGGCAGCGGAAGGACCCTTTGTGTTGTTGGTTGATTGCTTACGTGAGTTTGGGCGAGATGTAAAAGGTTTGTCGGTAAGACGTTCTGTTGCTGCCGCTATGGCGGTGTGCATTTGTTCTACAGCCTTGGTGAAGAAGTCGGGTTGTCCATTTTGAGCAAAGTTGGGCAGTTTGGGGATTATTGCACCCAAATGGGCTATCCAGTCGTTGTCCATTAAGTGTCAATGCTCTGGGAAAATGTTGTTAACTGAGGGTTTGGGAAGATGCCGGTCATTTCTGAAACCTTTTGGAATTTTTTGGAGCATGCAAAACCTTCAAAATATTGCGCTAGAAACGCACACTGTCAGTATTTTGCATTGGTATGCAACTGTAGAATTCCACGGTACCTAATTGTTTATTATCGTTAATTATATCAGCTTATTTACCGGTTATAGTTGCATCCCCAAATGTCCAGTTTATTTCAATCAGTTTTGAAGCACTAATCTCTTCCCATCGACCCAAATTCTCATCCTCCATGGCATTTACTACCTTTATCACCTCGCATGCCATCAAATGCACCACATGCACCATTCGTCAACCACCAAAAGCCAACCACTACCCCCCGTTCACCGTCGCCCCTGCCTCCACCACTGCCGAGTTTCGAGCTGCAGCCTTCCTCCGAGCTTCCAGTTTCTACTCCTACCCATCTGATCGCAGCGACTTTGCCAAGCGCGCACATCTACGCATGAAGGCAGATGCTGCATGGAAAGCTATTGAAGAGAAGGTTGCAGGTACAGATGTTGAGTACAAGGATGTCCTCGTCACTCCTTTCGTCGCCACCGTACTAGCATCCGACAATACTATTACTAATTCTACAATAGAACAGCAATGGATAGCAGAGGTAAAGAAGGATATGCCGGACTCATCATGCATGATCCCTGGTGAAGGCACCACCCTTCCTCCTAAAATAGTTATAGGCACCCTAGATTTGAATCAGGCACCGAAACTCCCAGCAGAAGAACTGATTGGCCATTTGCCAGCACAATATGGCAATAAATTCAAAGGTAGAGCCTATTTAAGCAATGTATGTGTATCCAAAGCAGCACGAAGAAGAGGAGTAGCAGCTGCATTAATAAAAGCAGCTGAAAGCAAGGTCATAGAAGAGGGAGAGGTGACGGATCTATATGTACATGTTGTATTTGAAAATAGGGCAGCTGTGGAATTGTATAGAAGGTGTGGGTTTGAAGTAGAGCAGGAGGAGAGTGAGTCTATAGCTAGATCGTTAAATAGACCTAGACGGTTGTTGTTACATAAGAGAGTGCCAAGTGTGTGTAAGAAAGAAGATTGAAGAGGATGGGTGTGGTTGATGGTTGGAGAGATGAAGAGAAGAGGGTCTAGAAGAGGGGCGACGGCAGGGATTCTACTACCAAAAGAAATAATTATTAAAACAACGCGCATTGTATGCACATTGGATTGAAACGATTCAATATGCAGGTGAGTGGTCGATTGGTATACGTATTTGGTTAGGATAAGGGACACACGAGTTTTTTCATCTGACAGAGATTTTCCATGTCAAATTCGCAGGCTAGCTCCAGTATCAGCAAGACTACTCTCCTGGGTGCCAAGCCAAGAAGCTTGGTATCTGGTGTGAAGAACCAGAGACGCTCTCAGAGACTGGTAAGTGGAGAACAGCATGCTCTAGAACTCATGCATATGGAGAGATAGCATATATCATTTCAAGACGTATTAATATGCCAATTTTGTCTGCAGGTTACTTATGCTAGGGAGAACTCTAAGGATATCATTTTTGACAATGTTTCCAGAGCTAGGATGCAAATTGGCATTAATAAAATCGCCGATGCTGTGGCAGTCACTCTGGGTCCAAGAGGTAGGTATTTGATATCTTCATCATCTATAATGTAGCACGTGTATGCTCAATGAGGTTCAATTCCCTTTATCCGCTCCCTCCCAGCCAATCTTTCCCTGGCCTTCTCTCACACACCACCCCACACCCATCTCACACACAGGTCGCAACGTTGTCTTGGAACAAGATTACGGCGTCCCACAAGTCATCAATGACGGTGTCTCCATCGCTCGTGCCATTGAGCTCGAAGATCCAGTCGAAAATGCAGGTGCCCAGCTCATCAAGGAAGTCGCCGGCCGTACCAATGATTCTGCTGGTGACGGTACCACCACTGCCACCGTCTTGGCAAGAGAGATGATCCATTACGGTCTCCAAAATGTCACTGCAGGTGCCAACCCCATCACCATCAAGCGTGGTATTGACAGGACCTGTGAATTCTTGGTAGGCAAGCTGAAGGAACTTGCCCGCCCAGTCAAAGGCAGCCAAGACATCAAGAGTGTTGCTTCAATCTCGGCAGGAAATGACGAAGAAATCGGTCAAATGATTGCCGATGCCCTTGATAAGGTCGGTGCTGATGGTGTCCTTGCCATTGAGGCCTCAAACTCCTTGGAGACCACTGTTGATGTCACTGAAGGTATGGCCATCGACCGTGGATATGTGTCCCCACAATTTGTCACCAACAACGAACGCATGCTGTGCGAGTTTGAAAACGCCATGGTCTTAGTGACGGATCAGAAGATCGAACAAGTCCGGGAGCTCATCCCAGTGTTGGAGCAAGTTACTCGTGCCAACCGACCTCTCCTCATCATTGCAGAAGACGTAGCAGGAGAAGCACTTGCCACCCTGGTGGTCAACAAGATGAGGGGCATCATCAACGTGTGCGCCATCAAGGCTCCAGGTTTCGGTGAAAGACGCAAGTCTCTGTTGCAAGATATAGCCATTGTAACTGGTGCTGAATTTATTGCCAAGGATCTCGGTATGAAATTGGAAGCTACCACACTGGAACAACTTGGTACCGCTCGCAGAGCCACTATTGCCTCTACCACGTGTACCTTGATCGCCGATGCCGCCAATAAGGACGAGATCCGCGCTCGTGTGGCTCAAATCAAAAAGGAACTGTCTGAAACCGACTCTGTCTATGACACTGAAAAGCTGAGTGAACGTATTGCCAAGCTGGCAGGTGGTGTAGCAGTTATCAAGGTCGGTGCAGCCACTGAGACTGAATTGGAAGATAGGAAGCTTAGAATTGAAGATGCCAAGAATGCTACATTTGCAGCAGTGGAAGAAGGTATCGTCCCAGGTGGTGGAGCTGCTTTGCTCCATCTCTCTGAATATCTCCCAGCTTTCAAGGAGACACTGGCTGATGCAGAGGAAAAGATGGGCTGTGATATTGTCATGAAGGCCCTTCGCACACCTTGCCGTGTCATTGCTGAAAACGCTGGAGTCGAGGGTGAGGTTATAGTGCAAAAATTGTTGGGACAGCCATTTGAGGTTGGTTATAACGCCATGTTTGACAGGATGGAGAACTTGATTGACGCTGGAGTGTTGGATCCAGCCAAGGTCACTCGTAGTGGTTTAACCAATGCTTGCTCTATTGCCGGTATTATGTTGACGACTCAAGCGGTGATGACTGAGAAGCCTGGAAAGAAGGGGCAGATGCCTGGTGGTATGACTGCTGGCGGTATGCCTGCTGGGCTTACCATGTAGAAGGAATATCAATATGCAACTAGATAGTGAGGAAAGTGGAGAAGAAGAAGAAGAAGAAGGAGAGAGGAAAGCAGGAAATGACAAAATGATAAATGAGTGTTTTAAAATTTCCACAAACCAACACAGTTTTCTATTGGTAACTTTTTATAAGAGTAGTTGTAGTAGGGGTCATGTAATTAAACAATAGAAAGCTTTACACAGAGAACAGAAACAGATAGGGGGGGGGTGAAAACTCCAGAACTAGGATCTCACATCCCCTCTTCTTTTCTAATGATGATATAATTATGCAAAACTCAACACAATGATGCTTTTACTAAAGGTTTCATCTCTTCTTCTTCCTCTTCCTCCTCCTCCTCCTTGACCTCATCCCCATCCCCATCCACCTTTCCTTCCTCTTCTACTCCTCCTTTTATAACTAATCCTTCTCTTCCTACAGCAGCAGGTCTCAGAATATTTCTAATCAGCCTCTCAGGAGAATCCATGTGAGCGAAAGTTTTGAATTTCTCGGCATGATATTGAGCTTGCATGGCGTGTGCGCTTTGATCAGCAGCATCTGCCAGTTCTTCTACGTCTCCAACCAACATACACAGGCCTTCTACTTGTAAGGCTAGCTCCCTATGAACATCAGCTTGTAGTTGCCGTAAGTCCTTGGCCTCGGGTGGATCTACCTCCTCTGCTGCATTGTTTTCATTCTCCTCTTGTTGTCGTTGTTGTTGGCCATCTTCATCCATGTCGTTATTATTAATATTATTATTATTATTATTATTATGTGTGTGTTCAAGAGCTGCTGCCGCTTGCGATTCTAGCTCTCCTTGCATCTCCTTCACCTTGGTCAGCAGGTTTCTCCATTCTTGTTCCTCCTGTTCAAACCTGGCCAGCCTGGCTCTCAAGCCAGCTTTACGAGCTTCAAGATGGGCATGGTGATCATTTTCATAGTCATTACCATCATTGTTACCAGCGCCGCTCTTACCACCAGTAGCAGGGGTAGAGGGGGGCCCATCCAGGCAAGTGATGGTTCCCATTTTCAAAGCAGTTACCACTGACTTTCTGAACATTGTCAATACATCTTGAACAGCAGCTTCCATCTGTGGATTGTTGTGTTCTTCCCCATTGTTGTTGTTGTTATAAGTGGTGGTGGTAGCTGCTGCTGCTGCTGCTATGGAGAGCTGCTTGCCATCACACACAGCGTCAACATATGCGCCCAGTCGCTCTGCCGGTGTGGCATCCTCTGTCAGTGCTCCCAGTCTGAGGGAGAGTCTCTGGTAGAGCTCTCTGCTGATGGCATACTCGTCGAAATTGAGACTGACAGATGGAGGGGCATAAGAATTGTGGTTGGACTGTTGTTGTGGAGCGTAGCCAGAGTGTTGATTGTTGTAGTTGCGGTGCATCATCGTTTGGTGGCCTGCTCCTGGAGTTTGGAAATGTTGTTGGAGGGCGGGGTGTGCTTGATTGGGGTGTGCGTTCTCAGGGACGATGGTTTGTCTCCTTCGCTTGAAAACGAATCCATTGACTTCACACACTTCGAATGATTGTGTGACTCGCTTGATCTTGACCTGGTTTTGCTCCTGCATAACGATTTAAGGTTGGGGAATTAATTAATGTTGGGGAATCGAGCAGTTGAAGGGGAAATCTGTATGAAAGTAGAGCATTATACTTGTGTATTTATTACCTCTTGTGAAGGCAAGAACGACAGCCGTGGTCGGTGTGTGTTGGCCATTTGTCAGTTTTCAGTTTTGCTAAATTCCCAACAACCAAAGCAAATAGACCGTTGAGTGCACTTCAGACTGATTCTAGAAACAAAGTATGACGTTATTTTCTAACAAAACGATGAATTTTATGGAAGACTGCCGAGTCCAGGTTTGAAATGAGTTGGTCCCACCCTGGACATTTTCCCTCCCTCTAGAGATCTGAGAACCTATAACTCCTACAAGTCACAGTGGGCCCTCATTCGCCAGATCCATAAAATTAAATGCACACCAACCATATGAAAGCTCCAAAACAATCATCCTCCATGCAATTATCAGGTGCCAGGGTACCACTCTTGATCCTTTGCTTCATTGTCCTTGCTTCCTTTGCCTATAGACGAAACGTAAGTCTTGTTCAGCCACTCCTTCCCTTGTATTCAATCTCTACCTATAAAATGTGCCTACTTTCGACTTCGGTTTCTACTCTCCCAGAACACGTTTGACTCACTCTCTTCACTTCCCAACCCCGCTCCTTTCTCTCTTCCCCACCTTCACCACCCACTCAAAAGCAGTCCGAACCATCTTTGGTAGACACAAACACCACCATGGCAGCCACAGAAGACAAAGACTCCTGGCCAGAACTCGTCGGATGGGAGAAAGACAAGGCAATCGATCATTTAAAACAACACACCCAAGGAAAGCAGGTCATCCCAGTTCGATCAGATGCGGTCGTCACCATGGATTGGAGAGAAGATCGTATCAGAGTGAGATATGACCCTGATACTGATAAAGTCACAGACCCACCTAGAATAGGTTAGAATATGTTGGGTTAATTAATCATGTATTTGTACACAAGCCGTGATGATAAGCCACAGGCCAACAACACTATTATATGGATATGGGCATATGTATATATACAGCCAACTTACAAAGAGATGATGATGATGATTGTACACAGGTATACAGGTGTGTGCATACCGATCACTACTACTGCCAATCACTTCTTGTAACACTTATTTACGGAAGAAGAAAAAAATGGTTATAAGCTGTTTTACATACCATATTAATATTCCAATCTCATGCCAATGCTGCCAAAGCAGCCAATAGTTTATCAGTCTGTTCAGGCTTCCCTACCGATATCCTCACATACCCATTCAACTCCTTTGTAGCATAATGACGAATCATAATACCATACTGCATAGCCAAGGCATCTTTCAGGCCCCTAGCATCCCTACCATCTGTCACTCTGCATAATAGAAAATTAGCATGGGAGGGAAAGGGCTGCAGGTAGGGAATCTTGGCCTGTAGCTCTGTAAACAAACGCTCTCTTTCATTGACGAGAGCGTTTCTCACGAATGTCATGTAGTCTTTATTACTAAGAGCAGCTAAAGCTGCTACTTCTGCTGCTACTGAGACGTTATAGGGCTGTTTGGCTCTCCAGAGGTACTGGATCATGCCGCTGGGGAAGGCACCATACCCGACCCTTAATCCTGCCAATGCTGCACTTTTCGAGAATGTTCTTAATACGACCAGGTTTTGGTGCTTAGTAACCCAGTTCATTCTAGTCTCTTCTTGGGAGAATTCTATGTAGGCTTCGTCAAGAACAACCAGGACTGGTAGGGCTAAAATGTCTAGCAGTTCTGTCTCGGTGATCATGCCGCCGTCGGGATTGTTGGGGGAAGTCAAAAAGACCATTTTTGGCTTGTCCTTCTCTATTACTGCCCTTATTGCTGGTATATCCAGCTTGAATCTGTCTAAACGGGGGACTTTCAGCACTCTAGCGTCATTGACTGCGGCATCAAAGACGTACATTGTAAAGGTGGGAGGACAATCGACAATGGCATCTCCAGAATCTAGGACGCAACGCATGAGAAGGTCAATGAGCTCATCTGCTCCACATCCTACTAGAATATTTTCTGCAGGGGTATTGTTGAGCTCAGCAAGAACTTGTCTAAGTCGCCTAGTCTCTGGGTCTGGATAAATGTTGGGGAAGTCCATGCTACCGAGGGCGGCAAAAACCTCTGGCGGTGGACCATAGGGGTTTTCGTTGGCATCTAATTTGACAATGTCTTGTGGTTTCCTGTTTAACTTGGCTGAAATGATCTCGAATGGCTCAATAGGGGTGTAAGCAGCTAGTTTCTTTAGGTGAGGACGGATGAAGTCTTCAGATGCTGGTGATGATCCCTTGGCGTCGGTCATTGGACTTGCAGCTGTTGCAATAGTTACCAATCTATTAGATCCACGCTTTGATGGAGAAATACTAAGACGACATGCCCCGGCATTCAAGAAACATGCCATTTCAAACGAAAATTTAATACCAATCTCTCCCTTCAAATCAACTGAGAACGTCCTAAATTATAACAAAATCGTTATATACACGGAATCAAAGATAACACTGTCTACACCAGCTAGTCTCCCAGTTGAAGAAGCTCCTTGTGGACGGGTGCTCGCATCGCCTCTTCCAACCGAGCCATCGCCTCTTTTTCCTTGAGCTCTTTATACTCCTCATTCTTCTCACAAAGTTTCTCATTCCCTTCACTCTTGTACATCTCTCCTATCCCCCTCAGACTCGTCAACATTGAAGGCAAATCTCCAGCTCCTTTCATCAAAGTCAGCGACGACTCAAACATTTGGAATGCTCCTGGAATGTCCCTCTTTCTCACCTGAATCGGTGCCAGCACATTCAAAACTTGGCCCACCAGCTGTGTGTTACCTAGAATGTTATGTGCTTGCTTTAACGCCTTGCTCAGGTACATACGAGTGCCAATATCATCCCCTTTGTATTGTAAAACAAGACCATGTACCAGCAAAGTCAATCCTTTTTCAATAGCAGGTCGGTCTAATAGATCTTCACTTGCCACTGAGATGCCGGCTGATGTCATGATCTCCAGCGCCCTTCCTCCTGCCCCGCCATCATTACTATCATCCATCTCAAGCTCTGTCATTGCAGCACAAAGAGCTGCCAATCGGCCTAAATTCTGAGCGTCACCTTTGCCTCCTTGTACTTCTCCTCCTTGGTGTTCACCATCATCATCACCCTCTTCATCACCACCATCACCACCACCACCACTACCACCAGCCAACATTGTCCTCACTGTCATCTTGAAATACTTAACAGCAGCCTTCTTTTCCCCCGTCGACTGCGCATACATCCCAAGCAAGAAATGCACACTGGGCCTCATTCCTTGCAACACTGTTGGGTACATCTGGATCAAGTCGATGAGCTCTGTAACACAGGCACCTGCTGTCACTAGGTCGGTCATCAGTAGAGCTACAAAGGCTCTTTCTTGCATAACCAGAAATTTGAGGAGGATGTAACATTTACCTGCCTCCAGTGCAGATCCAGGTGTATCCGCTTCGGATGATGATGATGATGAGGGAGGAGGAGGGTTCCCTTTTCTATCTACTCCTCCTCGTGCTCCAAAAGCATTCCTCAGCCCTTCATCTACCACTTCTTGAGCGCAACCCAGCTGAACTAAGGCCCTAGCAGGCTTCCCTATAGTTCTATACAGGCCAGCATGAATCAAATGAACAGCAGCTACGACAGCTCTGGTGGGAGTCCACAGATACATCCACTCACTACCAGCCACCTCTGCAACACTATCATGAATCATTTGCATAATGCCATCATTATTGAGGGTATTAGTATTAGAAGCTGTACCTGACTTTCCATGTTGTTGCTGTTGTTGTGACTGGCTATTATTGTAATCAATATTAGATACTAATTGCGTTGCGCTACCTTCCAGGAGGCATATACTGACATACATGACCAGGTAATGACAACGGAGTTGTTGACATAGAACAAGACGCTGCTGGTAGTAATGTGGTTGATGATTATGGTGGTGGTGGTGGTTGTTATTATTATAATTATTATTATAAGGAGTATCTATATCCACGTTATCGTTGATATTATCCTTATTGTCATTGGCAGCTTCTAGGGCAGCTTCTGCCTTTTCCATTTCATCCTCTAGTAACATTCCACACAATGTCGCCTCCTCAAATGCTAGTGAACATTCACCTTGAAGAAGAAACAAGTGAATTCTAGATAAAAGGAGGATAACAGACTCTATTTCTGTCAAGTTGGTACTGCTATTGGCTGTGTTGGTGGCCATTTTGTGATATGCGGCATCATATCGTCGTTGTTTTTGGAATTGGTCAAAGAGAGGTTGTAAGGCCTTCATAGCAGCAGTAGTAGCGTGAGAATCAGCATACTTCAGCTCAAACTGGGCTAATCTAAAGTGAAAATAAGTATGCCAGCGAGCAAGGAGGGGGCGGTCTTTCGAAGGAGCTCCAGCTGTTGTTGCTTCTGGAGAGGCGAGGGCCATGCCAGCGAGCAAGGCTTCTCTTGCCTGCTGAGGGGCGTTATCGATGATGTGACATCTTGCAGTGGTGTCGTAAAGTTCGCACTTGAGAGATAAATGGCCTGATGTCTGTCTGAGTTCTAGTTCAGCTTGACGAAGGTGTTTCTTGGCTTGAGGGATGTTGTCAAAGTGCTCGAGGAGCAGTTGCGCGAGGATGAGGCGGGCGGTCGCTGCTGTGGTTGGAGCTTCACTTGCAGCGGTGCAGCAGGCTTGTAGAACTGATACAGCGTGTACGTATGCTTTCTGGTTGATGAACTCGCCAGCTAATTGCAGTAGAGCGGTCAGAGCTTGGGATGAAGCCATTTTCAAAAGTCAAAAAGAAATCGGAAAAGTAATCACTGTGCCGCTGAACTAAACGATTTGGATGCTACCATTACTTTATTGAGACGTTTATTCTGCAGTAGTGAGAATCAAAATGGCGGATCTAGCTTGATTAGGGGTGATTTACACCCAAAGGGAGAAGAAAGGCCCGTCCCCTCAGGCGCAGGGGGGGGGGGGGGGGGGGGGGGGGGGGGGGGGTAACAAGGTTTGGGGAACCTGTTATCTCTATCAAACACTAGTATGATGAGTTAATGTAAGCAGAGAAAAGAAAAGAGGAATTGGAACAATGGGAGTTGAGACAAGGGAGGGGGGGGGGGGG
>Ga0209986_10003333_pt1 | contig 14133 bp, 10 predicted proteins | sample BlataG_FD_183168 | JGI IMG/M metagenome (GOLD analysis project Ga0209986, IMG submission 183168) | Deep subsurface microbial communities from Black Sea to uncover new lineages of life (NeLLi) - Black_00105 metaG (SPAdes) (version 2) | ecosystem: Environmental > Aquatic > Marine > Oceanic >...
GTCGCTTAAGTTGACCGCCTACCGCGGGACTCTTATCGTCGCCCCACGTCCGGCGGCAACTTAGCTCGGCCGTTGGGCGTCATGAAAGACAAAATGGCAAAGGTCACGGATATCTACAACTTTCGCACTATCAAGAATACGCTCTCGACATCCGGTCAGCCTACGGAAGCTCAACTGCGGGCGGTGGCTGCGGAAGGCTACCAGGTCATCATCAATCTCGGGCTTCATGATGATCCGCGATACTCTCTTAAGGACGAAACAGGCCTAGTTGAAAGCTTGGGAATGGTGTACGTCCATATCCCAGTCCAGTTCGACGCTCCCCGGGAGGATGATCTGCTGGCTTTCTTTCAGGCCATGGAAATGCACAAAGAGAAGAAGGTTCATATTCATTGCGCTGCCAACATGCGGGTCACGGCTTTCCTTGGTCTGTACCACGCCATCAAGAAAAGGAAAGCGGAAATTGAGGCCTTTGAACCAATGAGGTCCGTTTGGGAGCCCAACGAGGTATGGTCTTCGTTCATTTCGAACATGATCGCGAAACATGCCGCCCAACAAGGAGCTCCAGCCGAGCGCTCAACCACTGCGCGGTTTCGCGCTGGCTGAGCTTTGTCGTTAGCGATTTCTGCTATCTATACGTGAAGAATTGAAAGTGGAAAAACTTATGATTGCAATATTAAGTCTTCAATCTGATCTCAATAATAATCAGAGGTTTTTCTCCTGTTTTTTATTTCTTTTCACATCAAGGTATTTTTTAGCAGCTCTTTCTCTTTCTAGTACATCCAGGATTTTATGAAGCCTTTTCACTGCTTCTCAATAGATCTTTTTAGCAATAAAAAATCCAGCCATTTTTGATGTAGTTAAAGGACCTTAGATTAAAAAAGGGCTTTCTGATTCTGTGCTGAAAAGCAAATCTTTATCGGATTGATCTAAAGGAATTAAAAGGCCACTCTCACCGTGGGAAACAGGGTTATAAATAGCTGTTTCGTTCATCTTTTTTTTCCTGAGGAAAGAATGATGATTATCTCACAGAGATGGGATTAAAGATTACAAACTGTATTAGAAAGTTATCTGAGGGGTGGTTTGACTAGCGATTAATAACAGTGGATTTGATTAAACCGCAAGATGTAGCGGTAATGGATTAGGATACCATGATTTTAAACCTTTTTCGACCTCACCAGGAAACGAGCCATCCTGTCTAACTTGAAAATCGTATTGAACTCCATATTTTTACTAATCCAAATCTTCTTATTGATTACCGAATCAGTAATAGCACCCCTATAGGCCAGGCCGTCAAAAAGGGTACTTATATCATCGCAGACCATTATAAAATCATGGGATGATAATACTGACTCCGTAAGCTTTATATCTCCGTCATCAATCATGATAGCAAATTGTCCGCCTCTTGTTTTAACCTGGATATCCCGCTTCCAGCCAGCTATGGCCTTTCGTGCCGACTCATTTCTGTTCATATCCTCTATAAGGCCTTTCATCTCATCCAGGGCCTTTCTGTATTGATTGCTATCCTCCTCAGAGGCAACAGGCAAAGATGGCTCTTGAGGTGTTTCCCAATCAATCTCTGATTCCTGCAGGCCATTTTTCTTTATCTTCTCCTGAGTCAGCTCTGCTGCAGGGACACAAAAAACATCAATCATCTCACCAATCCGTTCGTCCCTGAAGATAAGCTTTACCTCTGTTCCTTTCTTTATTATCCCGGGTACAAGGATACCGGTTGTGGTATAGAGATTTATGCTCATGGCAGTGTCAGCCCCTCCAAATATAACCCTCCCTCTTCCATAGGGTGCCATATGCTGAAAAAGGGATGTGGCAAAGTAGGTAATGGGGGGAGTGCTGTTCATAATCCCCACCTGCTCAACCTCTATCATTTCTGTAGGGGCAAAGTTACAATCAGGACAATGTGTTAAAAAGGGTGGTACCCTGACTATCCCGCATTTTGTGCATCTACATCCTAAGAGTCTTTTCTCATTTTTAAGTGCAAGGAAAAATGCTGAAAATTCCCCCTTTGTCCTCCTGAAAAAGGTATACATGGCGTCGTTCGTAATCAGGTATTCCTTACCATCGATTGTCTCTACCTGTGATCCCACATCTGGTATATATATCTCATCAATAACTTTTTTCCTCTTCATGATTTTTTCCTCTCCTATGTATACTCTTTATTTCTGGACAAATAAATAGGTCCAAGACCAGGCCTTCATTAGTTATTCACGTTCAAGGATCATACATGCTGTGTATTGGGCAACAGTGCTGCCAGTTCCATGAACCAGGGCTGTTTTAAGCCCCCTCTTTATCAGCTCATTTCTGGCTGACCATGCAGACATGATATTGCTTGCACCAACAGCATGACCGCAGTAGATCAAACCACCGCAGGGATTGACGATATATTTCCCCCCTGGTGTCATAAGCCCGTCTTCTATTAATGAATCGGCACTGCCCAATGGAACAAGCCCAAACTCAGCCATGCTAATCTCTAATTGATGCACAAAGGCATCATGGAGCTCAACGATATTTATTGCTTTCGTAGGATCTTTAATGCCTGCCATCTCATAGGCCCTGTGGGATGCATAATAATCAGACATGATCCGAGACATATCCTTTTGGTTTTTACCGGCAAATGAATGTTCATTAGCTTCTCCTACGCCGGTTATCCAAACAATAGGGTTACCGCTATTTCTGGATATTGCCTTTGCTGTCTCTTCCTCAGCCATAATAAGGGCTGCTGCCCCTTCACTATACACGCAAATCTCAAGCTCCTTGAATGGATAAACCACAAGGCGTGAGTTCATAACCTCCTCAGGTGTTACCTGGTCAAACTGTCTTTGGGCATAGTTGTTCTCTCTCACCTGCTGGCTTAATTGGGCTGAGATCTGGGCTGTTATTTCCGCTTTCAGGTCTTCAGGGTGCTCATCTAAATAAGCCAGAACCACCTCGGCATAGCTGTCAGAGGCAGTCCAGCCAATGCCTTGTTCAAAAAAACTATCCCCAGACCAGCCTATTGTTTTGATCACCTCTGGTGTGGCAGACATAGATGAAAAATCAAAGCAATCAGTTGCCTTTTCTACTCCCAATACCAAAGCGGTCTTAAACCTTCCAGCTGAAATGTATGCATGGGCCGCTGACATAGTGTAGGCACCGGTTGCCCCTCCATTGGTAATGCGTATACCAAACTTGTTTTGCATGCCCAAAAGGCCGTGGATGGCATGCTCAGGAATGGCAGTCCGCTCAAAGATATCATTATAGATCCCGTAGAATGCTGCGTCTACATCACTTATTTCTATCTGGGCATCCTTCACCACTTCCCTTGTTGCCATCTGCGCTAACTCATAATAGGTCTTCTCCCTCCATGTTCCCTTAAAAGGGGTAACACCTGCACCGACAATACCTACTTTTTTTGGCATGATTTATTCCTCCTTTTTCATAAAATTTCTATCTCTTTTTCCTTCAGAAAAAATGTGATCAGTGTCCTTCATACAATATGCCTTGTATCTATAGAGAGCTGACAGGGATTTTATTGCCCTTTCTGAGGATGGAAATACCGGAAGGTAATTGGACTCAAGTCTCTCAACCAATTCATCTTCATTTCTATCCATCGAGGTACGCCATAGAGCAAATGGTTTTCCAGCCCTTTTCATGTTTAAGAGGGCTTGGGCACATCGTTCTCTTAAAGAATCAGATGCCTTAGCTGAGGAACTTTCATTTGGTGCCAAATTAAAGAAATCTGGTGGCATCTGCATAACGATACAATCCACATTCTCATCTTCCGGTATGGCAATCAGCGTATTAAAAACTCTCAATATATCAGAGAGTGTGAACTCCAGGCAGACACCCCCATCAATCGGGTTTAAAGGAATTTCCCATGGGGGAAAGATTTTTTTCAGCCTCTGATAGGTATGATCTCCCAGCTGAGCCATTGTAAGGCCATTCATATCGCAGGTATCTGTAGCCATAACTCCCTCTCCGCCTGATAGTGTAATGATGGATAGTCTATTTCCTTTTGGTAGCATAAGGCATTCAAATGCCTTTGCCAGGTCAAAAAACTCCTCAATATTCCCGGCCCTGATAGCCGCTGTCTGCCTTATCATGCTATCAAAGATCACATCATTTTCTCCTGCAATTGCGCCTGTGTGAGATGCTGCTGCCAGAGATCCTGCAGGGGTTCTTCCAGATTTCAGGATTATAGCTGGCTTTTTTACCGAACCTTTTTTAAGCAGATTAAAAAAATCTCTTCCGTTTCCGCGCAGGCTTTCTATGTGCATGGCTATAACTTTTGTGCCAGGATCCTGGAAAAAATACTCCAGGACATCTACCTCATTTACGTCCATCTTGTTTCCCAAATCAACTATCTTGTTTATGCCCAGATGGGAAAATAGCCAGTTTATTTTGGGATCATAAAAACCCGACTGAAAGGCAAAAGAGATGCCCCCCTGCCTCATTTCTTTTATAGAATTAAAGCTAATCGCCAGATTATTGGATGTATTGATGGGGCCTAAGGTATTTGGTCCAATGCTCCTCATATCCTTTTCTTTGACAAATGTGACAATTTCCTGATGAAGTTTTTGCCCCTGCTCTCCTCCCTCTGAAAATCCGCCTGTCACTATAACAAGTTGTTTTACTCCTTTTTTATCGCAGTCCTTTACAATATCAATGGCCTTTGGTGCTGGAACAGCGATAACAACGAGGTCTATACCTTCCGGTATATCTTGTAATGTTACATATGCCTTTATCCCTGATATCTTTTTCTCACGAGGATTAACTGGATAAATTTTACCCTGAAAATTAAGATCCACCAGATTCTGAGTCAGGCGAAAATTCATCTTAAAAGGATTATTGGTCGCCCCAACAATAGCAACCGATCTCGGGTGAAAAAAACGCTCTAAAAAATGATCAACTTTACTCATCACCTACTCCTCTGCCTCAAAATACCTAAACTATTATTATCCAATTAGCTATATTTCTGAGTGTCTTGTATCATAACCACCTCACTTCCTCAAGCAGGGTTTAAGGTGTCTGCTTAAAATTTTCATACGCCTCGGGCGTATTTATGCGCCTTGGGCGTATTAATGCGACTCAGGCGCATTTAGGAAGTAGGTGAGCGGCTTTCTTGCTTATGGCACTGCTTTGGGGATCAAAAATGTGATTATATAAAAAGGTAAAGCAGAAAATAGGATTTTGGAAACTGATAAAATGGTAAGAGGATGGGACAAGTAAATCTTATTATAAAACTGGGTCTCTCAAAGTACGTTACTAAAGAACCAACCCCTTAACCCTCCAACCTCTCTCATCATAGTAATCTTCAACCAGCCGAGATATATCTTCCCGGCCAAGCTCGGTCTTGCCAAAATAATCACGAAGGGTGAGGGGTTGATTGTCAGTTCCTATCATTGGCTTAAACCATATCTCTGGAGGTCTGTCATCTGCTCTGCCAAAGCCTTCTTTGATGTTTAGTTTTTTGAGTGTATTCCAGATCCGCACTGCAGACTGTCTCAGATGCTCGTCATCAATCTGGGAACCTGTAACAGCCTCAAACAATCTCTGGCAGAGTTCATAGCTGTAAAAGCGATTGTTGAAATGCCGGTTACATATTCCCAGACTGCTAAGTAATGTGTACCAGTCCTCTGAATATCGTGTCATGCGTCCTACATTGAATCCGAGAGGAGAGTCCATGATCCGGTTAATAGCCTCTTTGCTGGCGCCCATCCTCTCCAGATGCCGATAAAAGAGAGGCAAGTTTTCCTCTGTCTGACCTGGAAGATAGGTGGGAGAACCCCCGCTTGCCGAGCGGGGTCCTTTCAGAGATACAACTTGCTCAAACTCATTAGTCCCTAGGCCTACAATGCGGGGCTCCCAGATAACATCGCAGTTCTTGATAATCGGGGCATGAGCCGCATATCCTTCTCCAAGGTATTCCATAACCGACCGCCAGCCTTCAGCTAATATATCGGCAGAACCTTTCCTCCCTGCTATGGCCTCGGTCCACAGGTTTAATGTATCCATATCTCTCTTTAATGGTAGGTCAAAACGGGCTGGATCCAGGTTCCCCAGTTCGCACTCCGTGACAAGAAAATCCAGCATGCTTCCAAAAGTGAACATGTCCAATCCCAGTCGATCCAAACTATCGGTCAGGCGGAGACTAACTGTCTTGTCTGTTAGCTTATTCAGATCAAAGAGATGCCCAAAAAGGAAACTATTAAGGTAAGAGGTTGTTGTGGTCCTGAATCCCTGAAAGGTTCCATCCTTCACCTCCAGATCATCTTTGTCAGGTGTAAAGCAGGATGGGCAGCCGAACCGTTTTATCTTAAAGCTGCGATATACGTCCAGACCATAGAGTTCTCTTGCCTTATCGTGTGGAAAGACCCGGCTGAAATTTCTACATGCTGAGAACTGTTTAATGTAGTTGTCCCAATTCTCCATGATGCCCAACTCCAAAACACGGGGGTAATTCTTAAATCTCTTGAGCCTTTCACGGATCCCGGCAAGGAGAGTTTTCAATTCATTGGGATTATATATCTTTGGGCGTTTATCTCCGGTAGCAACTATCGCCTTGAGATTTTTTGAGCCCATAACAGCACCCAGTCCGCAGCGTCCCAGGGTAGATGCCTTATCCACCAGAGCCAGGGAAAAAACTACCCTGTTTTCTCCGGCAGGACCTATAGCGATTACACTTGTCCTGCGCCCTCCGTGTGACTTTTTAAGTATATCCGTGGTCTCAAAGACATCACAACCCCATAAATCCCTGGCATCGATCAAAGAGTGGGTGTCACGGTTAAGTATCAGTACAACGGGCTTTTTTGCCCGACCGGTTATAATCATGTGATCAAAGCCAGCCCCTTTGAGATTTAAGGCAAAACGCATGGAGCCCACTGATTCCGAGATTGTTCCATTTAGGGGAAAGCGGGTAGTGGCAACTATTTTAGCAGCTCCCGGGGTTCCAGTGGCCACCAGCGGACCTGCCCCGAGAATGATAGGATTGTCTGGAGAAAGCGGGTCTGTACCGGACAAATATGTCTGCTCCATGATCCAGGCATTCAAACCAAGACCACCCAAATAGTCCCGGGCAGCATCCAGATCAAGATCTTTTATCTTAAATTGTTCTGAGCTAAGATCAACATGAAGAATCTTGCCCATGTATCCAAAAGCGCTCATCGATCATCCAAATAAATGGGGTCAACGCTTTACTTTATATATTCCTCCAACTTTCTCGCCCATTCAAAAGCATGCTAATTCTACTATGCTAAGAGCATGAAGTAAAGTGTTGACCCCGTGCATTAATATATTAATAGTAAAAAGCCTCAACCGGCTTCTATTTTAGAAAGAGTGTAGACATGGCATTTGTTCAATACTCTATTAAAATTGCCTGTCCCTATTCACATGAAGTGTTATTCATCTCTGTTATTTCTTTTTGATTGAATAGTACTTTTGTTTTGAGCTGCTTGGTTTATCCGGAATAGTCGCTTTCAAGATTTCTTGTTTCAGCAGAGGTTGTAGAATATATCTTCTAAAATATTCTCTATCCTTTATCTCGATATGGTTCTGTATTTCTTCTCTGCTACGGGGGGTCTGGCAAAAATCAATTATGCTTATCACCCTTTCATCTTGCGGGGTGACTTGCGGGGTAAGAGGCACAATACAATTGAAAATATCTTCTTCTATGAGTTCAGGCGACCCTCCCCCGGAATAATGCTGACAGTATTTGAAAAGATTTCTTACACCCGAACCCAGCTCATCGGCGCGCCCGATCTCCTTGAAGAAACGGGCAATAACCGGATTTTTGGGAAAGGGTGAAAAATTCGCAGGATCGATTAACCCCTGGCCATGAGGTTTGTTGCTGTTTTCAGTAAATAATCGGTTGGTTTCAATAATAAATTTTGCCGGGTAATGCTGTAAGAATTCACGGTGAATCAACAGGTTTGTGGCGACTTCCCTGAAAATATGATCTCTTAAGCTGATCCGCTGATCCTTTTCAAGGTAAAACTTGTCCGGTAAATGTTTGGAAACAAATGCCATTAGGCGATCATAACTCTCAATCAGGTTTGTTCGGATATCATCACGATCGTCGTATCTGTCAACATTCTCACGCCGGAGCAATGCATCTGTCCGATGGTGGGGCACTCATTAATCACTCAAAAAAGGTCAAGTTACCACTCCCCTGCGCATATTTACTAAGAGATCTTTACATCAGACTTATTCTGCCCCCGAAAATCAATATCTTCTCTTATGATGGAACCATTGTCTTTAAAATAACTTCCCCTGAATCTGAATATCTGGTCCATCCACTTTTTTTGATGTTCCTGTCTTTTTGTTTATCAAGCTATAAATATCTATTTTTGTCTTTTGCTTTGTGTATGCATTTCTAAGAGTATCAAAATAAATCAATTGCCAATTTTCATTTTCAAAATGATCTTTAAAGAGCGGAGAGGTCAGTTTGTTTCTTAATTGACCTTCCCTTTCCTCCGGTAAGACCATAAACTTATCCACTCTCTCGTCTACATTTGAGCCCCGCATTAAGGCGCTGGTCATGGTGGTGGTTGATTCTATTTCAAAGATGGCCTTGATCTCTTTACCCTTTATCCAGATAAGGTCTATATTCTCGATCACACTCTGATTTGAAGCATTATTGACCTTCAATTGTTTAAGTGTCATATATTCTTTAAGGGTTTTGCCTTTTGCGACAAGCCCACTGTCTCTTTCACGCTGTTCCCTCTTCCCGATCCAGATATCATGGTCTTTTTTCTTACCAATGAGGGCAAGGATTGCAAGGATTTCACTGTGCTGATTGACGCGTCGCTGGATTTCGGGTTTTAAAAGCCAGTATCCTCTAGAAATCGGCCTTGCATAGATACTGAGAGCATCCTTGATGCTTGTGCTGTCCGACGTAAGGGAATTTGGAAACTCCGTGCTGACTGCATCCCACATCTCAGTAAATGTTACTCTCCCCCTTTGATAAAGTTTTCTGTAAACAGTTTGCTCTACTCTTTCTGTCAATGGTATTTCGTTAAGCCTTGGCACAATAGAAGTGTCCTTAAACCACCAGAGCTTACCCTCTGCTTTGCCGACTTTTGCAGGAAGCAAAACAAACTCCTTATCAAGGTGCTTTCTAAGTACTGTATTTATGTCAAGTCCGGTATGGAGGCTCCCGAAAAAGCCATGTTTTGCAAGCACAGGGTCTATATAGTTTATGATAATAGTGTACGGCGTAGGCTCCGCCCTCTCTGCAAGAAGGCCTATAGTTGTCTCAACCACAATATTTTCAAACCTGACCTCGTCAATCTCCTCGGGCTTCGAAACACCAGTTTTCGGTTTATTAAACCTGAGATAAAAGTCCCCCTGGGCCGAGCCAAAAGGCTGTAGCATTGCCTTGGCCGAAACCTGCCCGAGGGGTTGATGGTGAATTTTTTCAAATTCAAAACCTGCAAATACGCCGGCCCTGATTGTGGCATTACGTACCTTGAAGGTGGGGTTATGAAAGGTAAGTGTGAGATAATGTTGAGGCTTTAAGGCCCTAAACATCTTCTGGAAGCTCGATGACAAAAGGGAGTGATAAACAGTAAAGTCTTTATGCTGGTGCTCATTTCTGATGATCTCGTTTGCCATAATCTTCTTGATGTAATTAGTATTCATTTTTAGCCAGGACACCCACATATAGGAAAGCTCCCCGAATTGGATCGAGGCATCGTAAGGTGGATCTGTAAATATGTAGTCAACCGATCCTTCCGGCAGCTTTTTCATAAAGTCTAGACAGGAACCATTGTATATATAGACATCTGCTTTTCCGGAAAGGACCTGCTTAAATGAAGAGCCAATTTTAACATCCTTGAAAATCTTGTTCGATTCCACCTTTGCCTTCAAAAGCCCCTGGTGGCCATTGATAGCGCTGTCAAACTTGTTCCAGACATTTTGCTCCATGTAACTCGATGCATACCAATAGCTATGCTGCGTCCATCCTGTTGAAGAAAATGCGGTGTGATGACTTGTTGGTGAGGGGTTGCTAATTGCAATCATACGACTACATAGGTGTACCATTGAGGAAAAGGCGATTTTCAAGAAATCTCTCAGTTCTTTTTTGGGTTCTTTTTCAATCGCCTCCATCAGCCATGCAAGGGCCTGAATGTTTCTCTTTGTAAAGAGTTCACCCACGGATTCATATTGTTGTTTTTCCTTGAATGGTCTGCCATCCGGATAGTAGAAGGAATTTGTGGGATACCATTCCTTTATCTTCTTTTTTTCGATCTTTTCAAGGAGGGCTTTGTCAAGCCTGGTAAGCGAACAGTTTTTTTCCTGCCTATCCCCGCAGTAAGGACATGACTGATACCGGATTTCTAAACACTCGCCTCCTTTCCATATTGCGCAATCAAAGACAAGCTCCTTTTGGCATTTCCGACATCTGGTCAGATAGAGATTTTCAATTTTATCTTTTACCTTTTCCTCCACGCGTTTGAATGCTTCATAGACATGAAGCTCATTAATAGGTTTGACGGTGAGGCGTGTAATTTCGGTAGCAATAGGAACCAGGTCGCAAACAATGGCCCTCCTGCCATTTTTTAGGGCCTCCATCGCAGTAATGCCGCTACCTGCAAAAGGATCAAATACGATACCACCCTCAGGACAATACATTTTAATATATTCCCCTACCACGTTCCATGTCTTCCTTGACCAGTATTTGTGCCATAGATACATGGAAGTATGGGCTAGTGGGGGGACCTGGCGATTCATGTGAACGACATGCCCTGCGCCTATTGCCGAAGCATCCACTTTTCTTGGTTTTTTCAGCCTATTCCTTTTCAAACCTATTCCCTTTCGAGCGCTTTCGCAATTCTGTGCACCACTTCCAAAGCGGCGGCAATTCTGATCACCCTGACATCACCTAACCCCTCAATCTGCGCGATGTCATAGAGCTTTTGACCCATGATGCCGCTTATTGACCCATATTTGTCCAGCACTTCTTGCGCAAGGCCTTCTGCCGTCTTGTCTTTATGCCCGGCCCCGATGATCACGGCCAGGATATCCGCATCGGACAGCTCGGGCAGGGTTAGTTTCACAAGCCTGCTGTTGGGAAGATCCCATTCGTTCTTGCTGAATATCCTTTTTGTCATTTCAAACGGAGCCGCAATCCGCGCCATCTTGCCTTTCTTTAGGCCCTTAATATCTGGAAAGTCCGCAAATGTCTTTCCCAAAAGTCCGGCTATTGAATAATATTTATCCAGTAGTTCCTTTGCAATGTCCTGGGCCGTCCTTCCTTTATATCCGGTTCCGATCAAAATGGCGAGTAATTCTTCATCTGTCAGCGCCGCTGGTCCAAGTTCAATAAGTTTCCCTCCTGGGTGATTCCATGTTGGCTTGGATTTTTCCATATTAACCTCTTTTTAAGAGCTAGGAGTCAACTCAGCTCTTGATTCATTATGCAGCCAAGCACGTTGAGCAGGCAAAAAAATAAGACCCTGTTCTCATCTTGAGAAGCAGGGTCTTCGTCAGATCAACTCATATTCCCTCCTGATCGAGGTTAAAACCAATTATTTAAACCTTAATGATAATTACCTAAAATTAGGTGGATGGTCAAGAAAAACACGTAACGCTGAGTAAGGAGCATATAAAAGGAGACATTCCTTAGATGTTAAGCAATTTCTGCACGAACGTTTATGTTTTCGTGTATCCAAAAGCGCTCATCGATCATCCTAATAAATGGGGTCAACGCTTTACTTTATATATTCCTCCAACTTTAGAGCATCTTCGGTGATTTTGTTTTGCAGGAAGTTCTCTTCATTGAAGCAGGTTGAGTCTTCTCTCAAAATTTCGATGAGCGTTTTTGTAGATTCTGCATTGTATAAAATCTACCTTTCTTTGTAAATTTATCGCTTTCTAACGCTTTAGGTAAGCCCGTCTGGTTGCATTGAGTAGTTATCTAGCTCCCATGATCTATTTTTATTCCTCAGATTGAATATCACGGAATAGGCGTTTGCCATCAGGGCGCAGTCCAACATCTACGATAACTCGATGATTTACCATCGGTCCTACTAAATCATCAATAACATCTCCCGTCTGGTATATCCTGATATTTTCTCGGTCTGTTCCAGGAAAGCTTATTTCGAGCCAGTCTTGGTCTAAGTGAAGTGCACGAAGAACCCCTCTAACTTGCTCTTCCTCAAGTTGCATCTTTTCTTCAGGGGGTCTTTTTATCTCTCTTAACGTTTTGTTTATGGTTTGGCGTGATGTTGGCGAAAAAACTATGGGGCGTGCCTCCATATCTGTTGCTGACTTTATCTCCAGTCTGTTGAAAGATTTGCCTGTAGGAGCAAGATTGCGTGATAATTTTAGAAAAGTCTCACGATACTCTGGGCTAGGTACAGTGCTTTTCAAATCTTCATGATTTTCTTTAGCAGCATCTTCAACAATTTTGAGGAACTTTCTTGTAACTTCCTCTACTTCTGGTGTGTCTTCAGGAAATAGCGACATTTGAGTTGGCTTTTGCACGCGTACAGCAAATTGGTAACTGCCAAATGGGGCTTGAAGTAGCCACGGGCGAAATTGCTCTTGAATTTCCGAACTAGGTGAACCGTGTTTACGGAATGGAAGATTCAGGAGCATTTCAATCGTTCGGTAAAAAAAGTTACGCACTTCATCTACTTTCCGAAGTATAAGATGAAGTGGCGCTCCACCAGGGACAACTTCCCCGCCTCCAACTGATACCAATACTTCACCCTTCATGAATTCAATACCAGCTTGTTGATAAATCTTTTCATTCCAGATTGATTGTAGGATTGTTTGTAACTGGTCAACTGCAAAATCGGGCAAAAAATCAGTAGCAAGCCACTGGAAGGCAACATGTTCTGCCTGTCTTAAATTATGAGCTTTGAACCAAAGAGAAGCTGCGCTTACCGTAGTTATGCCGAGCGTCCGCACTTTACTCGTGTCAAGTTTAGTGAGTGCTGTTTCCTCTTCTTTAGCAGCACTCTGATAAAGTTTGGCTGCTCTTTCCGCATTGCCCTGCTTAAGAGCAGCTTCCGCTTGACTAGCATATTCCTCGCTTTTTGAGTGGTGTATAGTCCAGCTCATGATGTCCCCTCAACAGATTGTATAGAAATCAATTTCACTTGAAAACCTACCACAATAGCCAGAGCTGGTAGATTGCTCTTCCCCTCTTTAGCTTGCCTGACCTTGGTCCTAAGTCGCCTATGAACCTCATAAGTATCTAAGCTTGTTCCAGATACTTCAAGTCGTAAACAGTTTTCCAAGTCACCGGTTTGACGGTCAATTGGAGCAACATAATAATCTGCTCCTGTAAGTGTCTCAGCACGCCTTACGGCGAGCAGACCCAACGAAAGCTCTGTCGCAGCCAGTGCGCAGGCATAAGCACCGTCTCGAGTTGCATCATCCTTATTTGCCCAAGCTCCCCGACATAGCTCATCTGGTGGCTCCCATTCCACCAGTACTTGCTGTTCTGAAGCCCGATTCTTTAACATGAATTCTTGGGGCGGTTCATGATGCCAGTCAAGACACACTCGAGCGGCTTCAAGGTAACTTTCAGCTAAGGCTGGCGTGAGACCATGGTGTCGCTCTGCTAAATCATTTAAAGGCAATAACTGTATTGTCATAAATATAAGCCTCTTAATCTTCGCTTAAATGCCTGAGTACAAGCACCTTTGGGCTTAATATTTAAAATGTGTTGCCAAATAATGAGTGGAATATTCGGAAAAGGATTATATATTATTCTATAAAAAATGCCACCCAAAAGATTTGCGAGGTTCAAGGGGTACCATACTTAAATAATATTGAGTGATTATCAGATGGCCATTGCTCCATACCCTTACCACCTGACCTTGAAAAAGGAAAGGCGGCAAAAGATAAAACCTTTAACCGCCTTCTATTGTGACCTCGAATCTTATTTATTCGTTCAATACTTTATTACCATTGCCTGACCCCCATTCATAACATAATTTGAAAGACTTAGGAAACTAGCGTGAAATGCGTGTCTATTCATAGCCTTTCAAATTTATTAGCTAGTGCCCATCCATAAACGTTAACCATTTGAAATAAATGAAAAAAAGCGCATTTTAAAGTGGACAAATTCTTCGCTAAATAGTAATAAAAGAAGTGTAATCAACTGATATTACAAATAAAACGAAG
>Ga0209986_10003334_pt1 | contig 14132 bp, 15 predicted proteins | sample BlataG_FD_183168 | JGI IMG/M metagenome (GOLD analysis project Ga0209986, IMG submission 183168) | Deep subsurface microbial communities from Black Sea to uncover new lineages of life (NeLLi) - Black_00105 metaG (SPAdes) (version 2) | ecosystem: Environmental > Aquatic > Marine > Oceanic >...
CTGACTTTTGAGCAAGCAGTTCAGCAGCTCGAGGAAGTTGTGCAGCAACTGGAAAGCGGGGAACTGTCCTTGGAGCAGTCGTTGGCCTTGTTCGAACGGGGCATGCTTCTGGCCAGGCTCTGTGAAAGCAAGCTTGATGAGGCAGAACAGAAAGTCAGCCAACTTGTGGGTCTCGGTGGCGAACGTACTACGTTGGCGCCGTTCAGTGTAGAGGAATAGACATGTCTCCGCAAGCCCTGCTCGGGAATCAAGCACTTGTGGCAGCGGGAGTGTCGTGGTTAGTAGCCCAGGTGCTAAAGCCCGTTCTGTACTGGATAGCCAGGCGGAAATGGGATTGGCGTTGGCTCTTCAGTCCTGGCGGCATGCCAAGCGCTCACTCTGCGGCCTTTGCTTCTCTTGCCACTGCGGTCGGTCTGCGCGAGGGTTGGGGAACCTCTGCTTTTGCGATTGCGGTAACCACCGCAATCGTGGTGTTGTACGACGCAGCGGGGGTCAGGCGCTCGGCCAGCATACAGGCACGGATACTGAATCAAATGCTGGAAGAACTGTTCAGTGGACGACCTATCGCCCAATCGCATTTACGGGAATTGATAGGACATACGCCCTTTGAGGTTCTGGTAGGCGCAGCGCTGGGTATTGGGACTGCCTTCTTGTTGGTCCGTTAGAAGCAGCTCTGCCAGTTACTTTGCAATCAGGGTATTGCCTTCGGTAAGGCCGCCGGGAGCTTTCGTCTCTATGAGATTTGACAGACCTGTGGTTATTTCAACTGACGTGCAGTGTGTTCCGCCCCAAGTTTTACGACTTTGCGCCGTTGGGAACCAACAAAGCTGACTGCTGCAGCTCTCAGCAATTGGTGCCACCAATGCTAAGCGTCTTTCCAGCATGAAGCAAGGAGAACTTGTCTCCAAGCGCGGTTGACATCGTTTTGTTGGCTGCGAAACCAGTACAATGCCCAGCTAGCACCCAACCTGGATCTATCTTGGCCAAGGCTCGCACGGTCTTTTCAATACTCTCCTCACTAGCGTTGATCAAATGGAATCCACCTATCACGCCCTCTATCCCGTCAACTCTAGTTATTCTCATCGAATGTCTAATTATGTTTATGATCCCCGCATGGGCGCAACCGGTCACGATCACGAGGCCCTTCCCTCTGACATTCACGGTCAGAGACATATCGTCCAGCATTTGGTCTTTCACTAGCTTCGCGCCCTGAAGGTTGTATGCGCCCACCGTCGACACCTCAAAATCTGTCGTCCTCTCCACCTCGCCTGTGGAGATAACGCCAGGAAGAAGCTCGAAAGGCTCTTTTACCAAGACTAGACGTCCTCCACTTTCCCTAATCCTCTCTTCACTGTTCTCCTGTGTCATCCCAATGTGGTGAAGGTAGGGCTTCAATACATAATTTGGCCTGAATATTGTTGGGTGGGCTACTATGGGGAGCTCCTCCTTCTTTATCTCCTGTAATATCCCCGTTAGGCCCTTAGTATGGTCATAATGGCAGTGAGATAGGAATATCACGTCTATGCTTGCTGGGTCTATACCCAAGATACTCATGTTGTGGAGGATCGGGCCAGAAGATTGGCCTACATCCATCAAGACTCTCTTGCGAGTATCCCCTGACTTTGCATCTAGCAAGATGGATATCCCATGCTGGGCCAGGAACGGCGTCTCATAGCCAGCATAGTCTTCGATTAGGGTAGTTATTTCTACTCTGTCGACCTTTCCTATTGTAAGCATGTCGAGTTTGCAAACTGTAGTCGGGCTGATGCGACTGCAGTACACTTCCTCCCTTGTCTGCGGTCTCTGTTGGCCAATACGTGAGTTTGGGGGACAACATAAGGAGGACAATGGGAGTTCACTGCCCTCCCTCGGGACTCAGAAGCTACGGTGCCGCAAATCTGAGAACCTCGATCTTGCCTCCGCTGACGTGGTCAAAGGCCCGGGTCTCAATGCAGTTCCCGTAGTCATCAGGGGCGATCTCACGAGCTACGCACTCGTACTCGATGGGCTCTGCGGTGTCCTTCAGCCCAGGAATAAGAACTATCTCATTAGAGCTGGGGCATGAAGGGCATCGCGTGCAGCCTTGGCCAACTTGGTTAATCTTCCTCAGAGCGTGTTTGAAAAGTGGTAGTGATTGGGCCTCACCTTGCTGAGCAACCGCTCGTCGTCCCGTCAGGGACCTTCGGCCCTGCGGGACGAACGGCGCGGAGCGAAGCGGAGACGGGAGCAAGGCGGGGGATGGAGAGGGCTTCTCAAACACCCTCTCAGTCTAGTTAGCTTGGCGCGTCGGCACTCTGTGCGGCAGGCCTTGGTTAACCCCACCCACCACCGATTCTGGTGGGCTCTCACTCGTGTAAGCACAGCCCATGTGGGTAGGCGAAGGCATGGCCAATCCCGCTCCATTTAAATGCTGATGCTGCTCACGCTTCCAACTCTTTCCTGCAAGTACGCAAGCGCTGCCACCGATGCCTCTTGAGCTTTTGCTCGTTTGCTCAAGGGATCCACTGTAGGCTTGGCCAACGCCAGCGTTGTTATTGGCTCTCCAATGTGCCGCATCCCCAATCGCCGCCAAACTGGGATCACGTAGTACTATGGCTTGTGCTCTGGCTTCTTAACCCGCCCCGCCCAAGAAATTACTCCACCCCTAAGTAGGCCTTTCTCACATCGTCATTGTGGACTAGCTCCTCGCCGCTCCCCTCCAGGACTATCTTGCCTGTTTCTAGGATATACCCGTAATCCGCGATGCGAAGGGCAGCGCGGGCGTTCTGCTCAACTAATAGGATCGTTGTCCCTTCGTCGTGCAGTTGCTTGATGGTCCTAAAGACCCCCTTCACCAGGTTAGGAGCGAGTCCCAATGATGGTTCATCCATCAGTAACAGCCTGGGCCTGGACATCAAAGCCCGGCCAAGCGCCAGCATCTGCTGTTCTCCACCAGACAAAGTGCCGGCGCTCTGCGATGCCCTCTCCTTAAGTATGGGAAAGAGCTCGAAGATCCACCCCAAATCCCTTTGCACGCCCCCAGAGTCCCGCCTGGTATGGGCTCCCACGAGCAAGTTCTCCAGCACTGTCAGGTTGGTGAAGACCCTTCTCCCCTCGGGAACCATTGCTATTCCCAGCCCGACGATCTCGTGGGCCGGCACTCGCGTTATATCCTTGCGCTCGAAGCTTATCCGCCCTTCCCGTGCTCTAACAATCCCGGAGATGGTCCGCAGGGTGCTACTCTTGCCGGCCCCGTTGGCCCCAATAAGCGTCACAATTCTCCCCTCCGGAACCTGGAGAGAAATACCCTTGAGAGCGTGAATTCCGTCGTAATAAACGTGGAGGTTCTCGATATTAAGCATCTTCTTCCTCTACGCCCAAGTAAGCTTCGATAACCTTGGGGTCGTTCTGGATCTCATCAGGGGTTCCCTGAGCAATGGTGACCCCATGGTCTAACACCAAGATCTTGGGGCATATGCCCATTATCAATCTCATTTGGTGCTCTACCACCCATACGGTCAGATCAAACTGCTCCATTATCTTGAGGATGAAATTCATTAGTTCGCCGGTTTCTGCAGGGTTCATGCCCGCAGCCGGCTCGTCCAGGAGAAGCAACTTTGGCTGAGTGGCCAAGGCACGCGCTATCTCCAACTTCCTCTGCAGTCCGTAAGGTAACCCCCCTGCCTCTTCCTGAGCGACATCGGCTAAGCCTACCCTTTCCAGCAAGCTGGTAGACTCCCGATCTATTTCCTGCTCTTCCCTTCTATATCCTGGCAAGCCGAGGGCGGCGGCAATGGGCGAGGACCGCAGCCGGAGGTGGCATCCGACCTTAACGTTGTCTAGGACGCTGAGCTGGGAAAACAAGCGGATGTTTTGAAACGTGCGGCTGATGCCGAAAGCGGTTATCCTATCCGGTCTCAATCCGGTTATGCCCTTACTGTCAAATTGGATCCTCCCTTCAGTTGGCTTGTACAGGCCGGTTATCATATTGAAAACCGTGGTCTTACCTGATCCATTGGGGCCGATAAGGCCTACCAACTCTCCCTGCTCCAACTGGATGTTGAAATTGGAGACGGCAACAAGCCCTCCGAAGTGTTTAGATAGTTTATCAACCTTCAGGATTGTCATTTCTCTTGTTCCGTTGTCTTACTCTTGAATACCGCTTGCAGCTTCGAGAGTAACCACTTCCAGGAGAACTCCTTGGAACCCATGATTCCTCTCCGATAGAAGAGAATGATCATCACGAAAAGGATGGAAATCACCAGCATCCTCGTGCCTGGATGTCCTCGGATAGTCGTACCTAGAATTCGGATTGCCGTCGTGGGGGTATCGAGGGGCCGCAATAGCTCTGCCAGGCCAACATAGATTATCGAACCAATGATGCTCCCTGTCAAGCTTCCCATCCCACCCATTACAGTAACGATCAAAATCTGGTAAGACAGGAGGAAGGTGAAGGCATTTGGATCTGTGCTGCATATCAAGTGGGCCCAGAGCACACCGCCCAATCCAGCAAACAGAGAGGCAATGGTGAAAGCCAGCAGTTTGTGATGAAAAACGCTTATTCCTATGGTCTCGGCTGCAACCTCGTCCTCGCGTATAGCCTTAAAGGCCCTCCCATAGCTGCTGTCCCCCAACTTCTTGACGATGAAGATGGCGAAGGCCAAGCATCCCCAACTCCACAGAAGGGTCGTATATGCGGGGACCGCCTTTACTCCCAGCGCGCCATTGGTTATCGAATACAGATTCATGATGAATACTCTGATGACCTCGGCGAAACCGAGGGTAACGATGGCCATATAGTCGCCATGGAGTTGCAGTGCAGGGAAGCCCATCAAGAAGCCAAAAAGGGTAGCTGCCAGGGTAGCCACAACTAGTGACGGCGCAAAGGGCCACTGAATGACGCTTATAGGCCAAATCGGAGGTTCGATCATGAAGAATTTGGCCTTCTTAACCACGGACACAGTCAACAAGGACGAAGCATAAGCCCCGATAGCAATGATCCCTGCATGGCCAAGGGAGAACTGTCCGGTGTAGCCGTAGATCAGGTTTAGCGATACGGCCCAGATGGCATTAATGGCAATGAGATTCAATATCCTGCACTTGTAGGGATCCAGGTTCTTCTCGGCCCACGACAGGAGCATGAAAACAATCAGCAAGCCTACTGCCGTTAGTATCCTTCCGGTTGCCTTTCTCATGGTATCACGCCTTCTCTTCTACCATCTTACCAAGTAAGCCGCTGGGCTTTAAGAGAAGAACCAGAATCAAGGCCGAGTAGGCGATAGCGTACTTGTAGCCCGATATCCCGGGCAAAAAGGCGACGATCATGATTTCACCTATACCTAGGAGGAAGCCACCCAACATGGCCCCGGGAATGCTCCCGATCCCTCCCAGGACAGCAGCGATGAAGCACTTTAGGCCGGGTACCACACCCATATCAGGGACCAGCGCAGGGAACTTTATGCTCCAGGTAATAGCGCCAACCGCCGCCAATGCAGAGCCAATGGCGAAAGTGAAGGAGATAACGCGGTCGATGTTAATGCCCATCAACCTGGCAATCTCAATATCCCGCGATACTGCCCTCATAGCTCGGCCCATTTTCGTCCTGTACGCCAGGTAGAACGTGACGACCAGCGCGGCAAGTGAAATCACGATAGTGAAGAGAGTGAGGCTTAGGAAGCGGATGCTGCCGACACTCCATTGCTTAGCGAACACCGATGGGCGAGGGAATCCCTTGGCTATCCCTGAAAAAAGCAAGAAACCAACGTTCTGCAGCAGCATAGACACCCCGATAGCAGACAGGAGTGTTGAGATCTTTGGTGCATCCCGGAGGGGTCTATAAGCAGCTCTCTCCACCACCATGCCGAGGATTGCTGTCAAAGGAATCACCAGCAGGAAAGACACATACCATGGCAGAGCGAAGATTGCGATTCCGTAGAAGGCAAAGTATGCTCCCATCATAAAAACATCGCCATGGGCGAAATTGATGAGCCTCAATATCCCGTAGACCATCGTATAGCCGACGGCCATCAGAGCATAGGTCCCTCCCAGGGAGATACCGTTCATGAGATGCTGCCAAAACATGCTGAGAGTCATATTCTACCTCGCAGATGACATGGATTGGGAGGAGAAGGACCAGCCCCTCTCCTCCCAATCAAGACTTGCCTATTCTGGCGTTATCGACATCAGATAAACGAACCCGAGTGTACCGTCAGGAAGTCTCTGAACCTGTTTGACCACAGCAGGCTTAACGGCATCGTGAGTGTAGTTTATCGTTGTCATGCCAGTCACGAGAGCGAGATCCTTCGTTGCTTCCAGCTGCTGCCGGATGGCCTCAGGCTCTACTGAACCCGCACGCTCGATGGCGTCCACGAGGAGCATGTAGGCATCCCAACCTAGTGCAGCGAAGGCATTCGCCTCCTTACCGAACTCATCCTCATAGAGCTCTATGAACTTCTGGGACATCTCGGTGAGGGCCCCCGTTGGATGGAAATGCGTGCTGAAAGCCACGCCTTCGCAGGCATCCCCAGCGATCTCGATAAACTCTGGGGCATCCCACGTGTCTCCACCGATGAGCGGACCCTCATAGCCAAGCTCCCTGGCCTGCTTGACGAGTAGGCCGGCCTCGCGGTAGTGGAACGGCGCGAAGATCACATCAGGGTTCTTGGCAATGCTATACGTCAGCTGAGCTGTGAAGTCCGTATCCCCTGTCTGACCAGAAGTCAAGCTAAGGACGTTTTTAGTATCCCCGGTCATCTCACCAAATCTCTCTATGAAGACCTTTGAGAGGCCAACGGAATACGGCTCATCTACAGCCTGTATGACACAGGCCGTTTTAGCACCTAACTCCTCTACGGCATACTTGGCCATTACGTAGCCCTGGAAGGGGTCGATGAAGCAAACCCTGAAGTACCACTTCCTCCCCTCGGTGACCATAGGGTTAGTCGGAGAACACCCAACCACGGGAATCCCGGCCGCTTCCGCCACTTCACCCGCGGCTATGGAGAGGGAGCTACCGTAGGTCCCAACCACACCTACAACCTTCTCGTTCTCAATCAGGTAGGACATAGCCATGGTCGCCTCGGTTTTGTCGCTCTTGTTGTCCGCCAAGACTACTTGTATTGGCTTGCCCAACACTTCAGACTTGTACCTCTTGTTGCACAGGTCAACACCCTCCCAAGTCTGCTGCCCGCCTGCAGCCATGCCACCGGTCATCGGCTCATAACAGCCGATCTTGATCACGTCTGGCAACGGCGCCGGCGGAGGGGGCGTAGGCGTGACTAACACTACTTTGGTCTCAACCTTCGTCACGACTTTCGGTGTTGGCGTTGCAGACGGCGCACATGACGCGAGAAGGATCGCCACCAAAGCAATCAGAATCGTCCAATTCCTATTCATTTTTCTCCTCCCTTTCATGATTCAGAGGGATGTCCCCTCCTATGGACCTCACAGTCCAATCCTATAGTTTTCGAGAGAATGTTTGTAGCTTGCTCTCACCTCCTTTTTGCCCCTCCTGCTGGTTCGTAGGGGGTTTTCTGGAACGGAAAGGGGGTCCTCTGCATAGCTGGGGCTACTCTTTACACCAGCTGAACATGGGTGCGTGGAGACAGCGGGCGATTCTAGCTGTTTATGCCACACCATTATGGAAGTGTGCAGAAGCATGGGCTTCTCTGAAGTGATTATTGAGTCCCGTGGTTACAAGGACATTGACTAATCTTTGCCGCTCAAGGGGATAGAGCCTCTAATCATATCAAATGTAGTTTGAATCATGCATGTATATGCATGTTTCCCACTTGTGATTATAGCACATAGCAGATACCCTGTCAAGGAGCCTGTCAGCCTTGTTATTTGCAATTCAAAAGCGAATCATTTTCAGCTGAAAAGTGAACCGTTTTCAGTTGAAAAGTGCACAGGTCATGATAGATTCCACACGGACATAGAGGAGAGAGGTTACATAACGCTTGGTGCGAATCAGTGTCCAATGTTCAGCGGCAGTTGCGCAGTCCCCGGAGCGCAGGGGAGCGGGGTACTGCCGCGGGTTAGCAAGCGTCCAAGGCGAGTGCAGTGCCGTGCTTTGCTTACCCGCAGCGCCTTTGTCTTCCACGTCTCTTGCGGCGTGACGCAAGCGGTACGCCACCTCTAGTCTTTGCGCCTAGAGGCGCCGTCTACGCCTTGGCGCGTAGAGACAAGGTAAACGGCAGGCGCCGTCTACCCGTTGTCTCCAAGCCGACAAAGCGTAGAGACGAGGTAAACGGCAACTGCTGGAGAACGCAGGGAAAGGCGTTCATGTCGACCATCGTTAGCTCCTATCCTTCCAGACAAGATCTGACAGCCCACTTGCCGGACGTTCTCAACCAGATCTTGCACATCTGCATCTGGCGGAGTGACATAATGGTACCCCCTATCCCCTTGCCCGTAAAGGAGTTCAGTGTCCATTTTTCAACTTGAAGTGCCTACCTTGAGGTTTTGCTAACAGCTCCTGCGAGACGCTGAGTATGGCCAGCTGAATGCTTGGTGGCGGGGATGTCTGCACTGTAGGCGCACTCATCGTGTCTATCCGCAGGCAGTGAACCGCTTGCAACGTGCGGATCGGCTTGAGGGGCTTGGCCATTCTGCTCTACGTACTGGAGCTCAGTTACAGGGCTGTGAAGGATGTACTGGTGGCTCTAGGGGGGGTCTCTGGCCAAGCGCACTGTCTATCGGGATGTGCAGGCGGCGGGGGGAAAAAGCGCGCCAATTGCGGCGAGAGCGGGTAGCGCAGCATGGACCGCACTCGGTTTAGGGCAAGCTTTGTCTCCCTTTACTATCACATCACCAAATTTGGAACAATCGCTGTATTGTGCATCTTGACGTGCCTAATCAGCTGTGATATACTCGGTGTGCTGAGCAGTGAGAGCAAACATTTCTCAAAGGAGAGAAACATGGCAGAAGAGATGGCGGAAAAGATGCGCACAGTGCCCAGTACCAGAGCCACACCAGGTTCATACTATGGCATCCACGAGAGGAGGGTATTGTAATGGCTGCAAGACAAAGCCCAAGGATCATGGTCACGGGTGCGGTCGGCCAGATCGGCTCCGAGTTGACCCTCGTACTCCGTGAGCGGTACGGCGCTGAAAACGTCGTGGCCACCGGCCACAAGACGAAGCCCAGCCCCAAGCTCCGTGATTCCGGTCCTTTCGAGTTCATTGATGTGACTCGGCGAGAAACCATTGAGGCGGTGGTGGAGAAGTTCGACATTGACACTATCTACCACCTGGCAGCTATCCTCTCAGCCGTTGGAGAGGAGAAACCTCACCTGGCGTGGGACGTGAATATCAATGGACTGTACAACATCCTGGAGGTAGCTCGGGAGCGCAAGAAGGTCCGGGTTTTTTGTCCTAGTTCCATCGCTGCCTTTGGGCCGGAAACACCACAAGAGAACACACCGCAGGAAACTGTGCTGCGCCCTAAAACCATGTACGGCGTGACCAAAGTCGCGGGCGAACTCTTGTGCGATTACTACTTCCATCGCTTTGGCCTGGACGTTCGCGGCGTTCGCTATCCAGGTATCATCAGCAGTGAGACGCTGCCAGGAGGCGGCACTACCGACTATGCAGTGGAGATATTCTATGAAGCAATCAAACACAAGCGATATACTTGCTTCTTGAGGGAGGACACGGTATTGCCGATGATGTACATGCCTGATTGTATCAGAGGGTCCATAGAGCTGATGGAGGCCGACCTCTCCCAGCTCAAACACCACTCCGATTTCAATCTGGCGGCGATCAGTTTCTCCCCAGCGGAACTGGTTGCAGAGATCAAGAAGCACATCCCTGAGCTAATATGTGAGTACAAGCCCGACTTCCGGCAAAGAATTGCAGACTCCTGGCCACGGACTATTGATGACAGCGCCGCGCGGGAGGAGTGGGGCTGGAAAGCGCAGTATGACTTGGGGGCCATGGTGGCGGATATGCTGGAAAAACTGGGAAGAAGACACGCGGAGGGCAAACTGTAGCCTGTGCAGGGTAGTCTACTGCTTCGTGCATCAACCGTTCGTCCCGCCTTGACGGGATTGCTAAACTTCGCTGGCCGGATTATCGTATAAAAACGGGGGCTTGAGTTTAGCGCTTGACGCAGCACCCTGTAAATGGGCGCGTCGTATCTCACCGAGCTCGGCAAAGGTTCCCAGGCCATGATGGTGCCTGATCGTTGCCACAACCGAAAAAGGGTAGTAGGCCGTATTGTTGACCCAAAACTGACAGAGACCGTAATCAAGGAGGATTAAGGAATGGCAAAAGACAAACTGGCTTTCATTGACGAGGACGTCGCTAATCTCAAGGAACAGGGTTTGTTCATCAACATTCGCACGATCGAGAGTGCTCAAGGGGCTTGGCTGACAGTGGATGGCAAGCGCGTACTTGACTTTTGCTCTAACAATTACCTGGGACTAGCCAACCATCCGCGCATGAGGGAAGCGGCAAAGAAGGCCATTGACGAGTTTGGTGTGGGCCCAGCCGCTGTGCGTACTATCGCTGGCACACTCAGCTTACACCACGAGTTGGAAAGGCGCCTGGCCGCATTCAAGGGGGTAGAAGATGCGCTTTACGTGCAGTCAGGTCTCTGTGCAAACCAGGCAGCGATTCCTCCTCTGGTGGGCAGTGAAGACGTCGTTTTCTCCGATCGGCTTAACCATGCTTCGATTATTGATGGCTGTCGGCTGTCCAGGGCCAAGATCGTGGTGTACGAGCACTGCGATGCTGCTGATGCTGAGCGCGTGATCAAAGAGAACCGGCCCAATTACCGGCGAGGGCTTCTTATCACAGATGGCGTATTCAGCATGGATGGTGACGTGGCCCCTCTGGACAAGTTGTACGAAGTTGCTGAACGCTACGGCGTGATGACCATGGTTGACGATGCCCACGGGGAGGGTGTGCTGGGTAAGGGAGGCCGAGGCATTGTAGATCACTTTGGTCTGCACGGCAAATTCGACGTGGAGATGGGCACCCTGTCCAAGGCCTTTGGCGTGGTGGGTGGCGTGCTCGCAGGGAAACGGAAGATTATAGATTATCTGCGACAAAAGGCGCGGCCCTTCCTCTTCTCCAGCGCAGTGCCCGCTGCTGACACCGCCGCCTGCCTGGCAGCAGTGGACATACTAGAGTCCTCCACCGAACTGGTAGACCGCTTGTGGGAGAACGCCCGCTACTTCAAGGCAGAGATGAAACGACTGGGCTTCGATACAGGCAACAGCATGACCCCCATTACCCCGGTGATGCTAGGAGAAGCCCCTCTGGCGAAAGAGTTCTCCAGGAAGCTATTTGACAACGACGTCTTTGCTATGGCCATTGGCTTTCCAACTGTGCCACGTGGCAAGGCACGCATCCGCGTTATGATTTCGGCATCTCACAGCAAAGAGGATCTGGATCAGGGCTTGGAGGCGTTCGCCAAGGTAGGTAAGGAGCTGGGGGTTATTCAGGGATAAGTCACGGTGTTGATAGAGCCCACTCGTCGAGTGGGCTCTTCTTTTGGCCCATCCTTGAGGAAGCGCTGGCAGCGATGGACGACTCCGCCGAGCGGGCCGCCCCGTGCTTATCTACTGGCTGAGGTTGTGGAAGAAGATGTAGCGCTTGATCCAATGGATGTAGGCTTGTTCGGTTAGGATGGAGTAGTGTTTGAGGCGGATCGCGTCGCGCACCCGATCGAGGAGTTTCCTAGAAGCTGGTTGCATCTCACGTTCCTCCAAAGGTTCTTGACAAGCTCGAGTTCCTGCCCTATTATTGACACGCAAAGGCACATCGGTCATTCCACACTGAACGCTGACAAGTATCATACGGAAGATTTGCGTAAATGCAACCCTAGGAGCGGGTTAGGAAGATTCCATCTAAGATACCGGACCGGTGGGTAAAGATGGGTTCCGTATAGTCATTAGTTGGGTGGCCTCCGAAGGCCGAAGATCGGTTGTGAATCAGACAGCCCTGCTTCAGGAGGGTGCAATGAATCACAGGAGATTGTTGCCGCAAATGGTTGAATTGATGCTGGTGATGTTGCTCTTGGTCGCGTGTGTGACACTCCACCCGACACCCACATCCAGGTCGATGCCACCAACCGTCACCTCCAAGCCCATCCTGCCAACCCCCACGCCCATGCCCACTGATACTCCTTTTGCCTCTCCCACAGCCACGATGTCTCCACCTCAAAGCACCGCTCCATCATATCGTGCTCAGATCAAAATCAGCACTACTTCTGATTGGACGGAATTCCGTCTGGTCGCGGGAGGGAACTGGCATGACCTCACGGTGGCTTCGGCAAGCGAGCAGGCACTTTCCGCAGGGTTCGACGGCGATCATTTCTTACTGAGCCAGTCGATAGACCGTGCAGAAGCAGTGGAGAGCGTTGAGTTGATTGCTGACGCCTTTTTGACTGAACTCGATCCACAGGGTCCGCTTGTGTTTGAGATCGAGCGTGGCCACATCGGTTCAACTCAGGTCGAGATTTCCAGCTACCAGGATGGGACCCCGAGAGTTGTCGCCGTTCTGGCCTGGGGCGGCATCAGCTCTGGCCCGCGGAACACCGAGGTCTTTGATGTGTGTTCCGAAGCTTTCACGGGAACGAGGCCAAACGAATACATCGTCATTGGACAACTCAATTTCTGGTATTATGGTCCGGGTCAAGGGGGAGGATTTGGGGATGGCGAAGGGAATCGGGAAACCCCGCTTACCCCGCTTTTAGGCGATTATTGGTCCAGCGATCCAGCCGTCGTCTACCAGCAAATCGAGTGGGCCGTCGAATACGGCGTCGACGCGTTCTCCATCGAGTGGACGACACCGCGCGGGATCGGGCGTTGCGGATCAATGGAGGATACGCTGGATGATGTCTTTCTGAAATCACCGAACGTTCACAAGATCCGTTGGGCCATCTTTTATGACTTTGTGCTGCGAATGGATCAAACGCCGGGTCTGGAGGACGTTGACTTGGGCCGTATTGACTTCGACCAGCCAGATGTGTACGCGACATTCGTATCCGATTTCGTCCATTTCGCCGAGAAGTACTTTGGCCATCCACAACATCTCACCATCGATGGCCGGCCTGTGATCTACATCTGGGCAACCAACAGTTTCACGGGCGATTTTGCCGGTGCCATGCAGGAAGCCCGCGAACGGGTGGCGGATCTTGGCTTTGACGTGTTCATTGTAGGCGACGAGGTATGTGTCGGTTGCTTTGATCCGGATCATGCCTCGCTTTTTGATGGCAGCAGCACGTTTACCTTCCTCATCCCGGGCCTCGATTCGTCCTGGGCCGATGTTGGCGAGGCGGCTGTGGCAGTCGATGGTGCTTTCCAATGGTGGCGCGACCAGCTCGCGGGCCTGAGAGTGGCGGGCAGGGAAGAGTTCGTCAACTTTCAGCCCGCGTGGGCACCTCAGTATGACGAACGCTACGTTAGGACTGAGCGCCCCACATACGTGCCGGCCACAAGCAAGGATCAAGTCGTTGCGATGGCAATGGTGGCCCGCAAGCACGCTCAGCCCGTTGGGAGCAGCGGTCAAAGGCTTGTCTGGCTCAACACCTGGAACTGCTGGGCGGAAACGACAACGGTCGAGCCCACGGCCAATCTGGGGCCCAAGTATCCTGCTGGGAACTACCAATTCGACATGCTTGAAGTGGTACGGGAAGTCTTTGGGGATGAGACGTTCTATACGTCTCCGCTACCGTGATGCATGTCAGGCGAGGCCGCCCAACAAGTCGCTTGAGCCGACCCACTAATCGAGACTGGTTTTGCTGGCGGTCTTGGTTGTGGGTGGTGTCTCTGATTGCTGGTTCCGTCGTTTCACCCGTGGGCGGCTCAGCTCGAATCGTTGGGCGGCAAACCGCCTTTGAACACCATTTCTGAACCGATCCTTGATGAAGGAGGCACGACGGGATGAAGCCGTGTATGTCTGTACTCTTGGTCCTGCTGCTCATGACGCCGGCTTGTACTTTCACACCAGCCACATCCCCTACGCCTACGCCGCCAGCATCGGCGTCGACGGCAGAAGTGCCAACCATTGAATTAGCCACGCCTAGCGCGACGGTCGAGCCAATTCACACCCCCGCACCCACCTCGCCCCCCATTGTTGGCCCTGAACCATCATATCGAGTGGCGGTCTTCTACTATCCTTGGTACCGGACGCCAGATGTGGATC
>Ga0209986_10003335_pt1 | contig 14131 bp, 15 predicted proteins | sample BlataG_FD_183168 | JGI IMG/M metagenome (GOLD analysis project Ga0209986, IMG submission 183168) | Deep subsurface microbial communities from Black Sea to uncover new lineages of life (NeLLi) - Black_00105 metaG (SPAdes) (version 2) | ecosystem: Environmental > Aquatic > Marine > Oceanic >...
ATACAATCTTCCGTATTACCGAGGAGACATAACGTTCACCGGCGATCACTCTATAGCAGAGCTTCATTAATATGGAGGCGCACCTATCCCGAACCGAACTGGCTTGGCAGCTCCGCGCCCTGTCCTCATCGGAAAAAAACAAGTAAGCCGCTCAGTGGGTGTGAAATGTAAGCCACAAGGGCGAGCGAACACGATCAGTGAGCAGATCCCTAACCGGCCGCGAGTTACGATCGAGCGGGTAATGCACGGGACGCCACGCCCTCAACCTCTTCCCGTGCCCCAGGTTACCGGCCGAATATTGTCCCACGATCACGTTCGTTGTATACTTCTTCCATACTACATCATTTCCCTAAGGATTTGTCTCTCATGAAGGTATCCTGCCTGCAAGAGAATCTAGCTCGCGGTCTGGGCGTCGTTGCCCGGGCAGTCGCCCCCCGAAGCACGTTGCCGGTTCTGGGTAATGTGCTGCTGGCCACTGAAAATGGCCGTCTGCGTCTCTCGGCCACCAACCTCGAAATGGGCATCACCTGCTGGATTGGGACCAAGATTGAAGAGGATGGTTCCACTACCGTCCCCGCCCGCACCTTTGTCGACCTGGTCAATACGTTACCCAACGATAGGGTCGATATGGAACTTGCGGTTCGCACTCAAACACTCAATGTGCGCTGTGGGGCATTCAACAACGACATCAAGTGTATCGACGCCCAAGAATTTCCTCCTCTTCCACCCGCAGAACTGGACGACGGGCTGGCGCTTAATGTCGCTGACCTGCGCGAGATGATCAGCCAGGTCACCCTCGCCGCCTCAACCGACGACGCCCGTCCGGTGCTTACCGGCGTGCTGGTCGAGGTCGATGGTGGCGAGATGACCATGGCTGCCGCTGATGGTTTCCGCCTTTCGGTACGTTCTACCCACCTTCCCTCACCAGCTGCCGGTCCTATTAAGGCTATCATCCCTGCCCGCGCACTGACCGAACTAAGTCGGGTGATCAGCGATGGCGAGGAAACTGTCTCCATGATCTTGCCGCCCAATCGTGGGCAAGTGATCTTCCGCGTCGAAAACATCGAAGTGGTTTCGCAACTTATCGAGGGAACCTTCCCCGACTATAAAGGCATCATCCCCACGAGCCACACAACTCGTAGTGTGCTACCTACCGATGCGTTTCTCAAAGCCTGCAAGGCGGCCGATATATTTGCCCGCGAGGCAGCTCACTCCGCCCGTCTGCGTATCACGCCGGGAGATGAGCTTAACCCGGGCACGGTTGAGGTCTCTGCCACTGCAGCCGAGACCGGTTCCAACGAGACGTTGGTGGACGGCACCATCGAGGGCGAGCCGATCGAGATCGCATTCAATGTTCGCTTCCTGGTCGATGTACTGAGCGTACTCGACGCGCCCAATGTCGCCCTGGAAACCACCGGACCATCCTCCCCAGGGTTGATCTGTCCTATCGGAAGCGATGACTTTCTGCACGTCATCATGCCCATGCACCTGGGTCGTTAACCGCCAACAACAGCCGGAACCCAATCCGTCTTGTGCTCAGACACGCATGACTGGCACATTCCACATGAACTCTATGAGGAATTAATGGGTTAGAATCTATCCACGCGCGTCCCCGGCATTTCCCCAACAGATGAGGTTCACGTCCACCATGATATTGGACGCTCGTCAGCGGACCAACCATATTCGCCAACCAGCGGAACGAAGGCCACCGGCGCTACACACTCGCGCTTGAGATCGTCGCCCTGGCGTCTCCATCGTTCAAGGATTTGCCCCATCTGCTGCCCCACTGGCAGAACCAGTCGACCCCCATCAGCCAGTTGTTCTTTTAGTGGAGTGGGCACACTTGGTGCGGCAGCCGTGACCATGACAGCTCCATATGGCGCATGGTCTGGTAACCCCTGCGAACCATCACCTACCAGCACCTCGACATTATCATATCCCATTGCCGACAGAACATCCCGGGCTTGGTTGGCCAGTTCAGGTATCCGTTCCAGGGTGTACACACGCTTGGCAAGGTGAGCTAGGATGGCCGCTTGATATCCTGAACCAGTACCGATCTCGAGCACAATTTCATCCCCCTGCAGCTCAAGGAGCTCGGTCATTAAGGCGACAATATAAGGTTGGGAGATTGTTTGTCGGTGACCAATAGGTAGAGGTGCATCAGCATATGCTAGGTGTCCATGTTCAGATGGCACGAATAGATGGCGGGGAACGGCACACATAGCATCGAGGACGCGTGGATCGGATATGCCCCTGCCACGCATTTGCTCGTCAACCATACGTTGACGAGCGCGGGTAAGCTCGTCGCTCTCGGTCATCTACCTTCAGCTCGATTATACGCCCATGTAGGCAGAAGGGACAACGATGCCTTCATCGACCAGTCGCGCGGGTTACCTTATCACCCCCTGGCCAGACGTTGTTCGTTCCAAATACCGGCTTCATTGTGGTATCCAGCCTGTTCCCAAAAACCTATCCGGTCTTCAGCCATGAATTCCAGTCCCCGTAACCACTTCCCACCCTTCCAGAGGTATACATCCTTAAGATCGTCGCGCCCGGGGATTGCCCCCACCACGCCGCGCAACGGGTAGCCGTGCTCGGGTGTAAGAGGCTGGCCATTGAAATGAGTCGCCAGCAGAAAATTATCAGCCAGAGCTACTTTGATCGGCAGGTTGACAGTAAAGCCATATTCGCAATGCTGCATCACAAAAGCCGCCGTAGGCTTGATCTTGATCACCCCCCCTTCGATCAACGTTCCTAATGACACCCCTTCCCATATGGTGTCAACCTTGCTCCAGCGGGTGACGCAGTGGATATCCATTTTGACCTCAGTCCGCGGCAGCTCCTGAAAGGTCCCCCAGGTCCAGCGCACCTCCTCCTCTACCTCGCCCCAGACACGCAAATCCCAGCTCGATAAGTCAATCGACGGCACTGGTCCATAATGCAATACAGGAAACTTCAACGTCAGCGTTTGCCCCGGCGGCATTCGACCTTCCTGGCGTAAACGCTCTTCCTCTTCTCGTCGATGCAACACATCTTTTAACATCCTTCGTACCTCCAACCTATATGAGATCAATTATATCAACCCCCTTCGATCCCAATATCAATGGACCATCGGAAAGGCGAGTCGAGATCCTCCCCTGTCTCCTCGTTCTTCGCCAACGTCTCTAAAGTTCTGATGGATGAGAAGATGTCGGGAACCGGCACCTAAAAGCATCGTCGTAGGCCTAAACCGACTTCCGCCGCTCCTCCGAGAAGCGCTTAGATGAGGATGTCGAGGTGTGGGGAGTAGAACATCTGTTCCGGCAAACAGTGAGACCACTGTGCGCTACCAATAACCACAATCCTAAACACAGGGGCTGTCCCAAAAGGGTAGCCTCGAACGAGGAGCTAGATCTCAAATGCTCGAAGGGGGTCTGCGACCCCCGTCATAGGCCAATATACTTCTCGATGAGCATGAACATCAGCAGGGTCACAGACCCTGCTGGAACGAGAAGAGGGTCTGTCCAGTGATCTTTTGGGACAGCCCCCTGCAGGATGTCTTCATCCTCTCTGCAGCGCACGCCCCATGGCGCGGATGTGTTCAGGAGTGCTGCCACAACAAGCGCCAACGATGCGCGCGCCCAGGTGGTGCACTCTGAGAGCATGTTCAGCCATGATCTCCGGCGTGGCATCATACACCTGATGGTCACCCTCGATGCGAGGGGCTCCGGCGTTGGACTTGGCCACCAATACGACATCCGGAACCACGGAGTGCATCTTCTCGATCGCCGCCTCAATTTCATCCGGTCCGTTGCCGCAGTTGCCTCCTAATGCCATCAGGTTGAGACCACTCAAAGCTTCCGCCGCAGTCTGTGGCGAGACGCCCATAACGGTGTGCCCGTGGGTGTCAAAGGTCATGGTGGCCACGATTGGGACATCCGGCGCGACCTGGCGACAACCCTCGACAGCCGCACGTACCTCTTCCAAATCAGACATCGTCTCAATCCACAGTACATCCACGCCCCCATCGACCAACGAACCAGCTTGCTCGACAAAAGCGAGCTTGGCTTGTTCAAAGGTGAGATCACCCAACGGCGCCATTACTGCTCCAGTTGGCCCCATCGAACCAGCAACAACCACCGGGGTTTCGGCAGCCTCGGCCTCGGCGCGGGCGAGGCCCGCCGCGGCTATATTCAACTCAACAACACGGTCTGCCAACCCATGGAAAGACAAACGCTGACGATTACCACCGAAGGAGTTGGTAAGGATGATCTGGGCGCCAGCCTCAATATAGTGGCGATGTATCCTGCGGATTTCCTCTGGCCGCTCAACATTCCACAGTTCAGGCTCCACACCTCGTGGTAAGCCGAGCGAGAGTAGCATCGTACCCATCCCACCATCAGTAAGTATCGGTTCTCCTGTTGCGATGAGTTCTTGTAAGGTAGCGTTCACGGCTTCTACCTCCCTCTAGTTTTGAGCACAGACCTCCGAGGTTGTGACCACCCCGGAGGCCATTTTATTCAAGTTGTGTAATTATACTCTCTAACGCTCTAGGCTAATCACTCGTATCAGACCTATTGCCTGACTAATTTCCAGGTCGACACGGTTTTCGGCAGTCCCGTACCCAGGAGAAATATAGTAGTCGCCTTGACGTGAGTAACCTGCCGGCATTTGACTGGTCCCCAGCCCGGTGCTCACACGAATCCGAGCCGCCATTCCTCTGGGGATGATCACAAATGTCTCGCCAATGGCGCTATCGATATGCGCTCTGAATTGACCTTCATTAGGCAATGTTACAGTCATCTTTCCAACCCCGATGTTGGCATCGAGATCGGTCAATATTAACCCACGTAAATCAAGCTCAGTTTTGCCGACGCCGAGGCTGACATCTAGACTTAGCTGTACCTCCGGATTGAGTCCCACATCCCAAGAAGCTTTGTCCTCCCATAGTCCAAAAGAGGGAAACCAACCGACCCTTTGGCTTTTGACCGTGTAGACGATCGGATCCTTATCAGCGTCGAACGTTTCACTCCACTTCTCACCCCTGATGACCCGAATATCCCCTTCGATCAAATTGCTCGTCCCTTGGCCGAGTGCATTCACCCTTACAAAACCAACCGCAGGACTTACACTGATCTCCGCACTGGTTGCATCACCTAAGGAGTGGCGGATTTTCTCTGTGGAAAACGATGCTTCGACACGAGTATCCATCAGAAATACCCCAACAACAAAAACGGCCACAATCAGCACCAGAGCGAGCAACGATCCCCAAACTGAACGGCGTCCTATGAGGAAATCCAAACCTATGGTGATCAATATCAATGGCCACAGTCGGAAGAGCATATCCCAGACGCTCCAATTCAGGACACCCAGATTATTCATCAAGATAATCAGTCCTAGTCCAATTAGCAGGACTGGGCCGACCAACCCACCAGCTCGAGTTCTCTCACTCATCTCACTCTCCTCTTACCCTACGCACCAGCAGTAATATGCCGGTAATAATCACCAGCACTGGCCATATCACCCCCCACTTCAACCATGAGAGCCAGTAGATATTCAAACTATCTAGAAGGTAATACATCCCTATGATTATTAACCCTAGTCCAATGAACAGTCCGGTTTTATGGCTGGGCATCTTTACCCCTTTCTGCAGCTCCTCGCCCATCTCCCGCGCGCGCTCTGCTATCTCCTCGGCACCGGAACGAACGTTTTCCTCCAGCGTGGTTCCCTCAACCCGGTCCTCGCGTGGGACCACAACCCACAGGACAAAGTAGAGAAGGATGCCGATGCCTTCGGCGAAAGCCAATAGTACAAAAAACAGGCGGACAAGGGTGGAATCTATGCCAAGGTACACACCAAGACCACCACAAACGCCACCAACTACTGAATCACTCCGACTGCGAACAAGTCTCTTTGTCTCCATCTGGTTCCTCTCAGTCACATAATGCTGGGGTAACGGTCTAATACATCACACACAATAGTCGCACTCATTCATCGACCATCTACTCCAGGAAATATCTTCTAGATTTGCCCCTTGGGGCCGAATGTGCGGTAGATCAGATACAGCCCAACCAGGATCACGCCTGCTGGCCCGACGAACTTGAAGATCGAGAAAGCCGCGGCGGTGAATATGATCCCCATGATGAGAAGCACGGCAGCAGGTATGAGCGCCCACCGCATACGTCCCTCTGGAGTGGGCAGCAAAGCCAATATTACGAAAGTCAATCCCAGGCCCAAGAAGAAAACCCCAACCAACTCCACGCCTTCGATCAGGGATTCCAGCCCAACAAAGACCCCGACTGTAAGCAACACGCCACCAGGGATGATCGCCCACCAATTCTCACGATTAGTGAGGTAAATGATCCAAAAACTTAGACTGATGCAGCCCATTAGGAGCGGAACCCCAATGGCGTCACCGTACTGTGGAATGAAGTTGTTAACTGCGATCAAACCCCCGATGCCAAGCAGAGTGAATCCAGGAATGAGAGCCCACCAATTGACACGATCGCTTAAATAAACATATAGGAAAGCCGCTCCGGCAACGGCGAAGGCGAGAGCCCATAGAATTACACCCGCCCCTTCAAGAAACCCGAGGTTCTGGAGCAGGAAAAGAACCCCAGCCGCGATCATTAGCAGACTCAATGCGACGCGTGCCTGCACCCCTCTCATTTCATCCTCCTCTCAAAGTATGCCAACTTCTGACTACCTATAAAAGTTGGCGATGTCCAGCCTAGATGCTACCAGTGCGTTGAATCTGGCCAGCAACCAACTCCAAATGCAATCTGTTTAACAATCGTTAGCGTAATCGAAATAAGGTCCGAATAAGGACAACCACACCCGCGGCAATCATCAGGCTGGGCCACAGAAGGCTGTGAAAGGCCTCCCGACCCAAGAAAAAGCCGAAGATTGTAAACAGGACCAGGCTTACCAGCAATGTCCGTCCACCCTCACGAAAGGCTTGCCGCGGATGTCCGCTAACCAGGCCCGATAGAATGATTCCCACGCCGACAAAGCCGGGGATCAACGTCCAAACATAGGACCAGCTTTCCCAGTAGTCAGTGGCATTTTGCCAGTACAGCAGACCACCAATTCCGCCCACAATACAAGCCGGCACAGCCATTGCTGGAACGCCAGTCAACAGACCAATCAATAATAAAAATACGCCTACGCCAATCACAATCAGCGGCCAATTCTCCGCGGGGTCAAGCCAGGAAAACAGATCAGGAACCAGTTGGGCAGCCAGAAACGCGCCCCCAATCAGGATCAAAATCAGTCCACCGGCTAAATTCGACCTTTGTCTAGAATCCATGATCACCTCCTAGATTAATGTACGCAGAATTCGACCATACGTCGCGATCCTCAAAGACAATCCGCTATCCATGAAGGAATCTTGTCCGAGCTGGCGAGCAACCTGAAAAGATTGAGTATATCGAACCCACGTTCGAGTATGAATGTCAAAGATCGGGTAATCTCCCATTTGTGCTTCACGTACGCCAAAATCAGCAAGATGAATAATAACCTGGACTGACTCATGTAATTATAACGCACCTATCAGTGATTACTGGAGGGATTGCGATCTACTACGGCCACTGAAATTGGCGGGTCCCATATGTGGAGCGCGCACTCAAAGCCTTGACATTCTATATCATCCTGATAGAATTAAATCGACAATTATCTAATTAATTAGATAGAGGATGTTATGAATAGCTCCGAATTGCTCGAATTCTTCAAAGCCCTGGCCGACGCTAGCCGGCTGAAGATCATCGGGTTGCTTGCTCAAGAAACTTTCACTGTTGAACAACTGGCGACCGTACTGAAGCTCCGCCCATCGACTATCTCCCACCATCTCTCGCGTCTAGCCAAAGTAGGGCTGGTCAGCGCCCGGGCAGAAGGCTATTACAACCTCTACCGGTTAGAGACAGCGGTGCTGGAGAAGATGGCCCATCAGTTACTCGCTCAAAAGACACTGCCGGCAATCGCCGCTGACGTCGATCTAGAGGCCTATGACCGCAAAGTATTGGCCGATTTTTCGACCCTGGATGGCCGACTAAAGACCATCCCAGCCAGGCGTAAGAAGCTCATGATTATCCTACGCCACATCATTAAAGACTTTAAACCTGGTATTCGTTATCCCGAGGCGCAAGTCAATCAGATTCTGGCTGCATACCACGAGGATACAGCTACACTGAGGCGCGAGTTGGTTGGGTTTGGATTGCTTCAGCGAGAAAAAGGAGAGTATTGGCTAGTTGAGGAGGGAAGAGGAAAACGGGATTAGGAATCAGGGATAAGGGACTGGATATCGGGGATCAATATTCCTGATCCATAATCCCTTAATATTCCACCTTTTCTCCTTCTATAGGCTCCTTGAAATCGTAAATACCATCCTTCAGTTGCCAAACGCGCTGACACCCCTCACAGCGCAAACCAACGTCGACCGGTTCCAGTTCTAACCAGCCACAGGCGGGGCAGCGCCAAAAAACGCCCTCCGGTGCATGCTCGCCATCACCTACCGCCTCTGCCCGCACAAACACACTCGGCGTCAGTTGCCACCAATTCCCGGACCATTGTGCCAACGAGTCCATCGCCACCAGGAATTTCAACGGAACCAACCGTTTTATTAAATTCAGACGGAAGTGAGACACTGTGAGTTGCTGGATGATGTCGAAACCGGTCGCCTCCAACCAGCCGCGCACTGCCGCCGGGTGGAAGTTAAAGTTTAAAGGGACAAACTCAACTGGCTTTCGGTCAAAGGGATTCCATTCCTGCCGTCTTGAGATCCAACGGGTTATGGCCTTGAGATTCTGCTTGTTGGCATACTCAAGCACAAAGACCGCCCCCGATGAGAGCGTGGAACGCACCTGCTTTAGCGCTGCCAGGGGATTAGCCATATGATGCAAAGTGCGTATCATGGTGGATGCGTCGAAAACACCCGAGGCAAAAGGCAACCGGTAGACGTCGCCTATCGCATACGTATAACGCTCACCATCACCCAATCGCGCCTGCGCCTTTTCCAATTGGGTGCGAGAGTAGTCGAGCAGCACGACTTGGCTAAAACCCACATAACGTGGTGTGTTGCGGCCGGCACCCGCTCCTATCTCAAGTAACCGCTCACCCTTGGGAGGCAGAAGTCGTCGTAAAGCCACCGCCTCCACGCGGTCCTCGTACTCCCGACCGCCACGCTCCCAGAAACGCTCTTGATAATCGGAATGCTCATAGTCGCAGATAGGGGGACAGGTTTCGCTCACGGCAACTCACTAGGGTAAGCCAGGGTCAGTGGCCAACGGAACGTCATCTATCATCACCACGATTGTACCCAAAACTGGTCCAGCATGCTAAGGTTTATTCGGGCATATCAACCAAGGGTCTGAAGCGAGTGGACACCTCATGGCAAGATGTTTATACCCAATAATCGAAATCTGCTTTACGATTGGGTTTTGTATCCCTCCTCTGGACATCCAGAGGAGGGAAGCCAGATGTCACCGTTCGTAGCGTGATTCCTCGATCAGTCGCTGCAGGTGATCCACCTCGCTCTCAAGTTCAAGTGTACCGCGGGTAGCATCCGCAATCCACCGCGCCTCCGCTGCTGCCAACTCCGCCGCCGTAGCCTTACGCACTACCGCCAATTTGCCACAATGGGGGCAGCGCTCGAATTTACCAACCAGCATATTGGGCGACATAAAATGACGCCGGTAGGGTAACTCACATCGCGGACAAACTGCGCCACCCGCCACGCCATACTCACCCACTCGTGGTGCGCCCCTGGGACGACCTATCAACATCGTACCCAAGAATGCCGCCAGCATGAGCACGATCGTCCCCGCCACAATAGGCACTGCGATACCCATGGCTGCCCGCCAGCCCTCATCCGCGGTGACAAACTCTAGGGAACGCTCTGCTGAGCGAAGTTCCTCCCCTGTGGTCGTGAAACCTATCGCTGAGATACGGTGACCGCCGAGCTGGTAATTGCTCGTGTTGAATGAAAAGCGGAAGGGAGGCTCGCTATCGACGCCAACTACCTGCTCGTCGATTAGAAATTCCACCCGTACCAGGTCATCGGGTCCGGTGACCTGCAGGGTGAATCTTCCCTGTATGCGACTGCCCATGCCGAAGCCAAAGTCTCGACGTACGCTCAGTTGTAGCGAGGCTTCAGAATCCTGTGCCCCCGCTGGGAGGGCAATTAACACAATCATGAGTATGAGCAGAGCCACTTTATATTTTTTCATCCCAGTCTCGACCTACTTCCAACGGGTAAGGATAGTCTCACGTTGAAAGATATGCGTTGCCAGGGCCAGCAACCCACCGTCAACTACCACAAGACCTGCTGCCATCCATAGAATCAGCGTCTGGTTGATAAAGAACAAGCCGGTGATTTGACCGAAAAAAGCAGCTAACAGCGGCAAAATTACTAACATCGAGAGTTGCTCGGCGACTCGCGGGTCGTTGGCCCGCGAGGAGACCATCACCGCCACGCTGACCGCGGCCACCGCCAGCAACGGCCCGACGATGAATATCGCCATCAGCCACAGGGGGTCGAGCAAGCGGGCAGCCACGTTAGGACTGGGCGACAGCACACGCGTTCCAACGGCGAAAACTGCAAAACCCAACCAGGTGACCACCACCGCCGGGATGGCTGCCGCTAACGCCTTACCCGCCAATAGTTCAAACGTAGTCACTGGCGTGGCGAGCACCGGCTCCAGCGTGCGGGTGGTCTTCTCGCCAACGATGCTGTACGCAGCGATGGTTACCGGGATCGCCATCGGCATCAACATGAAGAGCAACATAAACTGGCTTACTATAAAGTATTGCATGCACTCGCTCCCGCTCATCTCCCTGCAGAGCGCCGCGAACCCAGCCGGCATGTCAGCCGAGGATAAACCCCCGAGATCGCTGGTGAAACGAGTCGCATAGAGTATGATCAGCGGCAAGGCGGTGAGGATCAGTGGTAGAAAAGCCACGGTGAAAAGCACAAAGCGATTCTTAAAAACCTCCGCCCAATCCTTGCGCACGATAACCCAGGTCTTGTTCATAGCACGCCTTTTATAGGACAGATAACAGATTGGACCTTAGCTGCGCCACAAAGCTCCCTCATTTGATTTTCGCCCAGCCCGGATCGTCTGCTCTGGGGAATTGTTATACCGACATTTTTCATACTTGGCTACATCATTTGACTATTCATCCTCTCATCTTTCAAGTCAAGTGGCTATCAAACTATGATGTAATCGATGTCTACATTCGCACTTAAACGCAACTCCCACCTTAACTATCCTACAGCAACCCTTGAAGCCCGATTTCGATCATTTATTACTTCTAAACGTGCACTTTGGTTGCAATGGCCACTCCCAACATAATTGAGGTCCATTCACCTGAGGATTATCTCTTGAGGAAGGTTATCGAGAAGCAAAATCCGATTCACTAGGGGGTGTTTGATCGAGCCAGCTTGCATCACTTTGGGGCAACCCGTGAGGTACGGATCGGTCTTGATCTTGTGCGTTTCTACTGTTGTCGACAAAGCCTTATGCCTACGACTTGGAATCCATCCTTCCTTCACTGGTATCGCTAGCACCAACCGTCACGAGAATCGCCACAATGTTGATTAATATAAACAGCCCGCTGCCGTAAATAGCGATGTAGTCCGCGAGCTTCGACATTGAGCCACCTATGACGAGCGGCAGGCGTGTCATAGCAACTCCTGTCAGTAGGGTTGATAGTGCCAGCACAACTGCGACTTCCCACTTATAAGGGACACTCGCCAGGACCTTCAGTAAATTAGGGTAGACAAACAACGCAGAGGCGGTCCCCACAAGAAAGCCGATCATCAGAAGGGTGCCGCCCCAATTTGCAGTTGAAATGAACCAAGGTAGAGAGGATAAGACAAACGCACTCTGAAAACCCATTGCACTGTATGAAAAGAACCTGGCTAGGAGTAGCCTTCTGTCTCTCATTCTATCACTCCTCACATTCCATGCACGATCTTAGGATACTCCAGTTCTCCAGAGCATCTCTTGTCCATCGAACCTCGTCCTCGATGATCCTGGGCACTGCAAGGCTGTCGATGATTGATTTGGCTCCCGCCACAACACATCCGCCCAGGCTAGCAATAAATGTAAAAACTCCCAGGGTTACAAGCCACTCGGGCGTAGGTGGGGCTTGCTGGAACATTCTTCCAGCGGCAGCTAAACCAGCGCCAGCGGCGGTAAAGCAGGTAAAGGCCATCCCGGAGAAGGATAAATCCGCCGAATCTCTCTTGGAGGCGTACTGCATCCTCGCCTGCTCCCGGTAGTGGACCGCAAAGATAAAGGCATTGACCCTGGATGCGACGTTCAAGTCATCCATCGCATATATGCCGCATTCATCAGACACACACAACTCATAACAGACTCTCACCTCTTGACCCGTGGGACATGGCACCCGACAGTAGAAGAGACTTGCGTCCCCTTCGCAGGTCACATCAAACGGTCCACCCATAGGCGAAAGGGTTTCACTTAACTCAGTGGTTGGACCACCTCCCCAGTCGATCGCTGGGATGTCAGGCTCGAATTCAAAAGCGCAGCTCTGTGTGAAAAGAACAACAATAAGAATAGCGTAACTACTCAGGCATCTGAGTCAAAGGTCATGGGTTATTGGTTACATTTGATTCTTTTAATGGCTTGATGAAACGTTCACAATATGGAATATGAAACCTATCCACTTCCCGACTGAAGACGAAGTACGTGAAGCTTACCACCAGGGCGAAGAAGCGGTCGTGGCGCTATTTGGTGAAATGATACTGAACATGCACATTCTGGTGGAACGGGTGCAGATGCTAGAAGATCGCCTGGCCAAGAATAGCAGTAACAGTGGAAAGCCTCCTTCCAGTGATGGTCTCAGCAAACCGGCGCCCAAGAGTCTGCGCAAGCGCCACAGGAAGAAAAGCGGTGGGCAGCCAGGGCACAAGGGGCACACCTTGAAAGCGGTCGCACATCCAGACCGTGTCGTGGTACATCGATTGAAAGAGTGCTGTCACTGCCAAGCGTCCCTAGAAGAGGTGGGAGCGAGCAGGCACGAGAAGCGGCAGGTATTTGACTTACCCGTGGTGAAGGTGGAAGTGACGGAACACCAGGCGGAGATCAAGCGCTGTGCGCGATGTGGTGAAGAAAGCAAAGCCACTTTCCCGGAAGGTGTCACCCAACCCGTGCAGTATGGGCCGTTGATCAAGGCGCAGGCGGTGTACTTCTCCCAATATCAGCTGCTGCCGTTGGAACGGACGAGCGAGCTGTTTGCCGATCTGTACGGGCAGCCATTGGCCGAGGGGACAATAGTGAGTGCGTGCGAAGAAGTGGCGGAACAGGTAAAGCCGGTGAGCGAAGTGATCAAGGCCCATCTGATCGAGGAAGAAAGTGTAGTTCACTTCGATGAGACCGGGCTGCGGGTGGAGGGGAACCTGCACTGGCTGCACACGGCGAGCACGAGCCGGCTTACCCATTATACCGTTCACCGGAGACGGGGCACAAAGGCGATGGATGCCATTGGTATCTTGCCTGACCTGAAAGGGCGGGCTGTTCACGATGACTGGGCATCTTACCTGAAATACGACGTCGATCACGCCTTGTGCAATGCACATCACCTGCGGGGATTGAAATTCCTGCAAGAGCGCTATCCGCAAGGCTGGGAGGGTGAACTGGCTGACTTGCTGGTGGAGATCAAGGAAGCCGTTGAGACAACTCGAGCAACACAGCCGTGCCTATCTGCGCAGCAGGTGTCTGACTTCGAGAGGCGCTATGATCGTCTAATCAAACAGGGTCTGCAAGCCAACCCCCCACCGAAACGAGCAGAGGGACAACCCAAGAAGCGGGGGCGGATCAAGCAAAGCCCAGCCAAAAATCTGTTGGATCGGCTCCGTGATCACAAGCAGGCTGTGCTGACGTTTATGCACGATTTTCGTGTTCCGTTTGATAACAACCAGGCGGAGCGGGATATCCGCATGATGAAGGTCAAGCAAAAGGTGTCCGGCTGTTTCCGCACTACGCAAGGTGCTGATACCTTCTGCCTGGTCCGTGGTTATATCTCAACCGCACGCAAGAACGAACAACGTGTTCTGGATGTTCTGCGATTGGCACTTGTGGGTACACCTTATCTACCTGCGTTCGTTTCATTATCGGCCTGAGTAGTTACG
>Ga0209986_10003336_pt1 | contig 14130 bp, 16 predicted proteins | sample BlataG_FD_183168 | JGI IMG/M metagenome (GOLD analysis project Ga0209986, IMG submission 183168) | Deep subsurface microbial communities from Black Sea to uncover new lineages of life (NeLLi) - Black_00105 metaG (SPAdes) (version 2) | ecosystem: Environmental > Aquatic > Marine > Oceanic >...
GTAAAGCAGAGAATGAGAGTTTCTGGAAGAAGAGTCTACACTATAGGAGGCTCTTTGAGAAAGCAAGGGAGCGGTGTCGACTCAGTGTTGATATTGGCAGCGATGGAGTGGCTGATGTTACTAAGGTGGGAGCGTCTGTAAGATTGGTACGGGATTAGTCTATGAGGCAAAGACAAAATGAGGACTACTTTGGATGGACAAGCTTTGTTTGATGAGCAACAGTTGGAGATTGAGGCAGGTAGTTTAAGTCGGGACTCTGTAGAGAGGACTGTGCCCGGACTGGATGGTGTGCTCAGTATTGATCTCGGTGGACGAGACAGGAAGATAACACAGAAAGGTACTTTGCGAGCAGTGAGCCGGTCGCAAATGAATGACAGAATCAATGCAATATCGGCCTGTATGGATGGTAAAACACACACTTTGGTGACCAGCAGCAGTGAGGAGTTCTATAATCTTCGCATGGACGTTTTCAAGGTGACAAGAGAGAGAGCAAGCGGCGGCGGTATAGCTATCGATTATGAAATCATTTATACGCAGTTGGTGGTTTAGCGATATGACACTTATCAGCAGTGGGATCGATAAAGTAAGGGTATTTGAATTGCCGAGTAGCGTTTGGGCGGACGGCAGAAGCGTTGGCGCACCGAGCACGGCCTTGGTGAGATGGCATTCTTCTTGGAGTGATAAGTTCTACCAGGTTTATATCAACGGTCAGTATGCAGGAGCGACTGTTGACAGTCAACAGAGAGAGATGATTGTTCATACGCCTACTTCCTTAGAAGCACCGGTGCGAGTTGAAGTTTTTGCGGTGGAAGCTGACGAGGCTAATACTGATTTTAGTAATGAGATTGATTTAGTGCATAGTCAGGCTGGAAGAGTAAAGATGATGTTGTTGCGGGGACAGAATTTGCCAATTAACTCAACCGCTCAAATTTACTTTGACAGTGGGACGGGTGACATCGATTATGACAACCCGCTGACCAGTTCGCCAATACGAATCTGGTCAGCTTGGCAGGACAAGGCAGGATTTGGGATGAGCAGGTTCGGCGTAAGCGACTTTGGTTACGATTCGGCAGCGGCGGTGGGGTTTGGAAAGGGCAGTTTTGGCAGAGGGGAGTTTGGCCTTGATGCTGATACGATAGAATGGGTGAGTAAGCCGCTGCAGGCAGGGGTTTACAAATTCGGCGTTAAGGTTGCTGATAAAGTCGGCAATGAAAGCAGCAGTGAGAGCGGGCAAGTTACGGTGACACCGGCTGCAAGACCTGCTGAGCAAGTGAACATTTCTTCGTTTGACAAACAGACAAATCAATTAGTACTGAGTGTGTCGTAGCAGAAAATAGCAAGGAGAGGATTATGGCAGAGGTATATCCATCTGAAAATGAGTTGTTAAACATACAGTCGGACAGTGAGACTGGTGTTGAGTGTATACCCACCGGCACAGCACCCTATTACCTGCAGTTCAGGAAGCTGTTGTATCGGCTGCTTCTGGCTACGAAGCGGGCCAATGATTTGAGGGTTTATGACGAGGGCGGACTGGATGTTGGTATCAAAAGCGGCAAGTTTTGGCTGGGCACAGAGCTGATTAGCTATGCCGGCTCGACAGGGAATACTTTGGCAGATGATAAGCAGAATATTTACGTCTATTTGAACTCGGCTGGCAATCTTGTCACCAGCGAATACAACAGTTTCCCCGATATGGTGACGACGCCTCATATTCGGCTGGCGATAGTTACAACATCTGGAGGAGATATCGAATCGATAACTGATTGCCGTGTGGGCCATAATTTTGTCATGCCATATGAAGCTGGTGGTGTGAAAAAGACGGTCGAGGCACATACAAGTGACGACACGCTTGCGGCGGCGGAATCCGGCAGTGTGCATAGCAATCTTGGTGCTACCGGGGTGGTTACGCTTACGCTGCCTGCATCTGTTCCTGCTGGAACGGTATTTACCTTTGCGGTCCAGGCGGCACAGGAGATGCGGATTGACCCTGGTACGGCGGCAATCAGGGACGACAGTGGCCAGACGGCTGGAAAATACAAATCGGCGGACGGCATCGGTGAGTGTCTAAGCTTGGTAGCTGATTCAAACGGCGACTGGGTGACAATAGCCAAGAGCGGAATATGGACAGAGCAAGCTTAAGTTAAATGGCACTGTGAAGTAGGTTTTTAAAACATGGTGATATGGTGCGCAGAGTAAATGGTCGTTCTAAGAGTTTCATGACAAAAGAAAACGATGGTTTCGTAATTTTGATTGTTGCTTGTGCGACTGCGTGTGGAAATGGAGGAAATGTTAAATGTTTATATCACCGGCAGTAGACTCTTTTGCCCTTCATAATATAGTCGAGGATACTTCGCCACAGCTTGGTGGTAATCTTGACGGACAATCAACTTATGGTTTAGCCAGCATGACGACCGCCGCGTTTAGTGGCAACGTAACGGTTGGCAATCTTGTTCGCAGCGCAGTTTCATCTGAGATTGGTGGAAGCGCTGCTCCATTCGCCGAGATATATGGGAACAAAATCTATTGTGTGGGTAGTGGTAATAAGCTCGGGGTCGGGACAACCGACCCTAAGACGCACCTTCACGTTCAAGGTGGGTATAACGCAAATGGTGAAGCTCACGGCAGTGTTAAGTTTGAAGCTCCCGTCAACCAACACATGTATATGGTGTACAAAGTAGTTACCTCAGGTAAGCAAGCTGGTTGTATGATTTTGGAAGGAGCTACTTCAAAATGGATTGCGTTTGATTATGTGACAGACTCTGATTATTTGCGGATGTATAAGTACACAGCCCCTGCTGCTGAGATGATGGCACTTTATGATGATGGCACGGTGAAATTTCCAACAGTTTACAATGTTGAGGTTGGCGGTACGAATCATGCTCTCTACATTGACAACACAGGTAAAATCGGAAAACAGCCGTCATGCTCCATAAGGTACAAGGAAAATGTTCGGACTCTCGGTGATTTCTCTGCAATTTATCAGTTGAGACCTGTGTTGTTCGACCGTAAGGATGGTTCTGCCAAGGACGAGATAGGTTTGATTGCTGAAGAAGTTGAGGCTGTTTGGCCAGACATGGTTCTGTATGAAAGAGAACCGATAGTTGAACTACAGCAAGATGAACTCTGCGACAAAGAAATAGAGAAAGTGGTGGGATATAGGATGTTGACAACGCCGAGCGGGATCAAATATGAGAACCTCATTGTTCCTATGCTTGTAGAATTGCAAAGACTGAAAGCAGAAGTGGAGGTTTTAAAAAATGCCAGAAGCTAGCAATCGCAGAGACATTCTGGCTGAATTAGGTCAACTTGTGCTCGATAGGGAAGAGTTGCAGAGACAGTTGCAGGTTATGGACCAAAAAGCTAATCAGTTAAAGTTGCAACTGTTTGTGCTTGATTCAAATAGGGAAAAATCCGATGGCAAATGAAATACACACAGATTATGAGTCCGCCAAGAATTTGTATGTTGTCCGTTTTGATTCGGCCGGCCAGGTTGCGTTATCTGACGGTTCTTCGTTCGAGGACTGGGGAGCAAACGGCCACGATGCAGACGATTATGATGTTTCTCTTTCAGAGATAGGTTCTGGCGGTTCTCATTATGTTGGCGATTTTGATGCGAGTAGTAACATCGAGGCGGGGCGATATGGCGTGGCCGTGTTTCTGCAAGCCGGAGCGAATCCTGCTAATAGTGATAAGATAATTGGCAGCGGGGAGATTATATGGACAGGTGTAGGTGAATTGACCACTGATAAGATACTTGCCAACAAGGCCGTGCAGACCAAGAGCACGGGTGCGATCAAGTATTATGATGATGATGGCCAGACGGTTATCCTAACTCATACTCCCGATGATGGAGAATCGGCCATTACAAGGACGCCGAGCTGATGGATAGAGGATGGTTAAATGAGGCGCTGTTTGCAGGTATGAGTGCTAATGCATTTAAGCTTGGCACAGTGCTAACCTGTGGGTGGTTCTGGGCCCGAATTGAGGGCTGCTCAGTGCTCTATCGCGGAGACAGGATGGACACCATTGATTTTACAAGTGTGTTAGCGGTAGCAGATGCGGACGCCTTGGAAATCTCACCGCCAAATTATGTTCAGCACAATAGCAACTCGACATATTTCTATGTCATCCGCCGGGCTAATAGTTGTGGCGATCAGGAATATACTTTATCTGCCTCGGTTAAAGTCTCGATAGATGCCGATGGCGCCTTGGCTGAGCCACAGCCTAATAACGTTTTTGCAATAAGAGCTGAACAGGTGAACGGCAACGAGATAAAACTTGTTTGGTATTACTGTCCCATCGAGCAGAAGGAGGAGCCAGCAAGTTTCCAGATTTATTATGATGCGGGGACTGGGCAGGTTGACTACGAAAACCCCATCGTCGTGATTCCCTACAAAGGGCGGAAGTTTTACAGCTACCAAAGTGATCCGCTTGGTGCGGACAGATATTTGTTTTGCATAAGCGCCGAAGGAGCTAATGGTCAAGAGGGTGGTTCTGTGCAGATAAGCATCCAGCTTGATACCGACAGTCCAGTTGCGGTCGATATTCTCAACGCCGAAGCTATCTGAGCGTTCAGAGGTTCTTTATGTCCAATAGAATTGACTTTTTCCAGTCGGCTCAAACGGAGCTTGCACTTGCCGGCGCAGTAACTTCAATCTTGGTCGATGGGTCATTGTGTCCCTTTCTTGAGGTGGTGGAGGTTGTGCGGTGTGGCTGGCCGGAATTTAGCTGGGCCAGATTAGCTGTGAACCAGGCTGCATATCCAGGTGCCGGCTTGACAGCGGGTGAAGGGATTGAAGCCGAACTTCCTATTGGAAAACCTGTTTGCATTCGGAGATATTTTAATATCGGTGCACCGGGTGTAGCGGTTTTTGGTTTTCCTGTTTTCTGTGGTCACATAGACGGCATCGAGACGAGGCTTGGTCCGGATGGTGAAAGAGTGGAGATCGTTGTTAAAGACGTCTCTGCCGAACTAAGGCGGATCACGGTCTATGGTCAGCGTGTGGGCAACGCTGACGGTTCGACTTTACACTTGTCCGGTGCTGACACTGTTTTTAACCCGGACGGAAAGGCTAACGCTGCGGCTGAACCGACGGGCGACAACGGCAGAAGTTATACCCCGTTTGCTGCCGAACCGTCCGAAGGCAGACACTGGAGCTATGCGGAAGCAATTGATTATCTTCTCTGTGGGTATTTGCCGAGGGGTCAACTGCAGAAGCCGCGCATCGAGCAACTGCGGGTGCTGACCGACAACCAAATTGTTCGTGACCTTGATGTAACAGGGCTGAATCTGATAGATGCGTTGCACCGATGCTGCGAGCGGGTTGGATTAGAGTTTAAATTTGTTCCGCGGCCTGTGCCCATCGGCCCTCGGCAGGCGATTGTATTCTACAAGCCCGGTCGAGGTAGAGCGGTTGAGCTAAATTGTCAGCAGGCTGGAGAGCAACTGAGTATTTCAAAGACAAGTATAGCGCGCCTGCATAGCAGGAGGAATTTCTGGCCAATAACGCACAAGTATATCGGTCAGGGTGACTTCAAGGTTTATGAAGCAACTTTCGAGCTTGTAAAGGCATGGGATCCTGCCGACGAAGACACTGATTATGTTAGATTTTCGCCTTCAACCAACCCCGATTTTTATCAGGTGAAGGATGTATATCGCAAGTGGTGTCTTAATGAGGCGGGAGACTATAGCGGTGCACCATACAATCAAGGCGATGCTTTTGATTTTTCAAAAATTTTTGAGAGCAGTAATTTTGTTCGCCGTCGCCGGCGCTTTTGGCCAGCCTTGAGTAGCGACAAGCAAGGAAGGTCGCTGGGTTATTTTTTGCAAGTGTCGTTCGATAACGGCCTGCATTGGTGGCAGTATCTTTACGCTTTCAATAGCCTGCTCGGTGAATGTGGTGTGTGGCTCAGTAGCGACCTTCTCGATGTTGATACGTGGGTGGCGGCCCTGAAAGGGGTATTGAAGTTTAGAATAACCGCGTCGGTAATCTGCGATGAGAGACTGAATTGCGTAGTTGCCGATGGGCCGACGGATTCTGTCATACCTGTGGTTGAGCATATTATTACGCGGCCGCGTCGATTCAAATACCGCAGGGTTTCCAGCCAGAGCATTTTTGCCGGGAGTTCAGATGAGACTCTCGGCCCACCGGACGAGATCGATGACAGTGCCGTGCTGTACGAATTTGTACGCAAAACAGCCGAGGCAATGTCTGAGTCTATCGAAACTTTTGGTGTGCAGACGTCGTACCTGGCTCTTGATTACAGAGTCGGTGACAGAGTGAGCACGAGTCCCGATAGTAGGGATCTATTCAGCTTACGAAGCGATAACCGAAGTATCTGTTGGATAGAGCGGGTGCAGATGGATTTTAGGAACCAGTGCACAAATTTGAAGACCGTTCGAAAAAGAAAGTGAAGGTAATGAGCAGCGTGGCAAATATATCGGATGGCCGGGAGATACTTGAGCGTCTTTCTCGTCAGGGTCCACAAGGGATCGCCGAGACGTCGGTGGTTACTTCACCGGGCGCCAGAACGGCTGCTTGGGCTGTTAAAGTAAAAAGCCTGTCGTCATACAACGTCTATGACGTCCGCGCAGTCGTCATAGGTGACCCCGGGTCGCTGCCGGTGGAGATTGGCGAGCAGATGCAGGCGGTCAATATAGCTGAGTCGTTTCTTGCGGATGGACAACTATCAGCCGGAACCTATGCGATAATGTTTAGGGTGGGTGACAAAAACGTGTTCCACGTGCCGGTGTAGGGACAGCGTACGCGCGCATGTCGTTGCGAGAAGCGCAGCGGCGAAGCAATCTCAATTGTTCATTAGCTGGAGATTGCCACGGCCTTTTTCAAAGGCCTCGCAACGACAGAAAGATAAATAATGGCTGAGACAAATTCCAAATCGTGGCGGTTAAATCGTCAGGTAAATCTTTCGGTGCTGGTTCAGTTGCTGTTCCTGGCCTCTTTAATCGTGGGCAGTTGGGTCAATCTGCAGCGGCAGCTTGACCTGCTGCAGAGGGACGTGACTATGCTGCTGCAATACCAGCGGGATTCCCAACAAAAACTTGAATCGCTTTCGGCTAAGAGCATTTCATACGAATACCGGCTGCGTGCACTTGAGAAGCAGATTTGCGAATCGGATATAGCTGACGAGCCGTTTTAAACAGCGTATTGAAGGAGAGAAGAAATGAGAAAGATGTCAGTGGCAGTAGGTTTTTGTTTGTTACTGGTTGGTTGTGATAGTGTTCGTTTTGCGCCAAGCGAAGCGCAAAAGCAAAACGCCTGGCTGCACAATCGCACAGCGACGGTAGCTGCGGAAGCGGCCAAGTCGGAAGAGACCTCAGAAAAATTACAGGCGTTGAGCGGACTGTCAGAATTGCAGAGCAGGGCGTTTGTTTCTTATTACGGTCTGCCGAAGGAATTTCCGCGAGCCGAGAATGCTGAGGATATACTTCGCCAGTCGAATTTCGAGCTTGCACAGACAGCTTTGGGTGAATCGGCGGTTCGGCCTGATGCGTGGGACCTGGCTGACTCTGTATTTGAATTGGCTATCGGGATATCGGCTCTGCTGGGCGGCGTGTACGGGATAAAGGCGGTTAGATTTCTGAGAGAAGCGAGGATAAAGTCGAAGGCCCTGCAGGAGATTATTGCTGGCAATGAGCTTTTCAAAAAGACAAATAATCAATATGCCTCAGCGTTCAAAGATGCACAGAAGGATCAGTCTCCGCAGACCCGGCAAATCGTGGCGGAAATGAAGACGCAGGTCGATGCCTGATACAACTCACAACTAAAAATCAGAGGAATCTACCAATGGCAAACGGCAAGGACGCAGCTGGATTTGCCTTTGAAGTCGTGCAAGAGTCAGAAATTTGCCGGTAATGGGTTGCATCGAAGCGTCGGGCTGGCTTATAATTGTTGCAGCAAGGTTCAGTAGCGTGGCTGAACCAGACTAATGTCAAACATAGATATTCCGGACAGACCTTATGCCGGGTAGATGGCGAAGGAGCAGAATGATGAGCATGATTGCGAGATTTGCAGTGGCTTTAGCAGTGGTTGCCGTGGCGACGGTCGGGTGCGCACAGCAAAAGTCCATACGAGTTGTCGTCTGGGATGAGCGACAGCCCAAACAGCAGCCCACGTATGAGAACTTTCTTGGAAATCACATTGCCGACAACCTCGGTGAGCAAGAAAGGTTTTCCGTGCGTTCGGTCGGTATGGATGATCCACAGCAGGGCTTGCCGGACGAGCTGCTCGATAATTGTGATGTTCTGATTTGGTGGGGGCACCGCCGGCAGGGTGAAATCTCAGTCGAGACTGCTCGGGGCATCGTCGAGCGGATACAAGCCGGCAAGCTCAGCCTCATCGTGTTGCATTCAGCGCATTGGTCCACGCCTTTTGTGCTCGCCATGCAAGAGCGTGCCAAGCAGGATGCATTGGCAAAGCTCCCCGCAGCCGAGCGTGCCAAAGCAAATGTCGAATGGGTCGGCAAGTTCCAGCGCAAGGCGCCAGCGCGCGACGCCGACTTAACACCATCGGTGTCCTATGAGAAAAGAGAAGATGGCAGCACGCTGGTACGCATCGTTCGGCCGAACTGCTGCTTTCCGGAGTACAAGGCTCACGGCAAGCCCAGCAGGATAAAGACACTCCTTCCCAGCCACCCCATCGCCAACGGCATTCCTAAAGAGTTCACGCTTCCCCAAACGGAGATGTACGACGAGCCGTTCCATGTGCCGGCTCCCGATGCCGTGATCTTCGAAGAGAGGTGGGAGGCAGGACAGCGATTTCGCAGCGGTGCGGTCTGGAGTCTTGGCAAGGGCAAGGTGTTTTACTTTCGCCCCGGCCACGAGAACTTTGACGTCTACCATCAGCCGGAGCCGTTGAAAATCATCACCAACGCCGCCCGGTGGTTAGGCGATGAGACCTCCAAACAGAAGGGCCGGCAATGAGCGGGGCGCTTTCGCGGACGAGAGTGTTTGTCGGCTTATGTCTGCTTAGCTGACTGTGATTTCTGCTTTTTTCTGTGTTCTTGCAGGTGCAGACGACTCATCGAATCGCGATTGGAAGGCTTGACATCAGGGCAGCAAGAACTATACTCGATGCCTGCTTAAGTATCGAGAATCGAGGCCAGAGATGATTGTCGGCGTGATGAGAATCCAATTGCATCTGCACGGAATAGGCTCGCTGAAAGAGAAGCGGAGCATCGTCAAAAGCGTCATCGGGCGATTGAAGAGCAGGTTCAATATCTCAATCGCCGAGGTTGACCATCAGGACAACAAAAGCTCTGCGGTTATTGCGATGACGATTGTCTCGAACGAGACCGGCCTGATAGACCAGCAGTTTGATGCGGTGATAAGTTTTATGCAAAAGGACGGCCGATTCTACCTCGGCCAAGTTCAGCGTGAGACCTTTGGCTCATAGCTCGATACTCGATATGTCATCTCTGAAAGCGCGTGCTTTGTCAAACATGTTTTGTTCTTCTGCCCATGGTCTTTTTATAGCTGATTTGGTTTCGCCTCTCCTACTGTTCTGGTTTTACCCAAGTCATCTCTTCGCCGTCTTTGCGGCATAAATTTCTTCCGCAGACATACCGCAATCCGCCAGAGGCGGATTGCCACGGCCTTTTTCAAAGCCTCGCAATGACAGAAAGGGAAATATGCCCGGTGCTCAATTCAGAAAATCTTATCGATGATAAATCTTGCACCCCAGAACAAATCTATTGCTGTCGCTGAGCACAGGATAATCCATCGCAGCCAGTGCAGACGCAGTTTCGCGCGGGCCATAAAGAATATGATCGCCGCTGTAACTGCACCGAGGATATATATCTTGGCGGTGTCGACCAGAAGTCTTGCATATTTGTCACCTAGGCCTAAGAAAACCTGGAAGTATTTTGCCGCCAGCAGCAATGTCACTATGGCCAGCGATGCCATAACGCCGGCTGCTAACAGTACCCATCGGCGGTCGGCAAAACCAGCCCAGGCAAGAGCCTGCATGCCTGCACCAATAATAACCGAGCAGCACAGAGCCGGGATGGCAAGCCACATAATCGGACTTACGTTAAAGAAGGATTCACAAAAGGCCAGTACTACGCCGACGGCAAATATTATTACGATACCGAACCGCCGGGCCTTTAGCAACATCACAAAACCCGTCAGCAGTGACGCCAAGGGGATATGATAGAAGCCGAGTAAGGTTGCGTTTATATTTCGCTTTGCGATAACAAGCGGTGCCAGGAAACCGGCCAAATCGGCTAAACGCAAGTTAGCTTTTATTGGAACTGGGAAGAAGCCGTAGTGAGTGGATAATTCAAAGAACAGCAGGATTGCCAGAAACGGCACTGCAGCGAGCGGCCAGCTCAGGGCTCGCCATCTGCCTTTAGGCCCGAAGGCCGCTGGGCAAAATAGCCAGGGGACACTGGCAGCTAAGAGACCGGCCGTCGCGTGGAATTTCGCCAGGCCAAGCATATAAAGCCCAAAGCCGTAGAGTGCTCCTGCAAAGAGCGAGCCGCAGAACGAGGGTACCCATCGGCGACTCAGTACAAAGCATCCCAGAGAGGCCAGACAAACGTTTACCACGAAAAGGTCTTGTGACCGCAGGTCATTGAAGCCTTCAAAATGTGGATGATACAGACAGACAGCGAAACCCGTGTACAGAAGTGCTGCAGCGACGAACCTGAATAAGCCATTGAGTTTTTTACTCATTGAAAATACGGCTAAAAATGTAAAGCTAAAAGGTCAAAACCAAACACTAAGGAGCTTCGAACTGCAAACTGTGGTTTTTAGTTTTCAGCTTTAAGTTTCCAGCTTCTAAAGACAACCTTGCCGGTCCTTGTTGTAATTCTGCCCGGTTAGAATGCGACCGTTGTTTCCGCCGGCTTCTTCGCAGACGGCTTCTCGACCTCCACTATATCTATTGCTGGTTTTGGCCGGGGCGCTTTTGGACATTCACTGGTCCAGCAATACAGACAGAGTTCTTCTTTGGGCCTGCCGATGGCCTTTACCATATCATCAATGGCCTGATACCGAAGTGTTGAGACGCCCAAATCCTCAGCAATCCATTGAACCATCTTTTTGTATTTGTCGCTGGTTGCATCGATATATTCCGACACATCTTCGATGTCGTGGCCTTCCAGACTGCCAATGGCCCTTCGGGCAGCAAGCTCATTGATGGAGCGTGTGGAAAGATTGAACCTGCACGGAAACATCAGAGGCGGACAGGCCGGCCTTATGTGTATCTGTTTGGCGCCGCAGTCCCAGAGCTTTTTAATGGTGAAGTTCTTAAGCTGGGTTCCCCTGACGATGGAATCTTCGCAGACAACAATGCTGTTGCCTTCAATTACCTCTTTGATGGGGATAAGTTTCATCTTTGCAATCAGGTCGCGTCTCTGCTGTGAAGGCGGCGTATAACTTCTGCCATAACCCGGCGTGTATTTAACAAGGGGACGCCTGAACGGTTTGCCTGATTCCATCGCATATCCTAATCCGTGTGCGCATCCGGAGTCCGGAACACCTGAGACCAGGTCAACCTCAATATCCTTATCGTGCTTTGCAAGACAGCGGCCACATCTTTCTCTGACTATTTCTACATTTATTCCTTCATAGCTTGACGCGGGAAAACCGGTATATATCCACGAGAATGCACAGATTTGGTTTACGTTTCCATTGCCGGGGCTTCTTGGCACAATGCCATCTTCGTTTATGAGAATTATCTCGCCGGGTTTGATGTGTTTTGCAACCTCAAATCCAGTATTTGGAAAGGCACTGGTCTCGGCTGTAACCGCCCAGGCGTCTGAGCTTTTGCCGACAATCAGCGGTGTGTATCCAAATCTGTCTCTTGCTGCATATATTCCGTCCTTATGCAGCAGCAGCAGTGAGCAGGAGCCTTCAATGACGTCAAACATCTTCTCTATGCCGTCTATCAAACTATCTCCCTGGTTGATTAACTTTGCTATCAACTCTGGGGTGTTGACGGCTCTCTCACTTACCTCACTGAAAGATATTCCCTTTTTTAGCAGTTTTGTTGCCAGCTGCTCGGCGTTTTCCACGAATCCGCTGGTGACGATGCAAAACGGTCCAAATTTTGAGTTAAGATAGATAGGCTGTTCGTCAAAGTCACTGATGACACCGATACCCTTGTTGCCATCCATGCATTTATAATCGTCATAGAATTTTGACTTAAACTGGCTCTGGCTGAGGTTGTGTATTTGGCGGGTAAAGTCCTTTCCCAAGACTGCAATGCCCCCGTATTCAGTTCCCAGATGCGAGTGATAGTCTGTGCCGTAGAAAAGGGTTTCCGCACAATTTTCTTTCGAGACCACTCCAAAAATACCGCTCATTTTCTACCTCCTTTGCAATATGTTTGATATTTCTGTTATCAAACGCTTGACGAACCACCGCACCGCCAATCATCAGCTATTTGAGGACTACTTTGCCTGTGCCTGTGGTGATTCTGCCTATCTTGAAGACTTTTTCACCGTACTTGGTCAGTTTCTTTTTTATCGAATCGGCGAAGTCCTCAGCCACAATCAGCACAAAACCTATTCCCATATTGAAGACCCTGTACATTTCGGCTTCTTCTACGGGCCCTTTCTTTTGCAGGAATCCGAATATCTTATGCTGCGGCCAGCTCGGTTTTCTTATAACCGCATTGCAGTCTTTCGGCAGCACGCGGGGAATATTTCCAACCAATCCTCCACCCGTAATGTGTGCCATGCCGTGGACGATTTTTTTGACTTTATATTGCGATAGCAGTTTTACTATTGGCCTGACGTAAATTCGCGTCGGCTCCAGCAGCACATCGCCCAAGACAGCGCCATCGAGCCCGTCCAACGTGTCGGTCATTTTCAGCCCGGCCTTTTTGAAGCATATATTGCGGACAAGCGTGTAGCCGTTACTGTGCAGTCCGCTTGAGGCTAAGCCAAGAATAACATCACCTTTGCGAATATTTGTTCCGTCGATAATCTTTTTCCGCTCAACTATACCCACGGCGAAGCCTGCCATATCGAAGTCGCCTTTGGCATACGTATCGGGCATCTCAGCCGTCTCACCTCCTATCAATGCGCAGTCGGCTAATCGACAACCGGCGGCGATGCCTTTTACTAACTCGGCAACTACCTTCGGCTCCAGTTTATGAACCGCTAAATAATCGAGAAAAAACAACGGGTCAGCGCCTTGAACCAGCATATCGTTGACGTTCATCGCCACCAGGTCAATTCCAACGGTGTCGAACTTTTTTATTCTGCCTGCTAATTGGACCTTACTGCCCACGCCGTCCGTACAGGCCACGAGGACAGGGCTCTTGTAGTTCTTCTTGAAAAGCCTCTCGTCGTAGTCGAGCCGAAACATCCCCGCAAACGCGTTCCTGCCTTCGATAACTCGTGGGCCGAATGTGCTGGCGACATAAGAATAAATCCGTCGAACCATCTCATCGCCGGAATTGATGTTTACTCCGGATTGCTGGTATGTTATATACTTATCCATCTGGCTGTGGGAAATCATCAAACATATGCGATTGATAATGCTCCATAGCAAACTTGTTAAACGGCCTATCGACCGGTATCCTATATTTGCCGGTCCAGCAGGCGGTGCAATAGTGGTCTGCCGGAAGTGCCGCGCAAGACAACAGCCCCTCCAGCGACTGATAGCCGATGCTGTCAACTTCGAGAAATTCTTTGATTTCATCTAAATTGCGATTGTTTGCCAGCAGCTCTTCTTTGGTTGGAAAGTCCACGCCGTAAAAACAGGGGAATCGTAACGGCGGACAGCTCACTCGCATATGAATTTCTTTTGCCCCTGCCTGCCGCAGCGTTCTCATCTTGCCTCTCGTAGTTGTGCCGCGAACGATTGAATCGTCCACTACCACAACGCGTTTACCCCGCACGATTTCATTTACTACTGCCAGCTTGAGTTTAACCTGCAGTTCTCTCAGTTTCTGGTCCGGCGATATGAATGTCCTGCCGATGTAGTGGCTTCTTACAAACCCCATATCAAAAGGTATCTTGCTTTGCTCTGCATATCCTATTGCCGCCGATGTCCCTGAGTCCGGTACAGGTATTACCACATCAGCATCGGCTCGGTGGTCTTTAGCCAGTTGTCGGCCCAGTTTTTTTCTGAACTCGTGCACGTTCTCACCGAAAATC
>Ga0209986_10003337_pt1 | contig 14129 bp, 15 predicted proteins | sample BlataG_FD_183168 | JGI IMG/M metagenome (GOLD analysis project Ga0209986, IMG submission 183168) | Deep subsurface microbial communities from Black Sea to uncover new lineages of life (NeLLi) - Black_00105 metaG (SPAdes) (version 2) | ecosystem: Environmental > Aquatic > Marine > Oceanic >...
AAGTTGCCAGGAAAGGACGGGATTGAAGTATTAAAGGAGGCAAGAGCAAAGAGACCACAGCTTAAGGCAATCATTATTACCGCTTATCCTTCAGTGCAGACAGCAGTAGAGGCGATGAGGGGGGGTGCTGTTGATTATTTGCCTAAACCCTTAGACCTTAATGAGCTAGAGAAATTGATCCGTGATACCCTCGGACCGGTTCAAGTAGAGATAAGACCTAAGGCTGCCACTGAGCAAGCTATAGCCGAACTGCCTATAGTAGAGAAGGTAAAGGAGGAGGAAGAGTGGGCACGGGTTGAGGAAGTGATTGATGAAGCCACCGGGAAAGTATACTTGCCTCCTTGTCAGATAGCTTGTCCTATTGGAGAGGACATTCAACGTACTAATGCTATGATTGCCCTCCTTCCTCTGGATGCTCAGGAGGCTTACAGCCAGATAATAAGAATAGGTGATGAAATTTATGAGAAGAACCCCCTGTTCACAGTATGTAGCTATATTTGTGGACTTTGTGAGAAAGAGTGCAATTACAAAGACCAAACCGGGGCAATAAGAAGAAAGATGCTCAAACGATTCCTCACCGATTATTATCTTCCCTATCTGGAAACCAAGCCTCCACTTCCCTTTCCTACCAAAGAGAAGGTTGCTGTGATTGGAGGGGGACCCGGGGGATTGGTGTGTGGTTACATGCTGAGTAAAAAGGGCTGTCAAGTGACTATTCTGGAGAGGAGTGCCCAGTTAGGGGGTGCTCTGAGATACATCCCTCAATATCGTCTTCCCACCAATATTATAGACACCACTTTAAATAATCTGGCAAGGATTGCCTATATAGAAGTTAAATTCGGAATAGAAATGGGCAACGGTGGGAAAACGCTGGATGACCTTAAGAATGAGGGTTACCGGGCAATATTTATCGCCACCGGCACTCATTCCCCCAGACCCCTTACTTTTGAGGGGCAATTAGTAGCCGGAGCAGACCTGGACGGAATCGCCTCCGGGTTGCATTTCCTCTACGAGGTGAACCAAGGGAAGGTTCTCCATCAGCTCTTTCGCCAGCTCTTTTGGGATAAGAGGGTGATAGTGGTGGGCGGTGGCAATGTGGCGTTTGATGTGGCAAGAACTGTCCGACGGCTCGGTGGAGATGTTTCCATTGTTTGTCTGGAGTGTGAAGATAAATCTTCTAAAGACGGGATTCCGGCTGATGTAGAAGAGATAGAAGGCGCTGAGGAAGAGGGCATAAAGATAACCTATTGCCGAGGTGTAGAAGAGATAATCGGAGAGGATGGAAAATTCAAGAAAATAAAATGTCCCCGATGCACATCGGTCTTTGATGAAAGCGGATTCAATCCTAAGTTTGACCGAAGTGATGCCATATATCTTGAAGGTGATGCATTGCTGGTTACTATAGGGCAGGGACCAGAGCGGGCTTTTTTCCAGCAGGAGAACTTGCTGAGTGACAGAGGCAGGCTTGATATCGACCAGCTTACTCTTATGAGCAATTATAAAGAAGGAGTTTTCATCGGAGGCGATGTAAGGCGGATAGGTTTTGTTGCGGAGGCAATGAGAGACGGGATGATAGCAGCAGAGTCTATAGACCGTTACTTGAGGGGTGAAGACCTTAAGGCAGGGAGGGAAAAGGAGTACGAAAGTGCGGCTATCCCCAAGCGTGTGGATTACAAGCCTCAGCCTGAATTGGAATGGGCGCTGATGGTAGAGAAGCTAAGCTTTGAGTTGTTTGAAAAAGGTTTCACCCTGGAAGAAGCGGTGGAAGAAGCAAGAAGGTGTCTGTGCTGTGGCCCCTGTAAGAGCTGTAAAGCATGTGTCGCATTGGAACTTCAGCCTGAAATACCACAAATTGAAGTCAACCAGGATATATGTAGCGGGTGTGGAATTTGTGTTGCCGTATGTAGCTATGACGCCGCCAAACTAGAGAAATCTGAGGAAGGGCTGGTAGCAGTCATAGATGAGCTTAAGTGCAAGCGGTGTGGCTTGTGCGTTAGTGCCTGTCCTGCTGAGGCAGTAACTATCGAAGATAACCTGGCGGAAACCCTAGCTAACGCTTACGCTGCGTTATAAATATAAGGAGGGAAGCCATGCGGGAGAAGGTAGAAGCAGTTTTAGCTCAAATAAGGCCCGCCTTGCAGGCAGACGGGGGCGATGTCGAGCTGGTAGATGTGAACGAAGGGGTGGTTAGGCTAAAGCTCAAAGGTGCCTGTGCTGGCTGCCCTATGGCAACTATGACCTTGAGGAATGGGATTGAGCGAGTGCTCAAGGAGCAGATGCCTGAGGTCAAGGAAGTGGTTGCCGTTTAAGGGTAGCCGCTAAAAGGCGGCATAATGCCTATATATGAGTATATTTGTTCAAATTGCAAACTTAAATTTGAACTGCTCAGAGCAATGAGCCAGTCAAGAGAGAGTGCTCTCTGCCCAGGTTGCGGAAGTAGTGCTCAGCGAGCGCTTTCGTTATTCTCCAGAAGTTCTGAAGGCTTACCTGCCTCTGGAACAGGCAGTGCCTGCGCCAGTTGCTCAGCCAATACCTGTAGTTCTTGCTCTTTATCAGGATAAGGGGGGAAATGGTAAACCAGAGAAGGCGCTTTTGCTGTCATTCTTGCGGTAAAGAAGTGGAGTGTTCTCCCGGAGAGCCTCCTTGCCAGGCGCTTAAAGACTGGCTCAGTATTTCTTGCTGGGAAGGGGTGGGGGCAGTTTCCCACTATAACTTCTGCTCCTTCAGTTGCCTTAAGTCTTGGGTAGATGCCCAGGTCCCCCCCATCCCCAAGGTATTTCTGGAGTCCTTCGGAGAGGATAAGACCTGAGAGAAGATGAAAACCCTCATTTTAGGGCTTGGCAACCTGATTCTCACCGATGACGCTGTTGGCATTAGAATAGCTCAACAGCTTAAACAGGAAATCCACGATTTGGAGGTGATGGTGACAAGCGAAGCCGGGCTCTCTCTACTGGAGCAGGTAACCGGCTACGATAAGCTGGTCATCATCGATTCTATAAGAACCGAACAGGGGAAACCGGGAGAGCTGTATAAGCTTGGGCTGGAAGATTTGAAGCCAGTTACGGATTTCTCCTCCTCTCATGGTATAGGTATTGCCACTGCGTTTAAACTGGGGGAAGGACTGGGATACAGGATGCCCAAGCATGTCAGTATATATGCTGTAGAGGTAAGGGATAATACTACCTTCGGGGAGAAGTGCACCGAAGAGGTAGAGGTGAGGATACCGTCCATTGTAAGGCAGATAGTAAAGGAGGAAAGGCTATGAAGGATTTTGAGCCCAAAATCATAGTTTTTTGCTGTAACTGGTGTTCATATGCCGGGGCAGACTTGGCTGGCACCTCAAGATTAAAGATTAAGCCCAATTTCAGGGTAATTCGAACCATGTGTTCGGGAAGGGTAGAGCCTTCCTTTATTTTTCATGCCTTTGCTAGAGGAGCCGATGGGGTGATGATAGCAGGGTGTCATCCCGGGGATTGCCATTATAACAGTGGTAATTATAAGGCAAGGCGAAGGGTAATGTTGCTCAAAAATATGCTGCCACAACTTGGGATAGAGTCTGAGAGATTAAGGCTGGAATGGATTTCTGCATCTGAGGGAATAAAGTTCCGCAGCACAGTGAACGGGTTTATTGATGAAGTCACAGAGCTTGGCTCGCTGCATGGGAATTCAGGGAGTGAGGCAATAGAGGCTGAAAAGGGATGAATAAAATGGCTCCTCCAAAAGACCGAGCACAGGTTGAGGAGGTAATTGACGAAGCTAGCGGGAAAGTATATTTGCCTCCTTGTCAGATAGCTTGCCCTATTGGAATGGACATTCAACGCACTCACGGCATGATTGCCCTCCTTCCCCTAGATGCTCAAGAGGCTTACGACCAGATAATAAGAATGGGTGATGAAATTTGCCAGAAGAATCCCCTGTTCCCAATATGTGGCTATATCTGTGGGCTTTGTGAGGCGGAGTGCAATTATAAAGACCAGACTGGAACAATAAGAAGGAGAATGCTTTTACGATTCCTCAGCGATTATTATCTTCCATATCTAGAGACCAAACCCGCTCTTGCCTCTCCCACTAAAGAAAAGGTTGCTATGGTTGGAGGAGGACCCGCAGGCTTAATGTGTGCTTACATCCTGAGTAAAAAGGGATACCGAGTTACCATCATAGAAAGGAGCTCTGAGCTAGGGGGAGCCCTCAGATATATCCCTCAATATCGTCTTCCCACCAATATTATAGATACCACCTTAAATAATCTGGTAAGGATTGCCCATATTGATGTTAAATACGGCATAAAAATGGGCGATGGTGAGAAAACGCTGGATGACCTTAAAAATGATGGTTATCGAGCCGTATTCATTGCTACCGGCACCCTTATTCCCAGACCTCTTACTATTGAAAGGGAACCGGTGGTGGGGGTAGAGCTGGATGGGGTTGTGTTCGGGTTGAACCTCCTCTTTGATGTGAACCAGGGGAAGGTCTCCCCTCAGCTCTTTCAGGGTAGGAGGGTGATAGTGGTGGGGGGTGGTAATGTAGCCTTTGATGTGGCAAGAACTGCCCGAAGGCTTGGCGGAGATGTTTCCATTGTCTGTCTGGAGTGTGAGGAGAAAGCTTCAAAAGATGGAATTCCGGCTGATGTGGAAGAAATAGAAGGTGGCAGTGAAGAGGGGATAGGAATAACTTACTCCCGAGGCGTAGAAGAGATAATCGGGGAGGGTGGAAAATTTAAAAAGATAAAGTGTCCCCAATGCACATCGGTGTTTGATGAAAACGGATTATTTAATCCCAAGTTTAACTACAGTGATGTGGTATATCTTGAGGGCGATGTGTTACTGGTCACCATAGGGCAGGCCCCGGAGCGGACATTTTACCAGCAGGAGGGCTTGCTGGATGAGAGGGGCAGGCTTAACATCGATCAGCTTACCCTAATGAGCAATCGCAAAGAAGGGGTTTTTATCGGGGGCGATGTAAGGCGGGTAGGTTTTGCCGCCGAAGCAATGAGAGACGGGATGATAGCCGCCGAGTCTATAGACCGTTACCTGAAGGGTAAGAATCTGAAGTCAGGGAGGGAGAAGGGGCATGAGAGTGCCCCTATCCCCAGTCGTGAGAATTACAAGCCTCAGCCGGAATTGGTATGGGCGCCAGTAGAGGAAAGGCTAAACTTTGAGCCCTTTGAGAAGGGATTCAGCCTGGAGCAGGCGGTTGAGGAGGCTAAAAGGTGCCTTTATTGCGGACCGTGTAGGAGCTGTAAGGCATGTGTGGCTTTAGAACTTCAGCCTGAGATACCAGAAATTGAATTGGATAAAGACTTGTGCATCAGCTGTGGTAACTGCGCCTTTTATTGCCCTTACCAGGCGGTTAAGCTTGATAGTCCGGGGGGAGTCAGCTTTGATTTGGCTTACTGCAAAGGCTGTGGCTTGTGTGTAGCTAAATGCCCGGCGATGGCTCTAGAACTGGAGAACTGGGAGAGAGAACGCATCTCCGACTTGATTTCTCAGCTGTCATCGGAGGTGCAGTCGCCGAAGATTTTAGTATTTCGCTGCCAATGGACGGTCTGCCCGCCGCGGGATGGAGAATTCGCTCCCAATATCCGCACCATAGATTTGCCTTGTGCGGCCAGGGTTGATAACCTGCACATCTTAGAGGCTTTCCAAAAAGGCGTAGATGGCGTTTTGGTAGCGGCTTGCCCTGAAGAGGACTGCCACCGCGGGAGTGGGAGCCGGGAGGCGCAGCGCTTGGTAGCAAAATTAAAGGAAAGGTTAGACCAGATAGGCTTTGAGGATAGACTTCACTTCTGCTCGGTATCTCGGAGAGACCCTGAGCAGTTGGATAAAGAATTACGGCAGTTTCGCCAGAGAATAGAAGCTGTCGTTTCACAGAGGGAAGGAAAATGATTGTAACCGCACCAAAGCCTTTGGATGAGATTCTGGATTCTATCTGTCCTTATCGCAAAGTATTGATAGCCGGTTGCGATGGCTGTACTCAGCCACCCCGGGGCATAAGGGAGGCAAAGACCTTGAGCCAGTTGCTTGAGCTTGGTGGCAAGCTGAGGGGTAAGGATTTCCAATTTAAAGTGACCACGGTGGTGAAACAGTGCGATTCCTTTTTAGCTGCTTCGGCGCTTAAGCCTCAGGTGGATGGTGTGGCTGCGGTGCTCTCCTTAGCCTGTGGAGCGGGGGCACAAACTGTAGCTGAACTTTTCCCTGACCTTCCTGTCCTTCCAGCGCAAAATACGCATTTTATAGGGGTGGAGGACAGGGAAGGGGGCATCTTGGAGGAAAGATGTACCGCCTGTGGAGATTGCCTCCTAGCCAGGACGGGCGGTATTTGCCCTGTTACCAGATGTGCCAAGGGATTACTTAATGGTGCTTGTGGCGGTGCCAGAAATGGCAAGTGCGAGATGGACCCTGCCAGGGACTGCGCTTGGGAGCTCATCTTTCAACGCCTGGAGAAACAGGGCAAGCTAGACCTGCTCAAGGAATTTCGTCCTCCCAGGAATTACCAGCTAAGGGCTTGGAGGCTCACGCCGTAACAAATTCAGTGGGGCAAGCAAATGTTGTTGACCAGAGTGGGAAGATTGGCGAGGATAAGTGTGCGTGGGGTGGTGCAGGGGGTCGGCTTTAGACCCTTTGTCTATCGGTTGGCTCAGGAGCACGATTTGAAGGGTTGGGTGCGCAACACTTCGGGTAATGTGGAGATTGAGGTGGAGGGAGATGAGGAAACCTTAGAGAATTTCCTGAGCGACCTTGAAGCCAAAGCCCCTCCTATGGCACGCATTGAGAGGGTGGAAGCCACTTTCCATCCCCCCAAGGGTTATACCCAGTTCCAGATTTGGGAAAGTCTGAGCCGGGAGGGGCAATACCAGTTAGTGTCACCGGATATCGCCACCTGTGAGGATTGTGAGAGGGAGATTTTCTGTCCTACCGACCGCCGCTTCGGCTATCCGTTTACTAACTGCACTAATTGTGGTCCTCGATTTACTATCATTGAAGACATCCCTTATGACCGTCCTAAGACTACCATGGGTAAGTTTGAAATGTGCCCTCAGTGTCAGCGAGAATACCATGACCCCTTAGACCGACGCTTTCATGCTCAGCCCAATGCTTGTCCCCAATGTGGACCTAGCTTAGAGCTGGTTGATGGCAACGGTAACCCTGTTGAGTGCCGTGATGCCATCAAGTCGGCAAGCCAACTGCTTAAAGCGGGGAAGGTTCTGGCGGTCAAGGGTCTGGGTGGATTTCACCTGGCATGTAACGCCACCAACGAGGAGGCGATAAATGCCTTGAGAACCAGAAAAGGGCGTCCCGGCAAACCTTTGGCAGTCATGGTGCCCACTCTGGAAGAGATTGAAAAGCACTGCCTGGTCTCCCCTGAGGAGAGAAAGCTGCTTGGGTCTCCCCAGTGTCCCATTGTGCTCCTCAGATGGAAGCATAGCTCATCCAATATATCCCCGGCGGTAGCCCCAAATCTAAACTACCTGGGGGTCATGCTCCCCTATACCCCGTTGCACCACCTGCTATTAAGGGAGACCGCTCTTCCTCTGGTCATGACCAGCGGCAACCTCAGTGAGGAGCCTATTGCTAAAGATAACGATGAAGCTTTAAGAAGGCTCAAAGGAATTGCCGATTATTTCCTGCTTCATAATCGGGACATCTTTAACCGCTATGATGATAGCGTCTATATGGTGGAGGGCAAGCCTCAAGCTATAAGGCGGGCGCGGGGCTATGCTCCGTATCCCATTTTCCTCCCCTTCGGGTCAAAGCAAGTCCTTGCCTGCGGGGGTGAGCTTAATAATACCTTCTGCTTTACCAAAGACGAGCATGCCTTCCTCAGCCAGCACATCGGTGATATGGAGAACGAGGAAACCTTGGAGCACTTTGAAAACACTATCGAGCTTTATAAAAAGCTATTTCGCATTGAACCCGAAATTATGGCTTATGATATGCACCCGGAGTATCTTTCTACCAAATACGCCCTTGAAGCTGGCTCGGAGCAGGGGTTAAGCCTTATCCCGGTTCAACACCATCATGCCCATATTGTAAGTTGCCTGGTGGAGAATAAGGTTGAAGGACCGGTTATCGGGGTAGCCTTGGATGGCACGGGATACGGCACCGATGGCACAATCTGGGGAGGGGAATTTCTGCTCACTGATTGGCGCTGCTTCCAGAGGGTAGGGCATCTGGAATATGTGCCTCTGCCCGGGGGTGAGGCGGCAATAAAGAAGCCCTATCGTATGGCTTTAGGCTATCTCTATACATTGCTAGGAGAGAATTTCTCCTTGGAGAGTCTCCCCATTAGTAAGGTCAATTCAGATGAACTTGACATAATAAAACAGCAGCTAAGGCGAGGAATAAACTCCCCTTTGACCTCAAGCGCAGGCAGGCTTTTTGATGCCGTTTCTGCCTTGGTGGGGGTGAGGGGGGAGATAGACTACGAGGCTCAGGCAGCCATCGAGCTGGAGATGCTGGCTCCAGATAAGCTGGATGAGTTTGAGTCAGAATCCTATCCTTTCTCCATTGTTGAGCACCAGGGAATGAGGGTGGTGAGGTTGGGGGAGCTATTCTCGGCGATAGTTCAAGAGGTTAAAAATCAAATTCCTGCCCCTATAATATCGCTTAAGTTTCACAATACCATGGCGGAAATAATCACCGAGATGTGTAAATTGATTGCAGAAGATACTGGTATAAATCAGGTGGCACTGAGCGGGGGTGTTTTTCAAAATCGGCTGCTGCTGAAGTTAGCTACCGCTGCCTTACAAAAAGAGGGCTTCAGTGTGCTCACTCATTATCTGGTGCCGTGTAATGACGGCGGCATTTCCCTGGGGCAAGCGGTGATTGCCCATTTTGCCAGTGTTTGAGAGAGTCAAAGAGAGGTGAAGCCTCCGGATATATTATTGGGGAGTCCAAGAGGGGTGAAGTCCCGCCAAAGGTAAACTTTCCTCTCTTCTCTGAAGGGGGGCTAAAGGAGAGTCAAAGAGAGGTGAAGCCTCTCTTATATAACCTACTCCCCCTTCCCCTTATCAAGGGGAAGGGGGATAAAGGGGGATAGGGTCATTAGGAGTTAGATATGTGTCTTGCCATACCAGCACTGATTAAGGTTATAGAGGATAAAGAGGCTGAGGCTGAGATAGGAGGTATAACTCGCCGCATCAGCCTTTGGCTCACCCCAGAAGCTAGAGTAGGGGACTATGTGCTGGTCCATACCGGCTATGCCATAAATATCCTGGATGAGGAAGAGGCGGAGGAAACTTTAACACTTTTGCAACAGATAGCAGAGCTGGCTGAGGAGGAAGGTTGAAATTTGTTTCTGAATTTCGGCGCTCCGAACTGGCTGAGGGGTTAATCTCAAAAATTCATCGGAAGTCCAAAACCCCAGTGCGTTTCATGGAGTTCTGCGGTGGGCATACGGTAACCATCTTTAGATATGGCATCCGCCAGGTTTTGCCCTCCACTATTGATATGGTGTCGGGACCGGGTTGCCCTATCTGTGTTACTGCCAATGCTGACCTGGACAAGGCGATTGCTTTAGCCCAAATCCCGGAGGTAATCATTGCTACCTTTGGCGATATGGTTAAAGTCCCCGGGAGCCACTCTAGCCTACAACAGGTCAAGGCAGATGGTGCCGATGTGCATGTGGTATATTCCACTACGGATGCCCTCAAAATAGCTGAGGACAACCCGACTAAGTCCGTGGTCTTCCTCGGCATCGGGTTTGAGACCACTGCCCCAACTATCGCCGCTTCTATCCTCCAGGCAGAGGAGAAAGGGATAAGGAATTATTATGTCCTTTCTTTACATAAACTCTGTCCTCCAGTAATTCGAGCTCTCCTTGATTCGGGTGAGGTCAAGCTTGATGGGCTGATATGCCCGGGGCATGTGAGCGCTATTATTGGCTCCCACCCCTGGGAATTTATCGCCCGAGACTATGGCATCCCCTGTGTGGTCTCCGGCTTTGAACCCTTAGATATACTGCAGTGCGTGGATATGCTGGTGGCTCAGATTGAAAGTGGTGAATCTAAAGTTGAAATTGCCTACCGGCGGGGAGTGCGCCCTGAAGGCAACCAACAAGCGCTGAAACTCATGGAGCAGGTGTTTAAGCCTTGTCCTGCCCAGTGGCGGGGAATGGGGGAAGTTGACCATAGTGGCTTGAAGTTAAGAAAAAAGTATCAGCGCTTTGATGCTGAGCTGGCTTTTGATATTGCACCCGGACCTACCTATGAGCCTGTGGGCTGCATTTGTGGCGACATCCTGCGCGGGGTTAAAACTCCTACTGATTGTCCACTCTTCGGCAAAGCCTGCACCCCACAATATCCGGTAGGACCGTGCATGGTCTCTTCCGAGGGCAGTTGCTCTGCCCATTACCTTTATGGAGGAGGTTTTGAAGGATAAAATCCTGTTAGCTCATGGCAGTGGGGGAAAGCTAGCCCACGAGCTGGTGGAGAAAAGCTTTGTTAAAGCTTTCAGTAATCCCTTTTTAGCCAAGCTTGATGACTCAGCCGTTATTGACTTCAGCGGAAGGCTAGCCTTCACCACCGATAGCTATGTGGTCAGCCCTATTTTCTTCCCTGGTGGGGATATTGGGAAGCTTGCTGTCTGCGGCACGGTGAATGACTTAGCTATGTCTGGTGCTCGCCCCCTTTATTTAAGCCTTTCTTTTATCATTGAGGAGGGGCTTCCCCAAAGTGAGCTAAACCAAATCGTGGACTCTGTTCAGAAGGCAGCTCAGGAGGCGGGGGTGGAAATCATCACCGGAGATACCAAGGTAGTGAATCGGGGCAGCGCCGATAAGCTGTTTATCAACACTGCCGGTGTGGGTATAATACCAGAGGGAGTCGATATCTCCGGCAGTAAGGCAAGACCGGGGGATAAGGTGATTCTAAACGGGACTATAGGCGACCATGGAATTGCTGTGCTCAGCCAGCGGGAAGGGTTGAGCTTTTCCACCCAGCTTGAGAGCGATTGTGCTCCCCTTGGGGGATTAGTGGCTGAGATGCTAAATGCCAGCCCCAATATCCATTGCTTGCGAGACCCTACCAGGGGAGGACTGGCTACCAGCTTAAATGAACTGGCAAAGCAGTCAAAAGTAAGTATAAGAATTGAAGAGGGAAAGATTCCGGTGCGGGAAGAGGTTCTGGCTGCTTGCGAGATGTTGGGCTTTGACCCCCTTTATGTAGCCAACGAAGGCAAGCTGGTGGCTATAGTCCCAGATGAGGGTGCCGATAAGGTTGTCAAGGCAATGCGAGAAAATCAGTATGGAAAAGGCGCGGCTATCATCGGTGAGGTGAGGGGGGAGCATCCCGGCCGGGTGGTAATGAAAACCTGCCTGGGAGCCTCCCGAATAGTTGACATGTTAGTTGGAGACCTACTACCCAGGATTTGTTAAAATGCACGAACTTGCCATCACTCAGAGTATGCTCAACCTTGTTCTGGAACAAGCTAAAAAGGCTGGAGCTAGGGAAGTGGGGAAAATCAACCTGGTTATCGGGGAGATGACCGGGGTTGTTGATGAATGCGTGCAGTTCTACTTCGAGTTCCTGAGCCAGGGAACCCCGGCTGAGGGGGCGGCTCTTTGCTTTACTGTGGTCCCGACAACGGCTCGGTGTCGGGGCTGCGACAAACTCTTTGAGCTCAAGGAATTCGATTGGACTTGCCCCTATTGTCAAGGTAATAATATGGAAATCGTAGCTGGTAAAGAACTTTTTGTAGAAAGCATCGAGGTGGAATAGATGGAAATAAAGGTTCTCAAAGACATTCTTGGCGCTAATGAGCAGATAGCGGGAAGAAACCGACAGTTACTTGATAGCAATAAGGTATTTGCTGTGAACTTAATGTCCTCGCCGGGTGCGGGCAAGACCAGCCTCATTTTGGAAACGGTAAAGAGGCTAAAAGGGAAAACCAGGATTGGTGTCATCGAAGGTGATGTGAGCTCAAGCTTGGATGCTGAAGTAATTGCCAAGGAGGGTGTGCCTGTGGTCCAGATAAATACCGGCGGGGGATGTCACCTTGATGCTAATATGGCGTCTAGCGCCCTGGACAAGGTGCCCCTAAAGAATATTGAACTACTCCTTATCGAGAATGTGGGCAATTTAATCTGCCCTGCCGAGTTTGCTCTGGGCGAGCATAAAAAGGTTTTAATTTCCAGTATTCCTGAAGGGGATGATAAGCCATTTAAGTATCCTTTGATGTTTCACCAAGCGGATGCTGTGCTGATAAATAAGATTGACCTTCTACCATATCTGAAGTTTGATACCAATGCTTTTTCCCAGACAGTCAAAGGGATGAACGAAAGGGTGGAAATTCTCCAAATCTCTTGTGCTACCGGTCAAGGGATTCAGGAATGGGTCTCCTGGCTTCTGACCCAGATGGGAAAGGGATAAAACTTACCCCTTCTAGTCATCTTAGGTCATTGGCACTTTTTTGTAGGTATTGGCGACCCCGGGGGGCTTCGAAACCTCATGTTATACTTTCGCTTGAAACCTACCCTGTACTCGCACCCTTTTATCTCGCTATCCCCTCTAGACCAAGCCGTAAACTGTCACCTTATCTTTGGTCTGAAATCGTAGCTAGGCATAAGACTGAAAGCTTACGTGCGCTAGCTGGGGAATACGGTGCCTCCTATGAGGCCATTCGCCGAACCCTAGCTGCCGCGCAATCCCAAATAACAACTGAGTGAACTATGACTTTAGGTCTGTTCATTAAAGGTAGTAAAATAGAGACGGCAAGGTCGATATGAAGGCGAAAGAGTTTGTAAATTTCGTAAACCAAAGCATCGCCCCCGAGAGCGGGTTGCGCCACCGCATCGATGAGATACATAGTACTATAGGTGAGGATGCTCAGATACTGGAGCGCTCTGAGCAACTTAATGAAGAAGCAATGTACCGTATCTATGAGAGTCGGGATGCTTCTCTTCTTGACTCAGAGGAGCCTGAAGACATGGATATTTTGGCTGAAGCGGAGGCATTCATCCGAAGACTTCAGAGAGACAATCCCGAGTACTTTGCCAAGATTGTAACCACACCTGACGGGGTGAGAAGTAGTAAGGAGAGTCCACAGATAAAGGGAACCTTTGCCTTCTGCTAGGCTGGCAATTACCAGCAGCTTTATCTAATTGACCAGGATGGCAGAGTCGCTACGACGGACATTGAACATGTGTTGTCAGCGATTCAGTGTCTGCCGGCTGAGAAGCGGATGGAGCTTCCAACAACGCATAATTGGGCTGTAAACCAGGCACTACGGGATTTTCGGACTCAGGTTGAGGAGCGCCAAGCTCAAGCAGCCGAAGCACCCACGAGGCGTCGAGGCCAGGCGTACGTGGTCAACCAGCTACGTGCTTTCCTTCGAGGAAGCAAGGAGCCAACCGAGCGAGAGACGATCATTACTTTGGAACGGGTCCTCAATTTGGAATCTTTACCGCCGCCATTTCACACCGAACTGAATCGCCTTCGCAAGAACAAGGTAGTGGGTGCAGACTTATTGGGGAAGCTCGCCGAACTTTATAGAGTTTTTGGCTTGGGGGCTTACGTTGATACTCAGCAATCGGACCAGACTGAACAAACAGAGCAGACGTTTCCACGAATCGTATGCAGTGAGGCGTTGATATGAAGCTGCCTCAGCGTATGAACCATGCCCCATCCTAGTCGGTTTAACCTTTCGTTGAGCAGTCCGTCAGAATGTGTGATATAGAGATGTCCCCTGTACTTCCACACTAAGATAAGAAATATAAGATACATTGTCTCCTTTAAGCCTCACTAACTGTTTTCCTGAATGTCATATTCTTAATCTGCTTGGCTAACAGCCAAATCCCCAGGTATTAATCATAGAAGTTAAAAAGAAACACATGGTTCGAAAAATCAGGTTGACAGCCCTTTTAAAAATACCGAAAGCCCTGAGACTTCTCAAGGCTTTTTACCATATAACACATACGTTTCCCCGCGTCAATCATTTGCACCTTTCGATATAGGTTTCTATGTCTATTTGCTCAGCCTGTCCATTTGACATCCTCTTCTTTGACAAAATAGGTAACTCCCCAAAAGTCATAGGACCTTTGGGGACCCCGAATAAATTCAATTTTCTTTCTTTATCTTTCTTCACCCTCTCTGACTATAATTCTTGCCTCCTCGGGGATAGGAGGAGGAACTG
>Ga0209986_10003338_pt1 | contig 14125 bp, 13 predicted proteins | sample BlataG_FD_183168 | JGI IMG/M metagenome (GOLD analysis project Ga0209986, IMG submission 183168) | Deep subsurface microbial communities from Black Sea to uncover new lineages of life (NeLLi) - Black_00105 metaG (SPAdes) (version 2) | ecosystem: Environmental > Aquatic > Marine > Oceanic >...
TACGTTGTGGTTGGGAACAGGATAACAGGTGAGATTATTTTTCGACCGCCGGAAAATGAAGAAGTGCCGGGTTTGATCGAAGATTTAGTTGAGTGGGTGAACTCAGACGAAGCCAAAGAACTTGACCCTATTCTCGTGGCAGGCATTGCACACTATGAATTTGTGAGGATTCATCCTTTTGTTGACGGAAACGGGAGAACCGCAAGGGTTCTGGCAACGCTAATATTATATCTACGAGGTTTTGATACCAAGCAGTTCTTCTGCATTGATGACTACTACGATTCCGATAGACAGGCGTATTACAGAGCGTTGCAAAGCGTTGACCAGAGAACGCTGGACTTGACTGACTGGCTGGAATATTTCGCCGAAGGAGTAGCAGTAAGCATTGATGCTGTAAAGGAAAGAGTAGTAAGGCTCAGCAGCGAGAGATTAAGAAAAGCAAAAAGAGGGCAGATTGCTTTAACAGAAAGACAGATGCAGATTGTGGAATTTATCAATCAAAATGGCAAAATAACAGTTGGTGATGTCACCAAGATGTTCAAAATCACAAGACAGGCTTCACTAAAAGAGATTTCTAAACTTGTAGAACTTGAGGTTGTTAAATTGATGGGAAAAGGAAGGGGCGCTCACTATGTGCTATCCTAATAAAAGTAGGTTGTCATTTCGGTTGTCATTTCAGTTGTCATTTAATTTTACACGCCAAAAACAAAGAAAGAAAATAAAAAATCAGTGTAAATCAGTGTCTCAAATAGAAGGAAGTTATACCGGGATTATACATATACAATAAACAAGAGAAATGGACCTCGAAGGATTTGCAAACCGAAACATAAAAGAAGGCGAAAAGGAAGAACAGATAATCGCCGAAATGTGCCGCCGCATCACGGAAATAAAACGTAACCGCATAAGCGATGAAGATGCAGAGGCGATTTCAAGAGCGATTCTGGAAGAAGCGAAGATAACAATTGATTTGAAAGCGGAAAACAAAGACAAAGACGAGCTGGACATTTTCACGGAACTGAACTCAGGCGTGAGAATGGGTGAGTTTGGCGTTGGGTCACGGGGTTTGGGTGATTTTTACGCTCACGAGAAGATAGGAGAGATTATAGGTGCGACAGGTGCGGTAGTTGACTCCTCAAGCTTAAGTGATTCCGGCGTAGTCCGTTTTCCTGATAGCGGAACCAGTAAAGCCAAATTTGTTGTCGTAACGGTGGACGGAATGCATTCGCGACTGAGTGATTTCCCGTTTCTCGCTGGGTTTCACGTTGCACGTGCAGCACTGCGTGATGTGTACGTGATGGGTGCCGTACCGATTGCACTGCTGTCTGACATTCACGTTGCCGATGACGGCGACGTTGCAAAGATATTCGACCATATTGCCGGGATTTCAACCGTGTCGGATGCGACTGGCGTTCCCCTCGTGACGGGCTCGACATTGAGGATAGGCGGTGACGTGGTAATAGGCGAACGGATGACGGGCTGTGTTGGCGCGGTTGGCGTGGCTGAAGCAGTCGTGTCGAGGGAAGGAGCAAAAGCAGGGGACGTGATACTAATGAGCGAAGGTGCAGGCGGTGGCACAATATCCACTGCCGCTTTGTATTTTGGCGAACCCGAAATCGTAAAAGAAACGTTAAACATAAAATTTCTGAACGCTTGTAATGCGATTATCGAAGCGGATTTGGTGAGTCGTGTTCACGTTATGACCGACGTTACGAACGGAGGCATCCGAGGCGATGCGAGCGAGATTGCAAAAGTCGCGGGCGTGAACCTCCTCTTTTATGAAGACCGAATACGACGTTTGGTGAATGTCCACGTGCTTGGAATGCTCGAACGGCACGGGATAGACTATTTAGGCGTATCTCTGGATGCGCTGCTGGTTATCTGCCCTGAAGAGAGTGCAAAAGAAGTTAAAAAGGTTGTGAATAGTGCGGGAGTGGAAATAGAGCAAATTGGCAGGGTTGAGGTTAAGGTTAAGGTTAAGGAGGGCAGCAGTGCAGAAATCGTTGTGAATGGCGAAAAGAAGGCGTTTGTGCCTAAATTCCGCGAGTCCGCTTACACGCCCGTGAAGAAGGCGGTGGGAGAAAGCGTAAGTGCGGGGACGGATTTTGAAGAGATGAAAAGGAAGGTAGATAAGGTAGTTGAAGAGGCGATTCGTAAGCGAGACAGGGTGAAGAGGATGATGACATAATGGGCGATATCTCTTGTGAGTGGAAATTCTAAATACTATAGTCATTCCAAAAATTATTAACCACAAGATTACACAGATTTTCACGAGATTATTTATAAAACTTTTCTTGTTTTTCTTTTAGCACAGGTTTTCTTTTTTCTAAAAAGAAAAAGTGTTGTGTTAATCTCGTGAAATCTCGTGGTTTTTTTCGCCTCCGCTAAACACATACATTTGAATTTTGAATTTTGGATAATAATTGATGGAAATGAGAGTAGGGATAAGATTCACTACAATTTATTGTAGGAATATTCTCCAGAGTTTAGCTTAAATAAACGAAAGCACGTATCCAGAAATCAACCCTCCAAATACCCCTATAACTATACCTATTAAAAATTCCTTGGTCGAAATGAATCTTTTCAGGGATTTTATTTCGCTTATTTTAATATTATCTCTTTTATCCATTAACTCATAGCCACTTTTAACAACTTCTTTATACTTATCAATTGATGCCATAGGAGATAATCCTACGGATTCCATTTCTATACTCCTTGCTTCTTGCGCTAGTTTTTTAATTTTTTGCAACTTCATAGTAAACTCCGCTTCTGATATATTAAGACCCAGTTTTCGCACAGAATCATCACCTTCTATCCTCTTCAATTGATCATGTATGTTTATCCAAAGTAGTTTATAGCAATCTAATGTAACACGAAATAAATGATCATTAGCTTTTTGTAGATTCACACTTTTCTCTTGAGGTGTTACTTCAGGATTAAACAGTTGAGATAGATGTGATAGTACGTTTTCGAGTTCGATTAACACCTGTTGTGGCTTATCACCAATATATCCAACCAAATCGGAATATGCAGGTATAAACTCTTTTTTATAGAACTCAAAAAGCTCGTCTACATCCATAGAATTACTACCCATCTAAGGTTTTATTGTTTCCTCGAACAGACGATCTGTATCATATTTTCTTATTTTGAATACATTCCCTCTACTCGGCACAATACCATGATCATCAATTTTGACGATTTTTAGTTTTCTACCTTTTTGTTTTTCTATAACTTCATCAATTTCTTCAGTCGTGGAAAAAGCATCTACGTTTACACCATATTTTTCCTCAAATATTACGGTTTTACTCATCCTACCTCCGCCTCCTTCCCCGCCTTCTCCCCCGCGTATAAAGCGATTTTTTTTAACATTAATGTGTAATATTGTGATTCTGAATTAAATGATTTTCGGTTCTTGACCGATTTTATAGTTTTTCGCTACTTATTCCACTTTGCTCCTAAAGTCACCCCTTTTTTAGACTTTAGGGGCAAAGCCCTCGACAGATTCAACACCGTAATAAATCGCTATAAATTCACTTCTTCAAAAATTCCTTCAGGAGCTTTATCGCACACAAATCACCGCAAATAGAACAGGCATCGCTTTCCGAAGGTCTGCTGTTTCTTATCCTCCGTGCCTCCTCAGGATTTATCGCGAGTTCCAGTTGCCGTTCCCAATCCAGATTCTTTCTCGCATACGCCATTTCATCGTCCATGCGTTTTGCCCTCTCTCTTTGCCCCTCTTTCACGATGTCCGCCACATGTGCCGCTATTTTCGTTACTATCGTGCCTTCTTTTATGTCGTCCACGGAAGGCAGAGCCAGATGCTCTGAAGGCGAGACCATGCAAAGGAAATCAGCACCGTACATTCCCGCAACCGCTCCTCCTATCGCACTGACAAAGTGATCGTATCCAGGTGCGATGTCGGTAACAAGAGGCCCCAGGAGATATAAGGGTGCAAAATCAGTTATATGTTTTATCGTCTTCACGGATGCTTCTATTTCGTCCAGTGGCACATGCCCGGGACCTTCAACCATTGCCTGCACTCCTTCTTCACGTGCACGTTTCACGAGTTCACCAAGAATGATTGTTTCCATGTATTTCGCCCGGTCCGAGGCATCGGAAATGCAGCCGGGACGCATACCATCACCCAAGCTAAGTGTTAATTCATACTCCTTCGCTATTTCCAGCAGGTAATCATATTCATCATAAAACGGATTTTCTCGCTCGTTGTGTATCATCCATGCAACGAGAAAAGCGCCACCGCGACTGACAACATCCAGGATACGTTCACTCTTCCTCAATCGTGCCAGCGAATTCAAATTCACGCCTGCATGAATGGTAACAAAGTCTATACCGTCCTTTGCATGTTTCCTCACTGCGTTGAACATGTCATCTGCGCTCATGTCCACCACAGCCCGCTCTTCTGCCTTTTCCAAACCCGCCTGGTATATTGGCACCGTTCCGACCGGTACATCCACTTCCTTTAAAATCGTTCTTCGTGTTTCATCGAGACTGCTGCTGTTACCCGTAGAGAGGTCCATTATCGCATCAGCACCGTATTTCACGGCAATCTTTGCCTTCTCTACTTCATCTTCGAGGTTAAGGTAGTCCTTTGACGTGCCTACGTTCACGTTCACTTTCGTGCTCATCCGTTCGCCAATTGCTTTTAGTGCTATGTCCCTGTTCGCATTTCTCGGAATTACAATTCTACCTGTCTCGAGAAGTCGTCGCAGTTTCTCCAAGCTGAGTCCTTCAACTGAGGCGACTTTCTCTAATTCCTTCTCGTCCCAGTTGACCGTAACGTGAATGGCGCTCATTTTTGGTTTTTTATTCTTACAACGCGCTCATACGCCTTTCCCGCCTCTCCCAACTCCTTCGTCGCATCTATCCCGAACTTTGTTGTGAGTCCATTTTTCGATGAAGGGTCAAGTGACGACCCTTTCGCATTTTGGATGAGTACCATATCCTCATCCCAACGAACCCGCGTCGCTATTGCGTACTCCACATCATTCGAGCTAAATACGTCTATGTCGTCATCAACTACGACAACACGTTTGAGGCTTGGATGTGCAGCAAAAGCAGCGATAATCGCGTTTTTTGGCTCTCCTTCCTTCTCTTTCTTTATCTGCACCACGGCATGTAAATAGCAACAGCCGCCTTCGGTTAAAAACACGTTCTTTACTCGTGATACACGCTCTACTACTCGGAACATCAAGGGTTCGTAAGGCACACCCATAAGCAGCTTGTGCTCTGCGCCTGAGGGTAGAATAGCATGATAAATCGCGTCCCTTCGCCGATACATTCGCGTAAGCGTAATAACGGGCTCTTCACGTATCTGGTCATAAGTGCCCGTGATGTCAACAAAAGGCCCTTCTTTTGCTCGTGTTTCGCCTATGTAACCTTCCAGAACGATTTCCGCATGTGGAACCGATACGCCATTAGCCAGTTTGAAAAGCTCCACCGGTTCTTTTTTCAGTGCTGAGGCATAGTCAAACTCCTTACCCGGCGGTACCCTTGTAGAAGCAGCTAAAAGGACTAACGGGTCTACTCCTATGGCAATTCCCACTTTTAATTCCTCCCCTCTTTCTATCGCTTCGCGATGCATCTTATACAGGTGACGAGAAGGAACAAGCCTTGCCGCTAATCTTTTATCGTCCAGAACCATCAACCGATGAATGGATGCGTTCATCACGCCATCCGATTCCGCAAAAACCACGCCTCCCGTGATGTAAGCGCCACCATCCCCCCTGAAATGGGTTAATATTGGCAACTCGTTTAAATTTGGCTCGCCGACCACTTCTTTTGTCGCCGAATCCTCAACTATCTTCTCTTTTCTATCACCGTTATCCCCACCATCAGGGATTTTCGCCATAAACGGTGTGAGCTCGGCATAAGAGGTACCAAGCAATTCTGCCAGTATTTGCCGCCCGCCAACTACATTCATTATGACTTTGACGCTATGCATGCCATCAACGGAATGAAAAAGAACAGGCAGTTTGTTGCCTTTTCGTTCCAGCTTGGCATAAATATCCGCAACCTCGTATTTTGACGATACTTCACGCTCAATCTCTATTAACTTCCCTTCCTTCGCCATCCTATCTTTAAATTCTCTCATTTTTTGGTAGCTAATCAAATAATGTTTAAATATATATGGAATAATAAAAAACTATAAAATGAAATCCAAAACCGCAATAAAAATACGAATGGGACTTGCATTAGCGATACTGTTACTGGTAGTCGCCGTAGTTGCGTTTTCTGGATATTTTGAAGACCAATCGGAGTTTGACTTGGAATTTATTGATATTAAAGTTGAAAATCCAAAACCATCTCTATTAAGCAATCGCGTGGTAACAATTGACCCAGGTGAATCCGTTACAGTCTGCGTTACGGTGCAGAACAACGGAGAGGAGATTATTTATCGCGACGCTTACGGCGTTGGCATAGAGGTGGTCTACCCGAAGGAGGGCGCCGAATACTGGAAATTACCCGCTGAACGATTAATGGTGATAGATATGGGTCCGGGAGGGAAATCAAGTTATACCTTTAACGCATGGAACAGAAAAGAAAAACCGTTTACTGGAAACTTTAAAATGCACGCTTATATCAGGTCAATTCAAACGGGTAATAAACTTGCTCGTAGTGGGAACGTGACCGTTGTATTAAAACCCCCACAGTGATAAATAACCGTAATGACGTATCTGACCTGGCGGACTTAACATAGGTGTTTGGATGTTTAAATAAAGGCAAAATAGCCGACCAGAAACCCAATTATCGCACCGGAATTAAGAAACGGCAGCCCTGCATGCGGTTTCCCCCTGCCCGCAATTCTGCTCAGCACCGCATAACCCGCCAGAGTGCCTATTAACGCACCCAAAGCAGGTGCGTTTATCAGCCCCCAGTAGTAAGTAAACGCAGCCATACGATTTGCAGACACAACCAGCATAGTAGGGATAATCGCATCGCCAAGCCCCATAAAGAATGCTTCTCCCATCTCGCTCTTACCCTTATCATGACCTTTTTCGCGCAGTAAAGAGAAACTCCGCTTCCTCGGCAGGACAAAAAGAACTGGTATTCGCAAATCCACGATGGATTCTGCCAGAGACACCATGTGCTTCGTCTTGTAAACCGCAATTGCATCGTACATCGCTAAAACCACCATTAGTAGCACGATTAGTTTTGGTATTAGCGAAATCCCGAATATCGCCGCTGCTCCACCAGCTATTATCAAACCCGTTGCATCAAGGACGTACCATTCCGGGTATTTATACAGCAGAAGAGTAAGTGCAATAGTGCCGATTATAGCGATATAAGCATAAGGAAGTGTAAGAACGGCCAGCACGTAATATATCGTTACTGCCACCGCCGCAAGCATCACAAAATGGACAAGTTTCTGCCCGCCAAACCTGAGCACCGCGAGAATAAACGCTGTGAAACCTATGATAAGGATAACAAAATAGACGGGATTCCACACCGATTCGGGATTCTGAAACGCCTTTACTCCCAAAGCGTCAAACGGTGCCGCAAGCATCAACGCAATTACTGCCGTAAGCACGATAAAAAGACCCATTCCTATGCATAGAACAGGACTCATCTCCTGTGCTTCTGCTTCTGGTTCTGATTCTGGTTCTGCTTTTTGTTCTTCGTTTTTGTTTTCGTTCATTTTGTTCTTTCGTATTGCATTAAAGCTATGGTAAAACAAAAATACGACCTTAACTTATAGATTTTAGATACTCACATCCTTTAATTTGCTGTGGAAATACACTTCTCACAATGTTCCTTTTCTCCTTTAATCCTTTGAAAATTTCCACATGACGACGCTCGATGGATTTCCAAGCCTCTTTGGAAGTTTCAAAATCTTCAACTTTTATTTTCATAGTAAAAATGGCTCCGCAACTCTCACATCAATTCCCGCTTCGAGAAACTCCTCTATGTCATTTAATGTAAGTTTCTTAGCTTTAAGATTGCTCTTCTCCACCGAAGTCAGATAAATCGCTGCTTTTTCTTCATTTAAACCTGCTATCGTTCTCGCAGCCTCTAAACTGTGCGTTGTAAAAATGACTTGATTGCCATTTTCCACTATATCAAAAAACCATTCAGCAATACTCAGCAGCATTCTCAGATTGAGATGCGCTTCAATGTCATCCCATAACAAGACCTTTGGTTTCTCTAATTCGTAAAGAATCCTCGCAATTATATAACTCTGGACGCCTTCACCAAGGTCACCAAGCCTTATCCTCCTCCCATCTTCTAAGAAGCCATAAATTGCCAGTTCCCCACCAAGAAAGGGTTCTATTGTTATGTCCGCGTAATTATCATAAACAAGCCCTGAGACTTCCTCAGCAACTTTTTTGCAAATCCCCAAATTTATGATTGATGCCCAATTTTTCTTTAAATATTCGTAACCCATTTTAACTAATTTCGAGCTTATTAAGAGCGCATTATCTATGGGCAATTCTTTTACTCTTTGAGTTATTGTAATATGCTGCGTGGACATATCCATACTACCAATCCTACGTGTTTCTATCTTTTCACCATCAATTGTTGCTGAATAAATATCTCCTGTCTTCTGCTTGTTTGTGGACGCAAAAATATATGGAGCGTTTTTAGTGAATAGAAGCAAATAGTTGTCCCCATCTATTTTACAGTCTAATTCAGCTTGGTTTGCTGTGTAATTGTAGAGCAAGAACGCATATCCCACACTGCTGAGAGTTTTATGCATTGCATGGATGACTTCTGCCGCTGAGTTATAGCCTCCAATCACATAAGGGACTTCACGAAAAGGATTGGGGGCTAAGAACAACGCTTCAAGGATTGTTGTCTTCCCTGAATTATTTCCTCCCAAGAGGATTGTCAGCGGTGCTAATTCTATCTCCCCTTCTTTTATCCCTCTGAAATTCCTTATTCTTAGTTTCGTTATCATAGTTGTTGTTAGTATTTAGTAACAAATAAAGTTTTCTGCTAACTTTTATTGTTTTTACATATCGCTAAAGAATCTCGGAGGAACATCGCCAATTTTTCACTATCCGCATCGTTTTTTATTATAATGTTGGTTTTGAATACATCCACCTCTTCATCCTTCACCAGGCATTCATCCTCCGTATCTATGATAAGCACGTCTAAAAAGTCCTCGTAACACTTGAATACCCCGTAAGGTGATACCTCAAACCCTTTTGCTCGCATGAATTTCCCCGCAGGTCCGCTTACTGGGTCATTGCCCACGATTGGTGAAATCGCCACCACTTTTTTACGTTTTAACTGCCCTCTTACTCCTTCCAAACTCAAAATAGGTCCTATGCTCGTTATCGGGTTACTCGGTCCTATTATCACCACTTCTTCAGACTCGGAGTTCAGCATGTTCATAACTTCGTCTGATGGTTTTACTTCTTCTATACCGTCAAAAGAGACATCTGAAACTTCTGGTTCTCCCTTCTTCGATACCCAGAAATCCTGAAAATGCAGTTCGCCTTCCGGCGTGTGTATTCGCGTGCTTACGGCACCGGGATCATCAGTCATAGGTAATATATTTATTTTATCTCCAATGCCGAAACTTCTTGCGAGCAGAGCAGTCGCGTCGGTCAGACGCTTCCCCTGCCTTAACAGCTCTGACCGGATTATATGCGTTGCTCGGTCTCTATCACCGAGCCTAAGCCGCTCATCGTGATTTAACTTTTTCAATGCGGTATGCGTAACAAAGCCGTCATCACGGATACCCCACCATTTTTGCTCGTCTATTACACCCGCTAATGCATAAAGTACTGAATCTATATCGGGACAAACTAAATTGCCTGAAATCCACACGTCTTCAGCAGTGTTAACGATTATATTCAGCTCTTCTTCTCCCTCCTCCTCGAACACTCGTTTCAGTCCCACCAACAGCTTTGGTGTTCCCGTGCCGCCTGAAAGGATAATCATCTTCTCCCTTTATAGTTCGTAATATACCAATTAAAAAGGTTTTTTCTTTAATTTCGCAAATGAAGTTGTTATAACAAATATCCTTTTCGTGTGAAAAACCGAAAAGCTTATATATAGATTTGACAATTTTATTGATTACCTTAAAGAGAAATGGGCGAAGTGGAAGCGAAGGGGAATAGAGTAGAAAGGCATGCTCTTCGTCATGACCGGCATACGGTCTCAATGCTGACCGATCATCTGGTCTTTTCGCCTAAATATCGCGGGAAGGTTTGACCAAAATTGCTTCGCTGCTTCACAGTCAGCGGGGCATGGATGGGAAGTGGTGGTGAAGTATAAATATTTGTAAATGAGGAAAGGCGATATGTCAAAAACAGAAATAAAAGCGGCGATTGCAAAGAAGATATTGCCCTTAATGATTGTCACAGTGCTATCTGTATCGCTGGCGAGTATAGCGATAGCGATAGTGGCTGAGGAAGATTTCGGAGGTTGTGAGGCATGTCATTCAGAAATTGCCGAGAATTTTGTGACATCACTACACTATACTGGTGCGGGGATGAAGGGTGAGTATGAGAGGTTTGCGGCAAAAGAGTTCGGAATTGATATGGATGAGTATTATGCAGAGTGGAACTGCTCTAAATGCCATGTTACCACCTGCAAAAAGTGCCATGAGGGATATGAAGCTAAGATGGGACATGGCGATCAGACTCAAGAGATAACGATAGATACATGTGACCAATGCCACAAAAAGAAGCAGACAGCGACCTTTGTAGGAGATATGCCAGCACATAAGAAACCAGGGCCTCATGCTGACATCCATTATGAGAAAGGGCTTACATGCACGGACTGCCATAATGCGGCAGAGTTACACGGTGATGGAACCGTGTACACGAGTCAGCTTGAAGCAGTCACGACAAAGTGTGAAGACTGCCACAACAGTCCGGGAAAGACTGTCAAGGACATGCCTGTGACACAGTATTCAACAGATGTAAGTGCGCACGAGATGCACGAAGAGAAACTTGACTGCACAGCATGTCATTCCGGATGGACACTAACATGTAAAAACTGCCATTTGGATACCAGGGAAGAAACTCAACCTGTGTCTGACGAGTTCTATCTTGGCGTGGCTTCGGATGGCAAGATAAAACCGTTCATCAAGATGGAGGCTATATATGATAATGCGACGCATATGGGATATGGTGAGTGGTTCCCACACACAGTAACAGATAAGGCAAAGGATTGTGCATTCTGCCACGAGAGCAAGGAAGTGCTCTGCGAGGGTTGCGAAGGTGATATTCTCGGACAAGGGGGTTCGTTTATACCACAAGAGACGATAGACAGGATATACTGGATGCCTCAGATAAGCATTTTAACGGACAGAGAGAATTACACCATAGGTGAGACGGTGTATATGATGATAGAAATAAACCGATCTGCGGACTATCCACAGGTAATGCAACTTGAGTTAGAGCTTAAAGAGCCTTGCGATGACCCAGACATGCTTTACAAGTCTCCAGCATTTGTCATGCCTGCCGAGTTCCAGTGGGATGTGACAGTGCCGATGAGAATAGACTACAGTGTTTGGGTTTCAGGTGGTGACTACAGCTTTATAGTTACACTAAGTGATCCGAGCACAGGCGATATAATAGCCAGAGATACAACACGATTCTATATTGACGACATGCCTTGGATGGAGAAATTGAAGTCGTTAGAAAAAGAAATAATGGAAAAAGTTGAGGAGGTAGAGCTGTAAAGTCGGAGGCTCTACTCCCTTTTCTATTTTTTGGGGTTGGTTGTGGCTTAAATGCAATATTCCGAAAAAAGCGTTCAAGCAGGAAGAACCGAAATACAGGGGATACCTCGGAATTTCATTCCGAGGTGGGAAGGTTGGGGCTTTTCGTTAAGGGATGCCAAATAAAAATAGGAGGCGATTGAAATGCAAAAAGTAAAATCAGCAAAAGTTATGATTGCTCTGGCAGTATTGGCAGCAGTATTTGTTTTAAGTGCTATGTCAGTGCAGATGTGTGAAGCAAGAGAGATAAACGAGTTGCACATAGGTTATCAACCGAGCACACACCAAATTGCGGAGATGACCGCAATGGAGAAGGGGTGGTGGAAAAGAGACCTTACGAGATTCGGAATAGAAAAAGTTACTGATTTTGAATTTCCATCCGGTCCACCAGAGATGCATGCAATGATGGTGGGGGATATAGATGTTGCGTATGTTGGAGTAGCTCCACCTATTTCCGCAGTAGACAAAGGATTGGATGCGAAAATAGTTGCTGCTGTTCAGATAAATGGTTCTGCTCTCGTGCTTCTGCCTGAACTTGCTGCTAATTACACTTCTGCGAAAGACATAAAAGGGCTGAAAATCGCTACTTTTCCACCTGGGTCTGTTCAAGATATTATACTAAAGAAATGGCTGAAGGATAATGGGTTAGACCCCGAGAAGGATGCGGATATAATACCGATGGAATCACAAGAAGCAATATCTGCGATAGCGGCGAGAACGGTGGACGGTGTATTCCTGCCAAGTCCCAATCCTACGATAATAGAAATGGAAGGAGCAGGGAGAATAGTAGTCCTTTCAGGAGAAATGATGCCAAATCACGCATGCTGCTGCCTGTTGGTGAGTGGGGAGCTGATAAGAGAGCATCCAGAAATAGTAGAGCAAATAATCAGAACACATATAAACGCTACTGAATACAACAAAGCACATCCGGACGAGGCTGCTGAGATATTTGCTAGGAAAATGGGATGTGATGTAGAAATGGTAAGAAAATCTTTTAAGAGGTCAGATATGAAATGGATTCATAATCCTCATCTTGAGATCCCTTCAACCATAGAATATGCGAGAGTGCACTATGAAATGGGATATACTGATAAACTGCTGACAAGAGATGACCTTTTTGATACCCGCTTTTATGACAAAATTTCCCCGCCTATATTAACAGTCTCAATCACCACAGACGAATTCAAATACTCTCCAAGTGACACAATGACAATTACCTTAGACATCTCCAATCCAACCGAAGACAGCGTAACGTTCCAATGGTATTGGGGAGTTCCTCATTATAGCATTTGGTCCCCTGTAATCTCTTCACCCATACCACCAGACTACGATGATACACTCGATTTTAGCTTAACGATTCCTGATTGGGGTCCAACCTCTTTTGGCACTGTGTTCTACGTGCAGTTACTTGATGCAAGGGGTGAAGTCTTGGATGCCGATGCTACATGGTGGGCTTATAGTCCGGGTAGGGAAGCGATGCCAGCAGCAGAAGTAGACATTACAAAAGAAATAGAGAAAACAGTTAAAAGGATAGAGTTGCCAAGTTAAAGGTTCTACTCTTTTTTATTTTTTATTACGGGGGATTATCTCAGGACCCCCGTTTGTGGACGGAAACAAGAGGGCCGGATTTGAAGCTACGGATGTCTTTTTAAGGATGAATGGCTATTATTTAGAAGTTGATGCGGATGAAGGAACGGAGTTTACACAGGGTATTGCGAAAAATGAATTGGATTTGAACGGCGTGATAGAATGGATACGGAGGCATGCGAAGAAGGAGGAGTGATAAAATGCACGAGAAAAAGAATAAAGAAGAGGAATCAAAGCAGATTGAAAAATTTGAGAAAATAATGGATGTGAGCATGGAAAAGAATAAAGAACTGCTTAAAAAGCTCGCTGAGATGTAATCACACTTTTATACACGTCCAGTGTCCTCTTTGCTATCTTGTCCCATGTATAGTCGCGCTCGACTATCTTCCTCGATTCAATGCCCATCTTCGCCATGTCCTCGTTTAGCATCTGTTTTATCGCAGCACCTATTTCCTTCCTTGTTGTGCCACATAGGATACCGTTTTCATGGACAAAATATTTATTGTCACCGACATCAGTAGCAATTATAGGCAGCCCCGACGCCATCGCTTCGAGCAACGCTATTGGTTGTGCTTCAAGCTTAGAAGGTAGCAAAAAAACATCCAGACTTCGATAGAATGCAGGAGCGTCTTCAACATATCCTAACACCTCTATTTTTCCCCCTTCCTTCTTTTTTATCCTGTCGTATAACGGTCCATCTCCCGCAATCTTCAGATGGATTTTATCCGATTCTAATGCCTTCACCGCCTTTATCATGTTTATTACGTTCTTTTCCGGCGATAATCGCCCGAGGTAGCCTATGCATACGTCTTTATCGTTCTCTCTTTCCAAATTCCCTTTTTC
>Ga0209986_10003341_pt1 | contig 14118 bp, 12 predicted proteins | sample BlataG_FD_183168 | JGI IMG/M metagenome (GOLD analysis project Ga0209986, IMG submission 183168) | Deep subsurface microbial communities from Black Sea to uncover new lineages of life (NeLLi) - Black_00105 metaG (SPAdes) (version 2) | ecosystem: Environmental > Aquatic > Marine > Oceanic >...
ACATGTGTTCCGTTGGGTTGGAAAACCGAATATTGATTTATACCTCCAAATTGATGGAAAAAATGCTGATTAAAAATGCAAAAGAAGCCACTCCGAATACTATCCGTATGTTCCCACCTGTAAGGTATCTGCGGATTTGAAAACGCCAATGCCTGTTTTTGTACAACTACAACTTTATCAGCATAGTGCACCTTGCCGGTACCTATAACCAGCATGATCTTAAAAAAGTCTCGCCGTTTATAAGGTACAGGTTTAGCTCTTTTCCCAACAAAAGGATCTAACCTGAACACGTTGAAATGCCCTAATTCATTTCTAAGGTTATCGGGAATCCAACCAAATTTTCTTTTATAAAATTCTTCTAATTTTTCAATCTTATCCATTCGTATATATTTACAAATTTCAAATAGATTTTAAGTTAACCTTCAAGAACCATGCCTCCTAATTTTTTACATATTCTTTGTTAAAAGAATAATTTAAGCTTACATTCCAAACAAAATCTTTACTTGCCGAGATATCGGTCTGGATTACTTTATTTATGATACTTGAGATGGAAATCGGAAAATTCTTCCTATATAAAGTCAGTTTTGAAGTTATGTAGATCCCGTCATCTTTATCCATCCATAAATAGTATACCTGGGGATGGAAATTTACATAGAACTGATCGAAAAGCCTGATATTCGAAAATCTGCTGTTCAATGTCACAAAGTGAACGTTATTTGTAACGCCGGCATCAAAACCATGAGCATACAGTTAATAGACACCCACACTTATATTTTTTGTAAGTAAGTAGTTGGGCGATAGTTCTCCAGCCAGGGCGCGGTTCGATACCAGGACCTCTTCAGATACTCCGTTTACGGAATCAGTTGCAGGACTGAATAACAGGGCAGGATGTGCACCGACATTTATTCGAAACTTTTCGGTTTTCAGCAATTTATACCTCCACCAGAAAAGAAAAGTCCATGGTTCGCCTTCGAATGAAAATCGAAATTGCGGTTCAAAACTAAGCCTTCTACCCATCGACATATCAAATATAACCGCCGGTTTACCCAAAGAAAAATTGGGTAGTAATGAAATACCGTTATTGGTAACACTGACTGCACTTGAAAAATGACTGACAAGCCTTGTGCTATCACCGTTTTGCGAAAAAGAGAAATGAGTAAGATTTATAAAGAGTTAAAAAAAGTAATGCTTTTTTAATAAGACTTTTTTGACCCTTGTAAAGATGATAAGATTTCATTCGGAGACCGGATTTCTAAAACAAAACTATTTTTCAACTTCGTTATATAAGCAGACAGTTTAATTACCAGTTTACTGGTCGCTACTGTTATAAACCAGACTTTATTCTCTTTCACCAGCTTAATGCTCAATATTTTCAAGTTCCAAAAGTAACTTATTTAAAAAACTTATCATAACAAATTTCAAATCAATAATTACGATTTTCAAACAATTCTCGACCTTTATGTCTTGTGCGTATATTCCAACTCTCCTTGCTTCGAAATGATTTTATGAGTTTTATCTATTACCGCTCTTTTAAATGGTTTACATGTATAGCAAAATGGCTTTGGCTATTCCCGGTAACTTACAAATTTCAAACAGAATATTTTGGATTTTATATAACAGCTTGCTTGGGGTTAACTAAAAGAGCGGTAGAAGAGCGATGGGAGAAAAAACAAGTGTAAGAACGGCGGAACGGTGGAAGGATGGTCGGACCTACTGTTGTTTTTTGTGTATTGGGGTTGCAGATAAATTGGTTAGGAGTACTTTTTAGGTTTGCAGCTGACGTTCAGGGTAAATGCAAACAAAACATCCGACTGTTCCTTTCTTCCAGTGATATAAATTGTGTTGTCTGTTACCGTTGGGGAAGAGTATCCATCACCCAGACCGTCCAGCTCCAAGCAGAGTTCCAGTCCGGATTCCGGCCACTCTTTCAGGAGTCCTGATTCATTATAAATACCTGACCTCTCTGGTCCGCGCCACTCGTACAACTGGCTATGTGCGTTTAAGATAAATGTTGTTAATATCACACTGGTGATTAATGTTTTTTGGAATAATCGTTTCATAATATTAATTAATTTATATGTAAAACTGTGCATGGGAAATGCTGTTCATATCAGTAAAGCTGCGTAAAATAATCAGAAAAGGTTATAATATAAAAAATTATTGTAAGTATCGTGTTAAAAAACGGAAATAGGGACAGCTCGCGAAGCGATGCCTTTTCCCATGGTTCCAAAGGAATCCCTTTGGGAGGATGCCTATGGCAGGCAGAAGCTATTCGGGATCTAAATACCTGGCCAGGATAAACCCCGTAGGATAAATCAATAAATCCAACGGGTTGAACAGGAAGATAAAAGAACAAGTATTTAAGCATAAATAGTCCTTTAGAGGACAAGGATTTTTGATTATATTTGGAATAAAACGGACCAAACTTCCTCTTATCCGGAAATATCGGAGTATTAATGTGAAGTTTATTCCCATTATAAGCAAGTTGGCGGTTATGGCAAGAGTGACATAAAATCAAAGAAATTGGCTATCTTTGTGAAATATTTTAAGACAATAACGAAAAAAAATGAATCAGCAAATCATAGATGTATTCATTGACAAAGAATTAGTTATAAGAATTCAAAACAAACTTCCAAGATTATTTCATCTGGCAGAATTGGAAAGTTCAAGGGCTGGTAAGATAGGAATGGAGGTTGGTTCTGTTAGGGAAAAAATTATTGTTGCCTTGCTGATTTATAAGTTTGGTGAAAAAAATGTTAAAACTGAAATTCCAATTACAGAAGCTGAAGTAGATGTTGAAGTTCATGGAAATCCAATTTCGATTAAGACAATTACGGGGAAAACACCAAATGGTATTAAACTTATTTGGACTGTTGATACTGCTAAGTCAAAGGAATTTAGCGAAACTTATCTGCCATCCTGTGACATGATTTTTATACAAATTAATTGGGATAATGCCGGTGGGTTTAACTTCATTCCAAAAGAGACACAACTTGAAGTATTAAAAAAATTAGGTAGACGATCATACATTAAACTTCCAAAACCAGGGACAAACCCAAGAGGTGTTGAATTGAGTGGACAAGCATTACAGAGATTACTACAGCATAAAGATACATTATCGATACCAATCAACTGGAAGAAAGAAATTGTAGATTTTAAACCGTTTAAAAGATGGATTGAATTATGGGAACAAGAGTGATTAAAAAAACTGGAACGACAACTAGCTCTTTCGGAACAAATGGTAGAATCAATCATGATTCTACTAAGTTTTACAATTCAAAAATGTATTCTACACTTGAAAGCAAAGACATTGAAGATAAAACTGAAAATAAGCTGCCTGAAAAATACATAAACAAATTTATTTTAGGTAGTGCTGAAAACATGAAAGAGTTACCAAATAATTCTGTTCATTTAATGATTACTTCTCCTCCATACAACGTTACAAAAGAATATGATGAAGATTTATCTCTGAAAGAGTATTTGACCTTCCTTGAAAATTCATTTAAAGAAACTTATCGCGTTTTGGTTAATGGTGGGCGTGCTTGTATTAATGTTGCCAATCTTGGACGCAAACCGTATATCCCACTTTCAGACTACATTTCTCAGATTATGTTAAAAATTGGTTATAATATGCGCGGTGAAATTATTTGGAATAAAGCAGCAAGTGCAAGCCCTTCAACAGCCTGGGGTAGTTGGCAAAGTGCAGCTAATCCAATTCTAAGAGACATCCATGAATATATTTTGGTATTTTCAAAAGGGGATTACAAAAGAGAAATAGGTAAAAAAGAAAATACAATTTCAAAGGAACAATTTATGGCATGGACAAAGTCAATTTGGACAATGAATGCAGAAAGTGCAAGACGAATTGGTCATCCAGCACCATTCCCAGAAGAATTACCATTTCGACTAATTCAACTTTATTCCTTTAAAAATGACATTATTCTTGACCCTTTTATAGGTAGTGGCACTACAGCAATATCTGCCTTAAAATCAGAGAGAAAGTTTGTTGCTTATGACATAAGCAAAGAATACATATCCCTTGCTGAAAAAAGAATCGAACCCTATAAAACTCAAACAAAGATAGCTTTTAATATAAAGGTAATTGAAGAAGAGCCACAAACCGCTAACACTTAGGTACCAAATGATAGTGGGTGCAGGGCATCCCACTGCATTTGTGCCCTTGTTGAACAAAACCTGACTGGTTATAACAAACTGTCTAACAAACAATTAACTCCTGTGTGAATTTAAAAGTGTTGGGTTTGCTTACCGGTGCACATCTTCCCGATACACTTCCCCGTATACTTTGTTACGGGGCAGGCACACCACTCCGCCAGCCCAGTGAAATACTGCCTCGCAGTAAAGGCTTCGCCTTTATTTCACAGGACCTCCCGAAAGCTTTCGGGAGGCGGATCGTGAGAACGGTTACTCACTTGCTTATTTAATTCTTAGCGGTGTTCGTGAATGCTTCGCATTTCCAGGCGATACCCCAGTGCATAATGGACTTACACCCTCTGGACTTTCTTTTATTCAAAGAACTTTACTAAATTTACCATTCAAGGCACACACAAGCGGTCATACGCAATGCTTCGCACTGTGCATACCGCCAACCGTTGGCATTCATTAGTTGTAAACTAAAACCACTAAAAAAGAATAAATATTAAATATCGTGTTGTATAAATAACCTAAAATGAAAAATAACCTGATTTTAAGAAGTCTGCGATTTTTAATGCTCTTTAGCATATTATCGTGCAATACAATTACAAAACAACAAAATGTTGATCCGAAGACTCCCAACATCATTTTAATATTTACAGACGACCAGGGATATGGAGATATTGGATGTTATGGAGCTACAGGATTTGAAACACCGAATCTGGATAAGCTTGCGAGCCAGGGAATGAGATTTACTAATCATTATTCAGCTCAACCTGTTTGCAGTGCATCACGTGCTGGCTTGCTTACAGGTTGCTATCCAAACCGAATTGGAATATCGGGAGCCCTTTTTCCCAACCATGAAATTGGCCTTAATCCAAATGAACTAACCTTAGCCGAAATGCTTAAAACAAAAGGGTATGCTACTGCTATTTTCGGGAAGTGGCATCTGGGGCACCACAAGATGTTTTTACCCCTGCAGCACGGTTTTGACGAATATGTTGGGCTACCATATTCCAACGATATGTGGCCAATTAACCTGGACGGAACACAGGCTGAACCGGGGAAAGGACGTGGCGATTTTCCACACCTCCCTTTAATTGAAGGAAATGAAACCATTGAAGAAATAAAAACATTTGCCGGGCAAGATAAACTCTCTACCCTTTATACTGAAAAAGCAGTCGATTTTATTAACCGCAATAGTGAAAAACCATTTTTTGTATATGTCCCTCACTCCATGCCTCATGTGCCACTTGGTGTCTCCGATAAATTCAGAGGTAAAAGTGTACAAGGAATGTACGGCGATGTAATGATGGAAATTGATTGGTCGGTGGGGCAAATTATTCAGGCATTAGAAGATAACAACCTTGAAGACAATACCATAGTTATTTTCACTACCGACAATGGGCCCTGGTTAAACTACGGAAATCATGCAGGTTCTTCAGGTGGTTTACGCGAAGGAAAAACCACAAGCTGGGAAGGCGGACAACGTGTTCCATTTATAATAAAATGGCCTGGTAAAACTCCAGAAGGCGTAATTTGTAACAGACTATCATGTACTATTGATATTTTACCAAGCTTAGCTGAAATTGTTGGCGCAGAGTTGCCTAAACATAAAATTGACGGCATTAGCGTTACCGAACTCTGGAAAGGTAATTTTGAAGTTGAACCCCGGGAGGAATTGTATTACTATTTTGGGAAAAATAATCTAAATGCAGTACGCAAAGGAAACTGGAAACTTGTATTCCCACATACTTTTGCATCTTACCATGCATTACCCGGTAATGACGGAAAGGGTGGACCAAGGATAAAAACGACCGTGGATTCTTTGGAGTTATACAATATGATGCGCGATCCGGGTGAGGAATACAATGTAATTGATTTGTACCCGGAAATTGTTGAAGAGCTTCAGGAGGTTGCTGCCAAAGCCAGAAAAGAACTTGGTGATCTTAATGCCGGAATTGAATCAGGAGTTGGTAACCGTGAGGTAGGTAAACTTTAATATATTATTATGATAAGAAGATGGAGGAACCTAAAGGGATGGAATTTTTTTTCTATTCCAAAAACAGGGAAAATGCCGATGAATTAAAGAAGGATTTGGAAAAAATCGGATATGAAGTTTATGGAATTGAAAGATCAACAAAAAATCAGTATTCAATAATCGGTTTGACACCGCCCATTAGTTTAGAGAAAGAGAAATTTAAAAATTGGATTAAAAAGATGAATGAGATAGGCTTTATCAATGACTGCAATTTTGATGGTTGGGGGACACTTTCGCACATAGATTGATTGCGAAATGACGGTGCCTACAAAGCGGTATATGCAACAAGGCATAAACCAATAACTTAACCAGCATAAGTGATTACTAATTTCAATATTTTAAAAACCCCCATTAAACAAACGCTGCTTCACATACCGGCAGACCGTTAATTCTGGATACAATAAAACATAACTACAGCCCTTGTTAAGCTAAAAATAAAAGGAAGCTTTTGAGACAATCCCATCAATACTGGTAAAACGTCCACGAAGGTGGACAGGCAACTTAAGTTGGTTATTCGTATTTCAGTGTATTCACAGGTTTTGTTTTAGCTACTTTAATTTATCACCCCACAGACTCTGCCAGGTCCTTCGGACCCTGGCAGGTCTTTTTAATTGAAACACTCGTCGGACGACTCGAGTCGTCTGACGAGTTATTCTCTTAAATTTACCTAAATTTGTATCTTACCCATAAACCCAATAAATAGTATTTCATGTCGGTTGGAAACAACCGACATCATGGAATATTTTCATCATTTTTGTATTTTAACATTCAAAATATGTTCTCGAATTTTCGGGAGTAGAAAATAACAAATGACAGAAAAAAGTGTTTGAAATTTGATGATTGTGTTTTGTATTTTATTTGATTTTTGGTATTTGTTTATTGTAATTTCCAATTTATTTGGGTAGGCATTTAGGTCCCGATCCGCCAGTTGGCAGATCATAAAAGTGTAGTCTCATTAATTTTAGGCATTCTTAATTTTGCTATTTTGCTCTTAAAAAAATCTTATGCCATAAGAACATAGTTTCACAAATTGATTAATCCGCCAGCTGGCGGATAATTTTCATGTTTCATAAATAATTAGTTAATAGTCGGCCCGCCCGTACCGAACGGTACGTTCGGGCGGGCAGTCCAGTCGGCAGTCTACAGATTACCGACTTAAAAATGCAAAGTATAATGAACCGAACAAGACAATTTTAATCTATAAATTGTCACACAATGGCAGGATTAAAATTGTCTTGTGAGCTGCATGTGGCCATTGAAAATAAAATATAAACACATGAAATTAGCCATTATCAAGCCATAAACATTGAACTTAGCCCCGATGGCTATCAGGGCGTTCTCATGAACCACGCTTGAAGCGTGGTGAGTAAATTGCGTTTAGCGAATTGTTCTGGCACGTTTTGGCTCGATGCCCAGCTAAAGTTGATTCTTTCTATAAAGTTATCAATTTGGTTTCATCTAAGTTCTTGTCGTATTTTTCTTTGCGAATCTCATTACTATTTACGTTAATCAGTACCCGTTTTAAGAACTCTTTTTATTTTAATATTGGTAATAGAAAATTTTAACTGAATTACAAAATCACCTTTTCCGGCCAGGGGTTAAATTTTGAAGTACCCCAGAGTTTATTGATATAATCAATGGAGAAAAAGTCTTCAAACGCATGAATCCAGTATGTCCCTTTGTCTGTCAAAGTAATTTGGTCATTACCATTTTTTAAAAAACCTATTTGGTTCAGTATTTTCATGTGTGTGCCATATTTCTTATCAAAACTCGCATTAAATCTATACTGGAAATCGCTTTTTTTGAATTTGGTTTCATAAATCCGCCAATAAAGCCATCCGGCCATTTGCATTTCTTCAGATAAATTAATTGAAAGAGCAATAGGAGAGTCTCCTTCTTCAATAGCTTTGATATATTCAGTTACATTAAATGTGTTAACATAAAAAATGTTTTTCAAATAGGAACCTCCGCTGGCACCAAGCCCCAAATATGATGGTACAGTTACAGAACAATATTTATTAACTCCTTTTTTCGTAAATGCCCAGACAGAGGAACGTTCAAATCCGGAATAATAAAAAATACCTTCAAATATTTTCAGAAATTTCCTTCGACGGTTCATTGTAGCTATTGCATTCCCATTTTTATGAAATTCACTACCTAAACGGGTATAAGGAAATCTGAATAAGGGATAAGTTGCCACCTGTTGTATTCCAAGATCCACCATCTCACGACCTGCCTGTTCAACTTCCAATTTAGTTTGTCCTGGTAAATCAAAAATATAATCAATATTAACGCACTCAAAGTTTCTTCCAACAGCTCTTTCAACACGTTTTTTTACCTCCTTTACGGTGTATGGCCTCTCAAGGGCTTTCAGATGTCTGTCCTGCAGAGCTTCAACACCAATACTCAGGTATTTTACACCCATTGCCTCTATTAAATTAAGATTTTCATGTGTTAAGTGATTTGGATGACTTTCCATATGAATCTGGCATTGCATATTAAAGCGCTTGTAAATATGATTGATCATTTCCTCAATGCCCTTTCCCAACATAGTAGTTGGAGTGCCACCACCAATATAGAAATTCGTAACAGGCTTATTTGTCAGCATGGGAGCATAGATATCAATTTCTTTAACAACTGCTTTTACATAGTTCTGACAAGCCTCCTCACTATAAATTTCCTTATTATACGGGCAATACGGACAAATCTGGGCACAAAATGGAATATGCAGATATATTCCCAATTCATCAATATCCCTGATATTATCATCAATTAAATTATAGGCTGGAATATTATTATGAAATAATATTTCATTTTGACCAGTAAAGTGTCTGCTTATTTTTTTTCTTAGTAAATCAGAAACCATAATTGTTACGATTTTAATTAATTAGCTGTTGATGCTGACTTGTTACAAAAAGTATCCGCATATTTGAAAAACCTATGCAGAAATTTAATTGCTTCTTTTTTCGCGCTGTCTAAGTATAATTTTGTTATTAATCCTTCTCTTAGTTGACATTGCTGATAATATTCCACGATGGAGTATTCTCCCTGCTGCTTAATCTGATAGAATCCTTTAGAAGAAGTCATTCGGGGCATTATGGAATGGTTATTTTCGCTTGACACCAAGGCAAAATCAACTCTTTGATTTTCTTCATTAAGTATCCTGTGCCAAACGGACTTATTTTTAAAAAAAGTAAATTTCTGATAGATATAACTTATTTGATTCCAGTTGCTTCCCAGGTCGATCAACTGAACTTCTTCTGCCTCAGAGGCCAGTGCCCGAATATGCTCATAGTTAAATGAAATTTCAAGTAAACATTTCGGATTAACATTTATCTTGTAACTGCCATAAAATGTATAGCTCGAATCGGTTTGTGTAAATTTGTATTTAATATCATTAGGCTCTTGTGCAAATAACTTCGTTGGAATTAATACAATAACGAGAACAATTGTGAACCATATTTTAATTTTTCCAAAAATCATCTTTATCGTTTCAATGGCAATTATTTCAGTAATTAAAAATATTTCAGAGCATTGACTATGGCTCCAGGTTTAAGTTTCAGTGTTTGATCAATTTCGGCGTAACTCAAATAGCCACATTCTGCACATACTGCACCATTATTACTTTCCCTGCAGCATGTAAAATATTTACCATCCTCGTATACCTGACATATATCTAAATTCTTCTTCCAGTCGTTCCTAATGGCTGATTTGAGCCCTTCAGTAGAGTTTAAAATTTTAAACTGCTTTTTTAATTTCAGTAATTTCAGCAAAACGTCATTTTTTATGGAAGTATCAAGGTGTAGCTCATCATAACCGTAATAGGGTGTGTGAAAGTAAAAGAATGTGCCTCTGATTTGAGGAATCTTATCTACATATTCACAAAAATCAGCAATATCAGAATTATTTACTGAGTTTATTGTATAGTTGATATAAATGGAAGGATGATGAGATTGTTGAATATTGTTCATTATTTTTTCAAATGATTTCCCCCTTAAAGAATCATGAGTTTTAAGTAGTCCGTCAACACTAACAAATATTGTATCAGCATCCGATTCTAGAGTTCGTGTACCGTTGGTATAAATAATAACTGCATAATATCCCTTCTTCTTCGCATAGCAAACAACATCTTCCATGGTGTATGAATTATCATGCCAAATAAAAGGTTCCCCACCTTCCAGGTATAGGCAACGCCCTCCATCAGAATAAAAAGAATCCATAACCTTAACCGCTTCATCAAAGTTCATGCTCGCGCCTGGACGTTCAACAATAGTACAATGACGGCATCTCAGATTGCATTTATTATGAAGTACCAGTCCACAGATAAGAGGGCTATTCTTTCCTAAAAACCAATATTTAGCCAAATATTTTATTCCATAGATTAAATGTTTCATCTGTATGGTTTTTACACTGTCAATAAATTATTTTTTGACCATTGATCCTGTTAATTTTGAAACCAAATTTCTTGGTATGAACCGAATAAAAAATACCTGAATCTTATAACCCATCCCGGGTATAATAACTCTTTTACCTTTCATCAGGGCTTTATATCCTGTTTTTGCAACTCGTGATGCTTTCATGGTTGGAAAGAAGATAGATTTCCCCCTTTTACTTAGGTCCTGAAAGGCTGTATTCGTTCCGCCGGGGCATAAGGCCGTAATGGTAACCCCTGAACCTGATACTTCTTCAGCAATAGCCTCCGAAAAACTAAGGACAAAGCTTTTTGCAGCGCAGTAAACAGCATTAAAAGGACCAGGTACAAATGACGCTGTTGAACCAATATTGAGTATTCCTCCCTTTCCTTGTTTGAGCATAGCTGGAAGAAACAATTTAGTAAGTTGGGTATGATTTAAACATTGCAATTGAACCAATTTCTGTTCCTCTTCCCAGGATGTTTCAGAAAAAGCACCTTTTACATAAAATCCGGCATTATTGACGAGATAATTCACATGAATGGATTTCTCCTTAACCTGTCCGAAAATTTCTTCTGCACCATTAGTATGACTTAAATCGAGGGAGAAAATTAGGGTTTCAATCTTATAGTTTTTTTTTAGTTCATCAGCCAGTTGTAGTAGTTTGTTTTTTTGTCTGGCAACAAGAATTAAATTGTGCCCGTTTTTAGCAAAAAGCAGAGCCAATTCATAACCAATACCACTCGATGCTCCAGTTATCAATGCATAATTCATTTCTACTTGAATTGATGATATATAAATTTACGAAAACCAGAGTTAAAATCAAGTCCTTTTTCAGACGCAATCTCCCAAAAATCAATTGCAGTCAGTGGTTTAGCGCTGCGTTCAGGCAAATTCTCCAAAATACCGGGAGTGCGAAGCACGAAGGGATTTTGGTCAGCTTTAGCTGAATTTGCCTGAACGATGTAATATAAGCAATATTGTTTTTATTTCTCATATACCTATCTCAAAAAGTGTTCTTCCACACCCAAAATCAGGGGCTATGAACACATTATTATCTTTCTCAAATATCAAGGTCGTCTATAGGGTTTTTAAAGTTTTTAAAACTATTCTCTGAAACATGCGTATACCGCTCGGTTGTTTTTGTGCTGGCATGGCCTAACCACTCCTGTATATACCTCAAATCAATCCCCTGCTCAAGATTATGAGTTGCAAAGCTATGTCTGAGAATATGTGGATATACTCGTTTCTTTATTTCTGCTCTCTTGGCTGCATTTTTTACATTATTTACTATGCTTGTGGCACTATACTGCTGTTTATCAAGTCCTTCAAACACCCAGATTTCAGGTTTTTCCTTTTTGTAATATTCACGTAATAATGCTAATGTCGAAACAGCTAATTGCACATACCTGTCCTTCTTGCCTTTTGCCCCTCTTATTTTTATCATCATGCGTTTAGAATCAATGTCACTAAGTTTTAGATTGATAGCTTCGCTACGTCGTAAACCGCATGAATAAATCACCGCTATAAGGCTTTTGTGTTTGAGATTCTTTGTTCCCTTTATCATAGAAGCAATTTCTTCTTTGCTAAGTACATCCGGTAATTTTGATTCCTTTTTGGGCCTCTCAACCTTGTAATACTGTTTCTCCCTCCCAAGCACCCTCTCATAATAAAACTTTATGGCATTTATTTGCTGGTTCTGCTTACTCGGTGACATGGATTCTTTATGGATGAGCTTTAATAGATAATCATTGATCTGTTCAACACTTATCCCATCCAGTGATTGTTCTGAAAAATAATCTACAAATTGCCTGAAATATGCTGTGTATGTCTTGATGGTACTTTTAGCATATCTTTTCTGCTCAAGTATTTCCAAATACCCCTTGGGTAGTTCAGGTAAAAAGGATTTTTTTATGCTGCCGGTCGATATATTCGATACACCCCGATCCTTTATGTTTGAAACATCGATATCTGCAATTCCTGATATTTTATTTAAAAATGTATCCAAATGAAAGTTATCAGCAGGTATATACCAGCATCGCTTTGTCTGACTCCACCGACTGCCCGCCAGTTTCTTCACCTCATCTATTAATCCCTTGTCATAGTCAAATTTGATCAGAACTACCTCCTGATTCCTGTGAGTTTGTTATAAGCCACCACACCGGCATCCGGAGCCTGGGATGCAATAATGAGCAAATCGCCATAAACCAATGGACACTGTGAAATTGCCCATATGGGAAAGCGTCCATGCGGTCGGGGTCCATGTGGTACACGTCCAGTTCCGGCAAGAGGGTTACCGCCGAAATCCGTCCACACGTTAACATTCCAGACGGGCTTGTGAGTGTTAATGTCAAAGCAATACAGGTCGCCATTGTGACCACACGAATAAACGTGATTGCCGTAAACGGTCGGTACGCTTCGCGAGCCGGAAAACTGAACAGATCCGGGAGCGTCATAAGCAAAATTCCAGAGTTCCTTGCCATTGGAAAGATCAAAACAATGAAGATTATCGCCGACCTCAGCGTCCCGGTCGAGCAGATAAACCTTACCGTTTTTGACAACAGGTCCGCCATAACCGATACCCACATCAACAGTCCATAGAACTTCCGGCCCGTTCTCTGGCCAGGAGCGTAAAATACCTTTCTGGTCTGACATACTGTTTCTGTTGGGCCCAAGATACTGGGGCCAGTCTTGTGAGTAGACATTCGCTATGCACGCAAATAATACAACCACAAGAATATACATTTTGCTTTGTTTCATTTTCATTACTATTTTCAATTCTGTTATTTTATGGTTTTGGATTAAGAATAATTTTCATCAACATTTATTGGTTTCTGTATTTTACTGGACTTACCTGGACATGTTTTTTAAAGAAGTTGTTGAAATGGGTTACTTCGGTAAAGCCCAGCGCGTAGGCAATTTCAGATACACTCCAGGCACTGTGCTTCAACAGAATTTTTGACTCTTGTAAAATACGTTTGGCAATTACCTGGGTTGTTGTTTTCTGGGTTATTTTTTTCACCGCCCTGTTTAAGTGGTTTACATGGATATTTAATTGTTTGGCAAAATCAGATGCAGAGCGCAGATGTACTTTTTGGTGGGCGTCATCAATAGGGAATTGACGTTCCAACAGCTCTAGAAACAACATGGAGATTCTTTTATTAGCATCTATGTGCTGCTTTACAAAATTCGACGACGGCTGCATTTTCATCGCGAAATGCAGCAGTTCAAAAACAAGGGTCCGTAATACATCGTATTTAAGCATGTAATCAGAATTAATCTCTTCAAACATTCGCTCATACAAAGTACTTACCTGGTTTACCTGTTCATCCGATAACTCAAATACATGTGTTCCGTTGGGTTGGAAAACCGAATATTGATTTATATCTCCAAATTGATGGAAAAAATGCTGATTAAAAATGCAAAAGAAGCCACTCCGAATACTATCCGTATGTTCCCACCTGTAAGGTATCTGCGGATTTGAAAACGCCAATGCCTGTTTTTGTACAACTA
>Ga0209986_10003342_pt1 | contig 14118 bp, 10 predicted proteins | sample BlataG_FD_183168 | JGI IMG/M metagenome (GOLD analysis project Ga0209986, IMG submission 183168) | Deep subsurface microbial communities from Black Sea to uncover new lineages of life (NeLLi) - Black_00105 metaG (SPAdes) (version 2) | ecosystem: Environmental > Aquatic > Marine > Oceanic >...
ACATATGTCAATATTATAATCTAATTATATTTCAATAATTACAAAAAATTAAAAATGACATAAGAATTATCTTATAATATTTGGCTCCACGAGTTAATCGCTTACAAACTTTCTCCATAATTCTACCAAACCTTATCCATCAGTCAAAGAAGCGGAATTTGAAAAGTTAAAATCTTACCCCCGACTATATATATTTTTATTGTTAATTTTATTCTCTATTTGTCGGGCTCGGTCGTTCGCTATTGCTGACTTACGCTCGCTATTTGTGGCTTACGTTCGCTATTGCTGACTTACGCTCGCTATTTGTCGGGCTCGGTCGCTCGAAGAGTTAACCCCCGCACCAAACTGATTTTGGTGCGGGGCTCACTCCCTCACCCTTATTTTATATTCAGAAATGGGGGTTTGAGGGTTAAATAGAGGCAAAAATTCTTAAAAGTCATTTATTGAAACTTAACATTTACTTGACATTCTAGAATGTCAAGTTTTTTGCCTTTATTTCTTTAGCGTTCTCAAGGTTTTTTGCCAACCTTTTCAAAAAATCGTTTAGGAAAAATTTTATCAAAATCATCTGTGAATAAAAATCTTACGCTTTTATTCTCTTTTGGAAACTTATTAATAATAAAAGGACGGAAGCCCCACTTTTTTTTATCTTTGTCATAAACTTTTTTCTCTATAAATGTCTTTATGCCCACCTTTTCCATTATTTGAACCATTATCTCAAAGTCTTGAATTGAACATACAGAATAAGGCATTTCTGAAAGCCAAGCCAAGGGCAAACTGGTTGCTCTTAACTTTTCTATAACCTTGGTTTTTAATTCGCCTAATAATTTATCTCCCCATAAATACCAATTTTCAAGCGTTACAATTAAAGGGAATATTTTCCTATTTGTTTTAAATTTGAAAGATGGATATTTATTATTAAAATAATCTCCTATACTTTTATAAACCTGAACAATAAAATCAGCCATAAAATCTAAGTCTTTTTTTAATTCTTCCTCTGATTTTATTTCCGTTTTTGCTGGCACTGTGATTCTTTTGGTTTTACACTCAATAAATATTGCAGAGTCTCCTTCATCAATAATCCAATCCACCGTATCTTTTCTGTCTTTTCCGTCAAGATATTCTTTTTCAGGATAAACTTCTACTTTATTATTTCCCTTTTCTATTACTTCTCCCACATAATTCTGGAAAGATTTACCAAATTTGTTGCTGAAATTCCTTTTCCCACAAATTTCGTAATAAATTCCGTTTGTTAATCTCCAAACTAATAAAGTGGGCAATGGGCATACTAAACTATCTTTATCTTGATACTTCATTTTTATAATTGGGTATTTTCTTAAGGAAGAGTAGGCATATACGAATTTTTCATTAATTTCCTGCTCATCTAATAATTTTTTCTTAAGACCATCCAAATCACAAGAAAAATGATTAAAAATTTTATCTAAACTTTCTTGGGTAATTTCCGGTATATCTATAATAGTAGGAGGGATAAATAGTGCAAAATTATCTTTATAAGAACCAAACAAAAGCATCCCAATTAAATATAATTCTTGTGTTGTTAAACCAATAACACTCTGAATAATATTATCTAGAGGAGTATAGTTGAAAATTTTGAAATATCTCGCAATATATTGCTGATTGAGTCTTGATTGCCATGAGAACTCTCTATGAGCTATTCTGTGAAATTCAGTAAGTATGTTTGTTTCATCTATAAATTTCTTAGTAATTTCATTTTCAAGGTCTTTTAATTTGTTAATAGCTCTAGCAAAATATTTCCACTTTCTTAGAGTTTCTGGTGCAAATTTACTTTCTTCAGAATTTATAATAACTTCTCTTACTAATGTCTCTAATTCCCACTCAAAGAACATTTTAGAAATTTTGTTTTCTGTTAAAACAATTTCTGGTAAAACTTCAATGGTAGGAGGGATTGGATTATTGAACTGTAAATGTTGAATATAAGCCCATAAAACATATAAAGAATCAGGTAAGCTTATTTTTCTTAAATGGTTTCTCAAGGGTTTATATAGTTTAAATACTTGACTGTCTTGCTCTTTTATTTGCATTTTCCATAAACTAAACTTTTTCTTAATTATTATTTAAGATAATCTTTCATATTTAAAATATTTCTTATCGCTATTTTTTAATATCTCATCAATAAATATTGAACGTTTGCGTTTATATTGACCTCTAGCGAGACGCGTTCTTCGACTTCTGACAAAGGTTATAAATAACCTTCCCCTGCTTCGTGTTAGAGCAACATAAAAAAGCCTGATATTGTCTGGGGTCAGTTTTGTCCTAGGAATAAATTGATTTTCCATTCCCATTATAAAAACACAATCTGCGCTGAGTCCCTTACTTGAATGCATGGTCATAATTTCAACAATTTGTCTATTCTCAATCAGACCTTCAACTTCATAGTTTTCTATATCTAAATATTCGGTAGCGATAGTGCTTAAAAGATCATCAATATTTTTAGCTGATTTTGCCATCTCTTCAATTTTCTTGTATTCCTCACTTGTCTTGTCTATTCTAAAGGTATCTCTAATTTTCTCTAATATTTGAATAAGATCTACTTCTTTTCCAATTATCTCTAAGGTTTTAAATATTTTAATAAAAGCAGAGAGCTGAGGGGGAGATTTTTCCTTAATAATACTCCAAAGAGATTTTTTTTCATCAATTGCAAGATCTACTATTTCTGACAAATTAATATTTTTTTGGAGGAGATGTATAATTGCTCGAATTGAAAAATTGTCTTTAGATTCACGTATAAATCTTAATCCATGATAAAGTAATTTGCACTTTCTTAGTTTTAAAATTCTCTTTCTCCAAGACTTAACTGGAATATTAGCATCTTCTAATAGTAATTTGAGCTCTTTGGTTATCTTGCGTTCACTAGCAAGTACGAGTATTTTATATTCTTTATCTTTTTTTCTAGCTTTAGAAATTATATCCTTAATCTTATTCGCAATCCATTCAGCTTCTTTGTTTTTTTTATCTGTAGCACTAGGAAGTGAAATAATTTTGACTTTATCATGAGTAATTTGACCGTATAGAGACTTCGGAACGCGATTAATATTTAGTTCTTTATCAACCATTTCAATAATTGGCCTCGAGACTTCAATTATTGCTTGTGGACTACGCCAACAATAACCCATCATTTTATTAGTAAATTTTCCTGAATAAAAATTTCTTACTATCCTATTAGGAAATGCATAACGAAACCCATATATACTTTGGTCATCATCTCCACAAATAGCCAACCCAATCTTATTGGAAGAAGAAAGTAATTGTATAAATTTTTGATCCAGGGGATTAAGATCTTGATATTCATCAACTATTAAATACTCAATTTTATTTTGATATTTTGCAAGAGAGAAGGGAACATTCTCTAATAAATCTATAACTTTAGCGGTAATCTCATAGAAGTTAAAAGCTTTGTAAAAATTTTTTATTTTGTTATATCTTTCATCTACCTTTTTCTCTAAAGTAGCTATTTTTTTATTTATCTTTCTTAAAAAGTTTTTCAGTTCTTTATAAGATTTTGTTGGATACGCATCCTTTACGATAATTAGATCATCAGTAAAATCTGATATATAATATTTATTTTTATAATTCTCTTTCAAAATTTTATTTGCCAATTTATGAACGGTGCTCAAAGATATTTCAGAAGCTTTGTCGGTCTTACTCTTGAGCTTTTCTCTTAGATCACTAGCTGATGCGTTTGTAAATGAGAGTAAGTAGACTTTATCTGGAGGAACATCTTTTTGGTCTACTAAAAAAGCAGCTCTTTCTGCTAGCGTTGTTGATTTTCCTGTCCCTGGCCCAGCGATTACAAGTAAGGGCTCCTTACCATGCTTCAGAATCTCAGCTTTTATTCTTTCAGCTTCTTTTTTTGCTTCTTCTAACAATTCTTTTACTTTTTCAATCATTTTACTAAGTCTTTTTCAATGTTAATACTTAATCAAACTTTTCTCAAAAAAATATCTCCAAAACTCTTTTCTAATTATAATCAAATTTGAAAAAATAAAAAATTGCCCAGCGATGGGCTTTTTTCTAAAAATTAAAAGTTGATATTTACTTGACATTCTATAATGTCAAGTTTTTTGCCTTTATTCTAAGTGAAATTTAGCGTTTTTAATGGTTTAAAAAAACACGTCTCGGGGCGTTAAAATAAAAAGGCTATTGAGGTTTTTGCTTTAAGACTATGGATATTATCTGAGAACCCTTAGCGAATAACTTTGACTTAATTTCATGAACTAATCCCCATTCTTTTGCTTGCTCAGGATTTAATGTGGTTCTATCTATCATAGCTTTTGTGACTTCTTCAACTGTCTTCCCAGTGTTTGTAGCAATCACCTTTGCAATATTTTCCATATTTATTTTAAGACCTTTCAATCTTTCTTCATTTTAGAATAAGTTCTTGATGAAGATGCGATGACTTCATCATGTTCCAATTGGGTTCTTGTTCTTTTTGTCATATTTCTTTAATTTATGGGTTTCCTTAAATTCTATTTTTCTTGTTCTCTTTTTTCAATTCCCCATATTAGCCTAATTCTTTTCAAAATAGTTCTTTCTCGCTCTTTAATAAAATTGTTAAAATCATCATCCCATAAATAAGCTAGGGCTTTTTCTGAGATAAGATGGGTCTTCATAACCTCTTTAATTTTCTTTTTCATGTTCTATGTTTTTCTACCAATTAACTCTTCCATAAAATTGTTTATTGCTTCAACAATTAACTTTCTTCTCTTTTCAAGAAAATCCTCAAAATTTTCGACTTTCCATGATTCCCCGTTCATGGGAATAAAGAACTTATGCATATTACCAGGATTGTTCTTTTCTACCTCGGGCAGGTAATCTGAGGGCTCCTTGTCAAATGTCTCCATATTTCCTCTTTGGGTTAAAGGAACGCGATTGGCAATTTCATGCACCATATTATAATGCTCTTTGTTATCAGCTGTATCATAACCTGCTCTTCTCAACATAGCTTTAGGAAAAATATGGTGTCTCTGTACTTGATAAGATCTTCCAATAGGATTGGACAAATCTAGATTATTTGCCCAATCTACACCACCATTTTTTCTAATTACAAAACACATCATATTGTAAAGGGGGTGTCCTATCCACCTTCCTTGTAAATCCGCATAATTTATCTCTAATCCTCCCTCTTCCTCCCGTAAAATTCCAATTAAGTCTTCTATCGGATGTTCTGAGCCTAGAGCTTGTAGATCTTTTTCCAGATATTGATCAACACTTGCACTGTAACGGCGTTTATACAGAGCCGCATAAAACCAGTACAGCATCCTTTTTAAGTTTTTCTCTTTTTTGAATTTCAAATCATTATTAGAAAGATAACCAATTAATGGAATAAGTACATTGGGAGTATTTAGATCCTTAGTAGAATAAATGTAAGCCCTGTCTTTTAAGAAATTCATCACATAAGCTAGGATTTTTTTTAGTTTTTCCCACCCCTCTTTTAATTGATCTTCTGGGACATCATGCATTAGATTATAATAAGCTCGCCCATTAATTACAGCGTTTAGACTACGAATCATAAATCTAAGGTCGAACTCAAATCCCTGTTCTTTTAGTATATCAATTTCTTTCTTAAACTCTCGTCTTATTTCTTCCCAGTTACTACACATATAAGCGAGGGCTACATCAGCTTCACTTAACGGTGTCCCTCCAGTGTTAACTCGATCAAAGACTGTTAGAGCATCTTTAAGGCCTGAGTTCTCCTTGACCCTCATTACAGAATACTCATAATTGACCAGATCTTGTAACGCATTTAAATTACTGTTTAGTTTAGTAAATAATCTAAACTTCTCCTCATTTCCTCCTTCCAAATCAAACTGCCCAATCATCTCTTCGAGATTAACCTTATTTTCAAAACAATCTATAACCCTTATCCATTCTGGATTATTTTCCATCTCAATCTTCATATAATATTTCAACTTTCTTGTTCCTAAATTGTAATACAAATTTCTGGGATCTTTGCTTGTAGGAATAGTTTTATAGTAAGGAGGAATCTTATTGCGCATAAACAAATATAAGGCAGTTAACCTCTGTTGACCATCCAATAAAACACTTACCCGGCCATTGGATTCAAATTCCGGTAAATTTTTAAGAGCAGGGGGAGCTTTAGTTTTCCAAATTAACAAGGAGCCTGTGGGATATCCTTTGAGCAACGAGTCGAGAAGGTTCTTCGCCTGCTCTCTACTCCAAGTATACTCTCTTTGAAACTCGGGTAGTACTATTTCTTTATTTTTAATTTCTTCTAATAAAAATTGGAGTTTTTGAGCCATATTAATTTATTATAGCATAAGAGAATTAATTTACTAATTCTCCTTTAAATGCTTTGTCTAAAATCAAATTATTTATAAGTACTAATAATTTTTTTAATACAAGGCTTGAGTTTGGTGATAATCTGAGAAATGCTCTTGTTCTTACTATCAGCCAAGCATTCCGTTCCATTTTTACCTTGAATTATTACCTCTTTATTCTCTTTATCTACTTTAATTTTAAATTTAAAACGATCGAACTCAGGAATTCTTTTTTCTAACTGCTTTTTGATAATTAATTCGTCCATAAATTTACTTCTCAATTAATTCTTCGACTTTTTGTTTTGCTAAGTTAAATTTCTTTTGTAATTATTAGTTCTTCGCCGAGCATATCAATGATTTTGAGGGCGAGGGTGATTTTCTTTTTGGGAATTTCTAATTCATATTTACTTTCAATTAAATCGTTTTTCTTTTCAGGGACATCGGAATAGACAATATGGAAGGTTTTACCACCATAATCTGTATCAATTAAGACACAATCAATCGTACATCTAAAATCAGGGATTTTAACTTTAAAGAGGGTGTTATCGATGTTTAATCTTTCAATAATTGTTGGAGAAATGAAATCTAAAATTTCAATAACCACCTTATTCCCTTTTCTCCTGATCTTTACTTTCGCTTCGTCTGGTTTATGAATCAAAAAGTTGCCGTATTTTTTATCGGTTTTAAGCTCAATCACTTCAATTTTGTTTACTGGGTGCTTTTTATTCCATTTCTCAATTGCGGGATCAATGGCTAATTCCTTGCCCAAACAAACAACAGTAATATTTCTATCTTCATCTGGTCTTTTCTTTAATTCATCTTGAATCAATTGAAAATCTAACAAAGTAAAAGGGTGATTAAAATCAATGATTTTAACTAAGTTTTTTCCTAATTTACCATCAAAAAAAGAATCGGTTTTTGTCCTTTGAATGCCAATATGCCGGACAGCTAATTCTATAGCTTCAGTTCGTAAAAGTTGTAAATCATAGTTGTTGACTTTATAAGTTACGAAAGAGGGGTGCTTGGCTCTTTTCTTTTTAATTTGGTCTAAAATAATTTTTTGTAATTCTTTTGAAGTCATCTGTATGGCACCCTTGTTAATATCACAACCAATCCACCGTCTATCAAACCTTTGAGCAACAATTGCAGTAGTACCAGAACCAATGAAACAATCAAGGACCAAGTCATTCGGATTTGAAGAAGCTTTAACAATCCTTTCTAAAAGCGCTTCAGGTTTTTGAGTCTGAAAACCCCTCCATTCAGAAGAAACTACGCCCATCCCAGGAATATCATCCCAAATATTATCAACCGGCCTCTCTTCTAATATATAATTTCCTTTTTGCTTTCTATAATATTTTATAGCAATACTACCCTTGGTCGATTTTATTATTTTATTTTTCTTATCTATTTTAATTGCTCCGCCTTTTGGTATATATAATCTTCCCTCTTGGTACAATTTAAGCAGACCTTCAAAGGAATATGTGCCTGGATCAGATGTTCTAAAAAATCCCTTATTATCTTTCATGTATTTTTCCTCTGCTTCTTTTATAGTAAGTTTCTTTATTTTCACAGGCTGGTTCCAAATTGCATCTCTTCCCTTAGAATAAAGCAATATATATTCCGCACTGAATGGCAAAAATTTTGCATGAGCCTTCATGCCTCTAGGAACCTGTCTCCGCCATGTAATTTCATTTCTAAAATTTTCTGGCCCAAAAACCTCATCCATTAATAATTTCACCTGATGTCCAACATGATAATCCAAATGCACATAAATACTCCCGGTTTCTGCCAACAACTCTTTTAACAATATCAATCTCTCATACATAAACTGTAAATAGGTGTCATTTCTCCACATATCAAAATACATTGTTTGCTGAAGTAAACCTGCGTCATCAATCGCAGTCCTTGTTTCTTTTAATCCTCGGAGTTCAACTTTTCTTACATAATCAGTGCCACTCATAAATGGCGGATCAATGTAAATTAAATCGATCTTTCCTCTAAATCCTTGCTCCAGAAGTGTGGCTAAGACATCTTTATTATCTCCATGAAACAAAAGATTCTGCCAATTTTTTTCTAAACCCTTGTATCGGGGAATATCATGCTTCAAGTCGGTTTCTAATGGATCGAATACTTCCAAAAGCTGGGTGGGATAACCTTTAACATAATCAAGTGGCTTTTTACCAACCCAACTAATCATCGGTCGGCCTTTGGCAGAAGAGATTTTGATTTTATGTTCTTTTGGTTGTTTTTTAGGCATAATTTTACAACCCTAATTTTAAAAATTTATTAATATAGTTTTTCATTTCGGCCCAAGAAGTAGAAAAAGTAGTACTAGTATAATGCAAGCCCCCTCCTAAATTACAATACTGGTAAATAGATTTTAATGTAGTGATTTTATCAGGATTTCTTGCTATGTTTAACATTTTTTGATTAGATAATGTCAATTTATCTAAAATATTATCTATTCTATCATTAGAATGGTGCAGTAAATCCTCCCTGATTATTATCTCAACACAATATCTTAATTTTTGTCCAAGTTCTATCAACTCTGATTGAGACCTAGGAGTATTTTTAGTTACAGCATTTTTTAATTGATTTTTAAAATCCGCCGTCAGGAAGCTTTTTGAGACCGGAAATAAAAAACTTCCTCCATTTTTTGAATCGTTCTTCATGATCCAGAATAATTGTGAATTTGGCAAGACAGTCTTACAATATTTTTCAAAAAGAGAATCACAAGTTAAAACAAAAACTTGTTTAAAGCTGTTTAATTTATTCCTAATTAATTCTGCAACGATTTTTCTCTTGCCAGCATCAAAATTTATAACAGGATCATCCAAAACAACAACTTTATCTTTCTTTTCGTCCTCTAAAAGAGCAAAGAAAAAAGCTAAGGCAATTGTTTGTTTCTCTCCTTCGCTGAGTGTCTTGAATTCTACTTTCTTATCTCCAAACCGCAACTCAAATGTAGCAATTGTCGCTTCTGAGAATCTCTTATCATATGATCCTTTTCCAACTATATCTAAAGTTAATGAGGGATCGATTTTCTCTGCATAATTTCTAATCTTTTGAAAATAATTCTCACTAAATTTATCAAATTCTTTCTCAATTTTACTCTCTATTTGATCGCTAATAATTTGAATATTTTTTATAGCCTGTTCATTTTTTTCATGGTCATCCAAAATATTCTTATATTTCAAAACTTCTTTTTTATGAGTTAAAAAAAATTGCTTTAATCTGATATTATCAATTTCAGTCTTAATATCTTTTAATTCTCGATCAATAGAATCCTCATCCTTTAATCTAAATTGGCGGATTTTATTATTAATACCTTCAATTTCCTTTTTGTAAGAAATAATAAACGTTTTGATCTTTTCTATAATTTCTTTGGCTTGCTCGATGGTTTCTCTCTTTATACTAAGTTTCTCAAGATTGTTTCTCTCTTTTTGGCTAATTACTTGTTCTATCTCATCTAATATCCCTTCTTCAGTTCTAGTAAAAGAAAATCGTTGGGTTATTTCTTTTAAAGGCTCTGGATAAAATTTTTCAAACTTATTAAATCGATTTTGATTCTCTGAGTGTAGACCTATAAAACTCGATTTGAATTGTCGCATTTCTCCTAAAATATTTCGATAGGATTTTATTTGCTCTAAATTATCTCTAAGATTATTTTCAAATTCTTCACTAAAAATTTGTTTATATATTTCAATAATTTCTAAATAGTGACCTTCTTTATCAATAATTCTTTGATGGCAAAATGGACATATGTCATTATTAGAGGTTTGTAAAATCTCTAAACCCTCTCTGATAAAATTCTCTTTACCTTCTATTCTTGTCCTCGAAGATTCAAAAGATTTTAATACATTTTCAGTGACACCAAAACTTAAGGCCTTCTGTAAATCTTCTAAATCTAAAAATTCTGGTTCTTCAATAAACTGTAGTTCCGCCAATTGTTTAATATTTTTAATCTCTTTTTTAGATTTTTCTAATTTATTCTTTTTCTCATTTAATTGAGAAGTGATTTGTTTAAGATATCTTTTTTTATCTTGAAAATTAATAAGGTGTGGTATTTCCTGCTTTAACCGTGTAAAGTCAATAATTTCTTTTCGACATAATTTATCAATCTTTTCACTACTTAAAATAAGAAGTGACTCATTTCGTTTTTCAATCTCGTTTTTTAATTCTTGAATAAAATCTAGAAATGAGGAAAGCTCATTAAAATTGCCTAATCTTATCAACAATCCCCCCATATTTTTTTGATGTTCTGGTTTTAAATCTCCAGCTACATGAACTTTTTCTTTTATAAAATCTTTATCAAAAACGATAATTTTCCCCTTTAAATCCTGACTATCCCATTGAACAGCATTAAAATTTAGTGTGCCATCTTCTATATTAATTTTTATTTCTTGATTTTTATTTTCGTAATCCCAATTTTTTTCTAAAATAATATTATCACCATTAAGATTTTTTAAAATTTGGACTAAAGCACTTTTACCAGAGCCGTTATCACCGAAAATTATATTATTTTTATCAAAGTTTATATTAACCTTGTTATTGTTTTTATCAAGCTTATAGAAATATTTTGCTGATTCATAGTCAACGAAAGAGATAACATTTTTAATTAGTGAAAAATTCTTAATCATGGTTTCCCAACTTTAATATTTTCTTATTCAATAATTTTTGTATAACTCGTTCTAAATTAAAATTGCTTTCTTTTATAGAAATTAAAATATCTCCTTGCTCTTTACTGGATAGAGATTTTTCTATATCTTTCAAGAATTTTTCTAATGTGTTATTTTCTGTACTCATAAACCAGATTTTTAATTCTTTTGAATCATTAAACTTACTTATAAATCCACTTTCTAACTTTCTCAACTTCATTAAAACCTAAACTATCCCTGTCAGTTTCTAAAATTTCATATTTCAGCTTTTTTGGGTTTAACTTTTCCACCCTCCTCATCTCTTTTTCTTTAAATGGTTTGTTGCCTCTGTCTGCCTCACCGGTAATTTCTACTATTAACATTTTACCGTTTTTCTTGCGGATTAGAAAGTCAGGAGTGTAATTGTGCCATTTGCCTTCTTTATCTTTATACTCAAAGAAAAATTCGGTCTTTTTAGGATCGCTTATTGCTCCAGTAAAATAAATGTCTTCGACTTCATCCGGGTCTTCGTTTAACTCTCTTAAAATACTCTCAAAAAATTCTCGTTCTGGTATGGAATCAAAATTATAAGGTGAGTAATGAAAACCAAATGGAAGTTGCGGCTGTCTATATCTTTTGATAAATTCCTCGTATTTCAAAATCAGCTTCTCAGCTTTGTCTTTATGGAAAATAATTTCAGTGACATAAATCGACTCACCATCTTGTTTCTCCTCTTCAAAACCCTCTTTTCTTATTAAAGCCAGTGCTTGTTCTAATATCTCAGTAATAATTTTATAATTTTTTATCTGTTTTTCTATTTGTTTTTTTATCTCTACTGCCTCTGTTTCTAAAATTTCATCATTAGGATAAAGGGTCTTTAATTTTTCATAGATATCCATTAGAGGAAGTCGATAAAGAGCTGATAATTCAACTGCCAAGCTATAAATATCAATATAGTCTGGCTCTATTTTTATTTTTTCTTGGGCAACAGTAATTAAAATTTTCTTTTGTTGATATTCGTCAGGAGTAAGAATTTCCTTTATTTTTTCTTGTTCTTTTATAATTGGTTTTTTAATTTTTATCTGTGGTTTAAATTTCAAATCTGCTGGAATCACTTTTCTGATTTTCTTTTTCAAAACAACTGGTGGAATTTCTATTTTTCTTAAAACTACTCTTTCTTTGATAATATTTTGTGGTGTTCTGTTCAATTCTTCTAAAGACTCTCCATAGGTTTCTTTTAATTGGTTGTCCAAAATTGAGACATTATCTTTTGAAAGATAGATTTTTGCTTTATGTTTATTACCTGACGTTTGCCTTAAACACCGTGAAGCAGCTTGTAAAACAAAGTTATTACTACCTGAGGTTAATTTTCTGGCTAAGACGGTAGCAAAAAGAGAAAGGCAGTTCCAACCTTCGGTGCCTTTATTCACTAAAAGAAAAATACGATAAGAAATATGAGGATCATTTATTCTGTTGTCAAACAAATCTTTGATATCATTCGCTGATTTGCTATGAACCTCTAAAATGATTGATGGGTCTAACCGTTGTCTTGTTAGGGCTCTTTCAATAATCGGTTTGGCATTTGTTAAGTCTTTTATTTGAGGGAAATAAATAGCTACTTTTGCCAGACTGCCATCAAAGATCTTGACATTTTTATAGTTTTTGAAAAAATCTGAGACAACGTCTTCTAAAAAGTGCTTATCAGAAATATCCTCATAAGATACAATATTGTCGCGCACTTCTTTTAATATACCATCTTTAATTCCCTGAGATAATCCATACCAATAAATGACGTCTTTCAAAATCTGCCTTTTGTAATAAGGGGTGCCAGTAGTATTAACTACCACCAAAACATTGGTGTTGTTAGCTAAATAATTGACTGTTTGCCTAACTCTTTTTAACCGTTTATCTAAGGCTTGTCCGTAAGTGTGATGCGCCTCGTCAGAAAAAATCGCCAAATTTGGTAACGAAGCAATCGTTTGGAGCCTTTGGTTAGCAACTGCTTGTTTAACCTCGTCTTCTCTTGAAACATCTACAAATAACCCTTTTAAAAGAGATTTTGTAATAGAGCGCTTTTGGATTCTAATTTTTTCAGTGTTGGTAACGACAATATTAAAACTACTACCTTTGATTATAGGGATATCTTTCTCCCCGTCTCGAGTGTAGGTAATTTTAACTGTACTAATGAATTGTTTGTATAGTCTTGGAGGTAAAATTTTCTCATAAGGAACATCAGAGATCTCTTTTAAAGCACCTAAAATCGTTTTCCCAGGAGCAAAAACTAAGGCATTTTTCACAAACTGTTTATCCAAATATTCTAGAGCCATTGCAAACTCTGTTGCGATTATTGTACCGATCAAAACTGTTTTCCCTGCACCCATTGCCAATGCCAAAATATAACTAGGATAATTTAACATTAATGATTCGTGAGTAGCTTCTGCTCTATATTTTTTTACAAACTTATTGTCTTTTTTAAGCTTTTCAATTACTGTTTCTATCCCACCACCATTTACAAAAGCAATTTTTCTTAAATCGTCATCTGTTAGTTTTATATTTAAAGCATCTAATAGGTTTTCCCCTTGAAAGTATTCTTTGTATAGATCAAAAATGTGAGGAGTATTTTCTTTTAACCTTAAATACCAGTAAGTTTCTAACGCCTCAAATTGGGGAGGTCTTAAATACCTCAATTTTTTATCATCGTTTTGTAAGCCCACAAAAGCAAAATCAAAAATTTCTCTAATTACTGGGAAATCAGATTGGTAATTAGACTCTCGCCATTCTTTAACTTTTGTTTTTAATAATTCATACAAACTCATTTTTCCGTCGCTTTCCTTTTAATATTAGAATTTTCTTTTAAAAATTTTTCTAAATCGCTTTTATTAGCTTAACTGATTTTCGACTTTTTTTCAATTTTTATAACCCTCAAAACCCCCATTTCTGAATATATAATAAGGGTGAGGGAGTGAGCCCCGCACCAAAATCAGTTTGGTGCGGGGGTTAACTCTTCGAGCGACCGAGCCCGACAAATAGCGAGCGTAAGTCAGCAATAGCGACCGTAAGCCACAAATAGCGAGCGTAAGTCAGCAATAGCGAACGACCGAGCCCGACAAATAGAGAATAAAATTAACAATAAAAATATATATAGTCGGGGGTAAGATTTT
>Ga0209986_10003343_pt1 | contig 14113 bp, 11 predicted proteins | sample BlataG_FD_183168 | JGI IMG/M metagenome (GOLD analysis project Ga0209986, IMG submission 183168) | Deep subsurface microbial communities from Black Sea to uncover new lineages of life (NeLLi) - Black_00105 metaG (SPAdes) (version 2) | ecosystem: Environmental > Aquatic > Marine > Oceanic >...
TTTATTTAGTTTGAACATGCTTCAGGCCTTTGATATCGTTGTCTGATCGAATTATATTAAAAAATTCCCGTTTTGAGGAGGGTATAATTCGGATTGTTTTTATCCAGTCGTTTTTGCAGTGGGATCACCTATGTCTTTAGAATATTTTGTAACCTATGTCCCAGAACGGTTCATTAGATGGCGATTTTATGTATGATAACCGTCAAGCGAAATCTCAGCGATTTATCAAAACGTACGGTATGGTTTTCCGTCAACAGATTTAGTCGTAAGTTGCACGGGTCGCATCATCCGCCATTGTGGGCTCGAGAAGTGGCTTCCAAACAGGGTCCTCCCATGTTCCAAGATTAGTGTGCATATCGAGATATTTCTTCGGTATAGGGTGCGTACCTACCACAACCTTCACGTCATAGCGGTTTTCAAGAAAAGTTTTAAACGTAAAGATATAGGGACAGGGTGGATAGCCGACGATTAAACCAGTAGCTAAGTGAATAAACTGTGCCCCATTCTTCACCATCTCTTCACCGGCATATTCGATGTTGCCGCCAGGACATCCATCACAAGTGGTGTAACCAACCAATTCCATATCGGGATATATGCTGAAAGCACCTTCCTTGTTCCTCATCGCGCGGAGGCACTTCCCACCCGCACAGCGGCGGTAGCGATCGCAAATGATGATTCCTATCTTCGCCTTGGTACTCATCTCTACTCCTCTAAAGTATGACTTGACTTCTCGCCTCGGTATACGAACCGAAGCATGAGCCCACCCCCCACCATCTTGCTCAATCTCGCTGTACAACCCGACAGATCAATCCCTTTAAGTATCGTCCCTCGGGGAAGTTCAAGCAAACCGGATGATCAGCCGGTTGGCTGAGCCAGCCGACGATCGACGCTGAAACGCCGGCGTCCAATGCCGCGCCAGCGACGATTTTCTGGAACAAATCCGCGCCTATGGCATTAGAACAGGAAAAAGTAAACAATAAACCGCCCGGTTTGAGCAACTTGAAGGCCAACAGGTTGATATCCTTGTAACCCCTTGAGGCTTGTTTCACCTGCGAAGCGGTTCTGGCGAAGCGAGGTGGATCCAGAACGATCGCGTCGAAACTCCGACCACGATCTCGTAAGCGACGTAATTCTGCAAAAACATCGCCCTCAATCCATTCGCATCGATCAACCGGCAGCTCATTCAACCGAACATTTTCTACCGCCAACTCCAACGCAGACGACGAAGTGTCGATCGAGAGCACACGGTCCGCGCCCCCGACTAAAGCCGCCACAGTCAAACCCCCAGTATATGAAAAGCAGTTAAGCACCTCCCCACCACTCAAGATGTCTCGAAACAACCGCCGGTTCTCCCGTTGATCGAGGTAGAAACCTGTCTTCTGGCCGCGGGGGATGTCAACATAGAAACGAAGACCGTATTCGGAGATCACCAGGCTGTCGCCCGGTTCACGACCCCATAGGTTTCCCACCTGCGTTTGTAGACCCTCCAATTGACGGGACTCGACATCCGATCGCTCATAGACACCCTGGCAATCGTCAAATTGCTTGATGGCGTCGACGATAACCTCTCGCCAACGCTCTACTCCAGCACTGAGCATTTGCAGCACTCTGATCTGGTTGTAGCGATCGACGATCAGTCCGGGAAGGCCGTCCGATTCAGCATGGACTTCGCGATAAGCGTTGGTCGACTGGTCGCTCTCCAGCGAGCCACGCGCCTCCCTCGCCCGCAGCAATCGACGACGAAAAAAGTCAGCATCGATCGCTTGGTCACGGTCCCAGGTCCAAATTCGAGCCCGAATTTGTGAGTGTGGGGAGTATGCCGCCCGAGCGAGCCATTCGCCATTGTGATCGGTGATCTCAACTGTATCGCCTGGATCGGGCTGTCCATCAACCCTGGCGATGGCACCCGAAAAAATCCACGGATGGCGCCTGAGAACCGATCGCTCTCGACCAGGCTTCAGTCGTAATTCATGCATGAATCACCTTGCCCAACATAATCGTCCTGATCATGATAGCACTATGAGTGATATCTATTTTTTATTCTATAACACCGGTCTTTACTTAATGAAGAAATGACTTTCCGCCAGACGCTTCTATCATCCCTCGGTCTTTATCAAGGATAGCAAGCTGTCCTCGTCAAGCACCGCTACGCCATACTCATGAGCTCGCTCCAACTTGGAGCCGGAGGCTTCCCCTGCAACCAGGTAGGAAGTCCGCCGGCTGACACTCCCGGTTACCTTTCCCCCATGGCGTTCGATTAAGTCTTTCGCCTCCTCGCGAGTGAGGCTCGGCAGCATACCTGTAAGGACAAAAGTAAGCCCAGAGAGTGTCTGCGGTATGGCCTCCACCTCCCCCTCTTCAATCGGCCATACACTGGCATCACGTAGCTTCTCCAGCAAACGTCTATTGGCTGGTTGGACGTTCCAGTCGACGAACGTGTCGGCGGTGTTAGGGCCGATCCCCTCAATCCCCTCCAACATCTCCTGGGTTGCATCTGCCAGCGATTTCATGCTCCGGAAGCGATGCGCAAGGTCCCCGGCTACCGTCTCCCCAACACCTCGAATACCGAGCGCATTGACCAGGCGCGCTAGCGATTGTCCGCGTGAAGCGTCGATCGCCTGTAATAGATTAATGGCTTTCTTCTCGGCGAAACCCTCCAACGACAGTAGATCGTTCACGTTCAAACGGTAAATATCAGCTACATCAGAAACCAGATTTGCTTCCACTAACTGCTTGGCAATCTTGATCCCTAATCCCTCAATGTCCATCGCCGAACGGGAAGCGAAGTGCTCCAAATTACGTACCAATTGCGCTGGACAGGCTGCGTTGACGCAATAGACAGCAACCTCCCCCGACAACCGCTCCAATCGCTCACCACAGGAGGGGCAACGCTCTGGAAGAGTGTATGGCTTCTCAACCCCTCGGCGAACCTCGACCACTGGACCGATCACGTAGGGGATCACGTCCCCAGCACGCTTAACCAACACTCGGTCCCCAACCCTAATATCCTTCTCAGCGATGAAATCGAAATTGTGCAGAGTAGCCTGGCTTACGGTTACACCACCGACTTCGACCGGTTCGAGGATTGCATACGGGGTGATCACACCTGTCCGACCGACATTGACCCCGATATCCAACAACAGGGTGGTAACTACCTGCGCTGGGAATTTGTAGGCGATTGCGCCGCGTGGATCCTTTCCCACCACGCCTAAGTCAGCCGCTAACTGAAGATCGTTGATCTTGATCACCACCCCGTCTACTTCGTAGGGAAGTTCATCTCGTTGTTTGGCCATCTCCTCATAGACAACCAGCGCTTGCTCGAGATCCTCACAGTGAGCGACATACTCTGGAACTGGGAATCCCAATTGACGGAGGTAGCTCAGAGCCTCCCATTGTGTGTTGGGGAGAGGTCCTTCACCATCGATGATCGCATAGCAGAGCAAGCTGATGGGTCTGGATGCGGTCAAAGTGGAATCTAATTGACGCAAAGCACCGGCCGCGGCGTTCCTAGGGTTGACATAGGTCCGCTGACCATTCTGCTCCAAGCATCGATTCATGACCTCAAATGCTTCCCGCAGGATGATCGCCTCGCCGCGCACCACAAGACGGAGTGGTGGCTCCACACCATTCTGCTCCACTGGTATGCGCAGAGGCAAGCTGCGCACGGTCCGCAGATTTGCAGTAATGTCCTCGCCATACTCACCATCGCCGCGCGTCGAGCCGAGGGTGAAGACCCCATCCTCATAGTTCAACACAACCGTCAAGCCATCAAGTTTGGGTTCCGCCGTGAAATCAGCCCTCGCCACCCGGTCATCTAGTTTCGATATCCGCTCGAACCAGTCTTGCACTTCCCCGGCATCAAAGGCGTTTGCCAGGCTGAGGATCGGCGCTGAGTGAGGAACTTTTACGAAGGCTTCCGCTGGCTGACTGCCCACTCGCTGAGTCGGGGAGTCAGGTTTGAATAGCTCAGGGTACTCGGTCTCCAGTTCCTGTAGTTCACGCATCAGCAGGTCGTACTCGTGATCACTAACTAATGGCGAATTAAGCACGTAGTAGCAGTAGTTGTGATAATTAATCTGTTGCCTGAGTTCTTCCGCACGGTCTCGTTTCGACTTATGAACCATAATGCTGGACTACTCCGACCTCCATCAACCCTCTCCATGCGTCGTCATAACCGAGGGCCAGATTGGTAAGAAAATCAGCCACTCCTGTGGACGAGATCGAATATATTCTTCGATCATTGATAAGACACGCTGAGCGAGCATGATCACATCCTGGTGCTGGTCACCGGTGTACTCTGGCTCGATCAACGAACCACAGACCGCCCGGTAGCGCCCATCACCCATAGCTTGAACCATCCCGACCAGAATTTTCGAACCAGTGCGAAGCGCCAGCCGCGCGTGACCGACCGGAAGCTTGGCCTGTCGACCGAAGAAGGTCAACGACTCACCCCCAACATCAGGTCGGTCAATCCCAGTCATCACCAATCCTCCGGCGCGTAGCCGCAGCACTGCCTGACGAAGCGATTGAAATGAAATTGGTGTTAAGTTAAGGCCGAATTTGATGCGCAGGGCATTATCGATGTGATAGGATCCCCGGACCCTGGCGTAGGAAAGCGCCTGAATCGGATATCCCCTCAAGCCAAGCGCCAGGAGCAGAATATTAAAACTGCTCATGTGAGCCCCCACAATAACCATCCCGCGTTTCTCCTCCATCGACTGACGTATAACCTGCTCTAGACTCTCATCAATAATGATACTCGAGTTCACCATCTCAGGACCTCCGGCAACCGCTCGGTACCAATCGGCATAACCGCGAGCCGCGTTACGAATAACATCCCGCACCGCTTGGTCAAGCTCAGGTGAATCATAGGGACGCCCACGCACCACCGCCTGATTGGCACGCACTCCTTGCACTACCCACGACTCAGACCGGGCAACGACTAACCCCGCTATCCAATCCGCTAAACGATACGCCTGCTCTCGGCTGAGCAATCGACCCAGAAGGAGACCAAGCATTGGTCCAAGTCTACTGTTGATGAAAGATACTAGATCCATTCCGATAACCATTAAACTTTAGGGAACATATATCTATCGTTTGTCGCCGGTTAGTCTCATCTCAACCCATACTCAACTAAGGCTTCTCGCTTCTGTCAAATACCCTCCGACACTGATATGCATGCCAAACCATCCCCAGGAAGCGTCGAGAATCGTGGAACGGATGGAAATAACTCACCTTGCCCGTGCTATAGATCGTGCTGATCGGTACCCAGCCAATGCGCATGCCCATGCACACAGCCTGGATGACCACCTCGACCTCCAACTCAAACCCGGTTTTTTTCAAGTCAAGCGCTTCCAATAACCGCCGAGTATGAAGACGGTAGCCGCATTGATTGTCTTGGATTCGCTGCTTCAGCGCTATGGAAAGCAGCCGGGAACCGATAGGATTGGCGAAGCGGTTCGGGAACGGCATCTGGTGAAAATCACGCCGTCCAATGATTAAATCGCCTAAATCCATCTGGTAGGCGTCGAGAAACTTAGGAATTTCAACCGGATCATGTTGTCCATCAGCGTCTAAAGTTAGTACCGCCTGGTATCCCTGCCCAAGAGCCCAGGTGAAGCCGGTAACCAACGCCTGACCCTTCCCCTGGTTTTTTCCGTGGCGGACAACCGTTGCTCCTGCCGTGGCAGCCAATAAGGGTGTTTCATCGGTGGAACCATCATCCACCACGAGTACCGGCAATTGGCTACCCGTCGCCTCCACGACGGGAGCGATGTATGCTTCCTCATTCCAAGCAGGAATTAGTGCGAGAACGGGACCCTGGCTCATGTGTAACTCGAACAACCCTCGAAGTATTAGTGTTTATTTGCCATTAACCCCGGATAGAGGTTTGTGTGGCGGTCAGCCGAATCGAACTCTTCATAATTCTAGCTCAGCCACGGATGACGTCAAGGCAATAAATTGAGTGCGTCCATTGGTTGAAAACCCACCCTCGCTCCCTTCACCCTGATGTATAGCCGACCTCACACTGACATCGGTCCCATCCTATTGCTCATCCGTCAATGATTTGTTAGACTAAATGGAGAAGAAAACCCTGGAGGTCACATGTCCGCTGTTCGCATTATTGCCTACATCGCAGCTGCGATACTAATTTTCTTTGGTGTATTATTCATCTATGCCACTTTTTCTCCGACCGGGCAAATCGCTTGGCTGCTCATCGGTCTGATAAGCGTAGTGATCGGTTTTGGACTGATCTGGTTTGCCGGTAAGCGAGCCAAGCGTGAGGCAGCCGAGCTGATCCAGAGGATTGAGCTCTCAGGAGACGTCGATCTTGAGACAATGACCTGCCGAAATTGTGGTGGCGCTTTGTCCGCCGATAATGTCAAGCTAGTCGCCGGCGCGCCGGTCGTTGCTTGCCCATACTGCAACACATCCTATCAACTCACTGAAGAGCCGAAATGGTAGAAATCCTAACCTTGATGATTAACATATCAAATCAATCTGGAGCGTAGTATGAAACGCCAGTATTTTTCGATCCTGCTAACCGTCAGTCTATTACTCATTCTCACTGCAGTCCCAGTCCTTGCACAAACATACTACTTCAGCGTTGACCAGGAGATAGTGCATGTCTACTGGGAGTCAGACGGCAGCATGCGGATCGAATACATCCTCGTCTTAACCAATGACCCCTCTGCTTCACCGCTTGATTTTATTGACATTGGTCTGCCCAATTACAATTACGATCTATCGAGCGTGTACGGCTGGATCAATGATCAACCCATTCAACAAGTAAAAAAATCTGAATATGTCAGCCCGGGGATTGAGCTTGGGCTTCAATCGAAAGCGATTCCGCCGGGGGCGACAGGTGAGGTAAAAGTGCTTATTGACCGGGTAGAAGGCGTGCTGTTCGACGATGATGACGATTCCGCATACGCCAGCGCAAAATTCTCACCCAACTGGTTTGGCAGCCAATATATCTTCGGTAAGACCAACCTTACCGTCACCTTCCACCTCCCCCCAGGAGTGCAACCTGACGAGCCTCGCTGGCATGCATCGCCGAGCGGTTGGCCGAGCAACCAACCCAGTACTGGACTGGACAGTGACGGCAGGGTGATATACATCTGGCAAAACCCATCGGCGAATGCCCACACCCAATATACATTTGGAGCTTCTTTCCCTCGCAGCTATGTACCATCTGAGGTGGTCAGCAAGCCCGTGCCGGAGGGAGAACTTTTCCAACCCAGCCAGCCGAGTGGGCCTGGAATCACGGGCACGATCTTAGGTTTCATGTGTTTCGGTGGCATCATCCTCGTCTTGGTCGGCATCGTCGCCCTGGCAGTCAACAGCGATCGACGTCGCAAGCTCGCTTACCTACCTCCCAAGCTGGCCATCGAAGGTCATGGCATCAAGCGCGGCCTGACCGCCATCGAGGCCGCAGTGCTGCTGGAAACACCCCTCGACCGCGTTCTAACCATGATCCTATTCTCGGTCATTAAGAAAGGGGCCTCTCAAGTAGTATCCGAAGACCCGCTCAAGATCGAGCGCCTCACCCCTCAGCCTAAAAAGCTGCGCCCATATGAAGAAGATTTCCTCAAGGCGATGATCGACGAGACGCCACGCAAGCGACGAATCGCTTTGCAGAAGGTCATGATCACCCTGGTGAAATCGGTCCAAAAGAAGATGAAGGGCTTCAGTCTGCGTGAGACAAAGAATTATTACCAAGCCATAATGAAGAAAGCCTGGCAGCAAGTTGAGCAGGCTGAGACGCCGGAGGTTCGCTCCAAGCTCTTCGATGAGGGTCTCGAGTGGACAATGCTCGATCGCGACTTCGACGATCGGACGCAGAGCGTCTTCCGCACCGGTCCGGTGTATGTTCCTATCTGGTGGGGTCGCTACCGCCCATCTACTATATCCACCGCACGTCCCTCAACAGCTTCCCCTTCGACCAGGGCTCCAGGTCGGAGTGTCTCATTGCCGACCTTACCTGGAGCTCAATTCGCCGCCAATATGGTCACCGGCGTACAGAATACTGCCTCAAGTATGGTGTCAAACGTATTGTCCTTTACCAACGGCGTGACAAAGACCACCAACCCGCCGCCACCCCCCTCCCGCTCTAGAAGCAGCTGGTCCTCTAGTGGTGGTTCAAGCTGCGCCTGTGCGTGCGCCTGCGCGGGCTGTGCCTGTGCCTGCGCGGGAGGCGGTAGATGAGGTTGCCCTCTCTGCGCAGTAGTAAGCCAAATATGGACGACCTTACGCCTGGCATATATGACTACACGCATATAATTCCGGGCGGTCATGCGAGGATTCACCTGCGGGTCGAAAAAGATGGCCGGGGACTGCTGCTGATCAACGCCAACCGGGCGGTGCACCTCAACCCCACCGCCGCGCTGATGGCATGGATGGTACTGGAAGGTCGATCGGAACCTGAAGCTGTTGCATATCTGCGTAACCGTTATCAAGTAGCATCAAAGACCGCCAGAGAGGACTTCGCCGAGGTGCGCGACGATATCGAGCAACTCATTAAACCGGACGGCGCGTGCCCCATCCACGACCTTGAGCTGGATCTGCTACCACCCTTTTCTGAGACGCCAAGCGCTCCATACCGGATGGACCTGGCATTGACCTACCGCTGTAACGCCAACTGTCCTCATTGTTACAACCTTAGACCGCGAAACTACCCGGAAATGACTACGGACCAGTGGCGCCGAGTCATCGATCAGCTATGGGAGATCGGCATACCCCATATCTGCTTTACCGGCGGCGAGCCAACCCTGCGAGAGGACCTGGGCGAATTAATATCCCACGCCGAAGCAAAGGGTCAGATCACTGGTCTGCTCACTAACGGGATTCGCCTGTCTGAACGCAGCTACGTTGAGAACCTACTAGATGCTGGGCTGGACCATGTGCAAATTACCATTGAATCCCATCTCCCCGAGGAGCACGACCGCATGGTGGGGATCTCCGGCGCTTGGGACAGGACTGTCCAAGGCATCCGCAATGTCCTCCAGTATGGACTCTTCGTCATGACCAACACCACCCTATTGGCCGGCAATACCCCCTACATCGGGGATACCATCGACTTTCTAGCTGATCTAGGCGTCCCCACTGTTGGGTGCAATGCTCTCATCTACTCTGGCAGGGGGAGGTCAGTCGGCACCGGCATCCCCGAAGATGACCTGGCTCCGGCGCTCGAGATCGTACGCGCCAGGTCGATCCAACATGGCCAACGTTTGATCTGGTACACCCCCACCCAATATTGCCACTTCGATCCAGTACAAATGCAACTCGGTGTTAAAGGCTGCTCAGCCGCCAGGTACAATATGTGCGTCGAACCCGACGGCGCCGTCATCCCTTGCCAGTCCTACTATGAACCTGTTGGCAACATCCTGCTGGACTCTTGGGAGTCGATTTGGAATCACGACCTTTCACTCTGGCTTCGTGAACGTCGCTATGTACCGAAAGAATGTAATGCTTGCCCGATGCTCAAGGAATGCGGTGGTGGATGTCCCCTCACCCTAAGGCATCAACCACAACAAGCGCCTATGAACCACATCCCGATGCCTGAAACCTTACTCGAGACATAAAAGGAAGTCCTCGATGTCATCTATCCTTTCTCGCCTCTTACCCCCTTTTGAAAAACCGGAACCCTTGAAACCAGGTATGTATCACTGGATGGCTCCGGATGACGCTCCGATTGCCTATCGACTTCATCTTCGAGTGGAAGAAGATGGGACCAGCATTTTAATCGTCAACGCTACTACCGTACTGCATCTCAACCCGACAGCCTCAGCCCACGCCCTACAAATGATCGAGGGCGCATCAGAGGAAAGTGCGGCCGAGGCTATTGCCAAGAGATACCGTGTCAGTCGCCGGCGCGCCCTTAAGGATCAACTCCAATTACGAGAGCAGATCATTACCTTGGCCACCATCCCCGACGTCGATCCGGTGGTCTTTTTAGGGATGGACCGCGCTGAGCCATATGCTGAGCATCCATCGGCTCCTTACCGGCTCGACCTCGCTTTGACTTACCGGTGTGACCCCGACGGCACTATTGATCCACTGGCTCGACGTCGAGTCGACCGGGAGATGACCACCACCGAGTGGAAGCAAATCCTCGCCACCGCCTGGGAAGCCGGGATACCTCATATCACCTTCACCGGGGGCGAACCGACGCTGCGCATCGATTTGCGCGACCTGATCGCGTTTGCCGAGGAGATCGGGCAGGTCACCGGGCTGCTTACCGATGGTAGGCGTTTGGCGGACAAAACCTACCTGGAATCACTCGCCCAAGCGGGTCTGGACCACATTTTGGTCGCGCTGGTTGTGGAGGATCCCACAAGTATGCAGGGATTGAAGAACGCGCTTGCCTCCGACATCTTTACCGCCGTGCACCTGACGCTCACACCCAAGATAGTTGGGATGGTGAAGAAAACCCTTGAAGAACTGGTTAAGGTCGGTGTTCCGGCGATCTCGCTCTCAGCAAGCGAGTCAACCGAAAAGATGGCTGAGGGGTTGTCTGAGGCGCGTGAGTATGCCGCAAACCTAGACCTTGATCTAATTTGGGACCTACCAGTGCCCTACTCCACAACCAACCCGATTGCTCTGGAACTTGACGTCCCGCCGGTAGGCGCTGGACGTGCCTGGCTCTACGTCGAACCGGATGGAGATGTGTTGCCTGCTCAGGGCATGAACCAGGTACTGGGCAATTTCTTGCGTAATCCTTGGCTGGATATTTGGTCGTCGGCACAAGGTTGAAAACGATTTCCACCACTGTAGCCGCACCCTTTAGGGTGCGTTCATCTAGTGTGCAACGCAGGCTAAAGCCTGTGGCTACATATGTGGAAGGGATCGATGCGATTGAAATGAAGCATCACACATATACATCGTCCGAGTGGCACCACCGTTACCAAATACAGGCCAAATGGACGGATGCTATCCGAAGCAGGCTGTTCACTATGTCTGGTTTACAGACCGCTGGTCGCATCCTTGAGGTTGGTTCGGGCACAGGGGTCATCATCGGTGAGATCTCAACTCGCTTCCCCGGCTTAACCTTCGGTTTGGATATCGATCAGCAGGCGAATGCCTTTGCCAGTGACTGTGACCCTCAAACCTGCTACGTGACCGGTGATGGAGAACAACTACCTTTTCCTGAGGACACATTTGACACTGCGCTTTGCCATTTCTTGATGATGTGGGTTCCGGACCCCGGTAAAATTATCTCCGAGATGGCGCGGGTCACCCGCCCCGGCGGCTGGGTACTAGCCTTGGCGGAGCCGGACTATGGTGGACGCATCGACTATCCTCAAGAGTTGGTTGAAATTGGGGAACTTCAAACCAAGGCCCTGGCAGCCCAGGGGACCGACCCATGCATCGGTCGTAAGGTGAGAGATGTATTCACCCAAGCAGGGTTCCTTGAGGTTCAGGTCGGTGTGTTAGGTGGGGAATGGACTGGTTCACCCTCTATGGAGGAACTTGACTCCGAGTGGCGCACACTAGCCTCGGATCTGCATGGCACGATACCCAACGAGATGCTCGCCAACCTACGCAAAACCGACCTCAAAGCCTGGAGCGACGGCAGCCGGATACTTTACGTACCCACATTTTACGCTTGCGGCCGCGTTGCTGGATAAGCCGGTTAAATAGTAACTCCAATCATGCTTGAAGGGATTATCTCAAAAGGGCAGCTGCGATCAATGAATTTTCAAGTAGGGCCCGACCAAAGTGTCGGCCCAAATATGGGTCGCAATGGGCGGACACGCTGGTCCGCCCCTACAATTTCTACTCGACAGGCTATTTTACACAACCCAGTCGTGTGCCGATACATTTATAGATGAGCACGAACGTCAGCAGGGTCACCCTGCTGCAGCGAGAGCTCAAGATAATGCTCGAAGGGGGCCTACGACCCCTCATGTGCTCATAGCTTTTGTTTGATTGGTCAGCGGGGTCGCAGACACCGCCAGAGCACAGCATCTGGAAGTGCATGAAATAATTAAAACGGACCCTACTTATTTTAAATAGGGTCCATTGTTGGCGCATATTTCGATCGGTTTATGACAGGCCGATGATCTTGCCCGTCTCCAAGTCGATGTCGATGTCCATGAAAGCGGCATGAGTTGCGATACCAGGCATGGTGCTCATCTTCCCGATCAGGGGGTAGATGAAGCCCGCGCCAACGCTGGCTCGAACCTCTCGCACCGGGATCTTATAGCCAGTCGGTACGCCTTTCAATGTGGGATCGTGACTCAAGCTCAGGTGCGTCTTCGCCATACAGATCGGCAGATTTCCAAAGCCTGCCTTCTCATATTTGGCGATCTGTTCCTCAGCCAACGGGTCATAAGTCACACCATCGGCGCCATAAATTACATCGGCGATGTGCTCGATCTTCTTCTTTATCGACCAATCCAGCGGGTAGAGGAACTTGAAGTCGACGGGTTTCTCGCACGCGGCGACAACCGCCTCGGCCAGCTTGGCTGAACCCTTACCGCCATCGGCCCAGTGGGTTGAGACGACAGAATCCTCCGCCCCCTGGGAGACAGCATACTCTCGAACCATCTCCATCTCGGCTGGCGTGTCGTCCTTGAAACTGTTGACAGCGACAACCACCGGAATGCCGAAACGCAGCGCGTTCTTGATGTGTACACCCAGGTTCGGCAAACCGGCTTCGAGTAGCTCGAGGTTCTCTTCGGTGTAGGCCTTATCTAGAGGCGCACCAGGCGACACTTTTGGCCCGCCGCCATGCATCTTGAGGGCACGCACTGTCGCTACGAGCACCACTGTGTTAGGGATCAAGCCGGAGTAACGGCACTTGATGTCGAAGAACTTCTCCATTCCGATATCCGCACCGAAGCCGCTTTCGGTGATCACGTAGTCAGCTAGTTTGAGCGCTATTTGATCGGCGATAATCGAGGAGTTGCCGTGGGCGATATTGGCGAATGGACCAGCATGACAGAAAGCAGGTTGTCCCTCCAGGGTCTGCATCAGATTGGGCATGATGGCATCTTTTAGTAGGACGGTCACTGCCCCAGCAATCCCCAGCTTCTCCAGGTTAACTGGTTCCCCTTTCTTGTCGTAGGCGACAACAACCCTGCCAACCCGCTCGCGCAGGTCTCTTAGGCCATTGGTCAGCGCCAGAATCGCCATCAACTCACTGGAGACGGTGATGTCAAAGCCAGTCTTACGGGGGAAGATCGGGCTCGGCGAGCCGTCTCTAAGCTTATCATCGTTGAAGCCAACCTTGATCTCGCGCAGTGAGCGGTCGCATACGTCGACGACCCGATTCCAAGTTACGGTCTCTGGGTCTATGTCGATGCGGGTAACCCCGCGCCGCTTTAGAGCATCATCGGTCTGACGGCTTTCATGGTACATGCGTGTGTCTAGTGCGGCGGCGACTAAATTATGGGCGACAGAGATGGCGTGAATGTCGCCAGTTAGATGTAGATTGAAATCCTCCATTGGGACGACCTGGCTGTAACCACCGCCAGCTGCTCCACCTTTGATGTTGAAGGTTGGCCCCATGCTGGGCTGACGGATGCAGCAGATAACGTTCTTGCCGAGGGATGTGCCCATAGCCTGGGTTAACCCGACCATGGTCGTGCTCTTTCCTTCACCAAGCGGTGTTGGTGTGATGGCCGTCACATCCACATATTTGCCTTGTGGGCGGTCTTTGAATTTCTCGAGAACGTCAAGATGTACCTTGGCCTTGTACTTGCCATACAGATCAAGGTCATCCATCTTAAGGCCGAGCTTGTCGGCAATCTCGAGGATCGGACGGAGGTCTACCTCTTGGGCAATCTCGATGTCCGAGGGAACGGGTCTACGCGGTTTGAGTGGCATTGAAATTTTCTCCTTTGGATATAGGCAACGCCGCGAGTCAATAATTCCTTCTGTCGGAATTATCAATAAGTCTGCACTGAATTTTAAATTTTGACAAGCGACATCCTTCACAATCTCTCCAGTCAACCATAATGTCTTCCTGACTATACACTGGCTGAAACAGGACTGAGAGAACAATGTTGGGCGGTGCACCCCATTTCTTGGACACTTTTAGGGCATTGGATTTGTGATGCTACGACCACTGCCACTGAGTCGCGATGTATTCAACGGGTGCTTGATA
>Ga0209986_10003344_pt1 | contig 14113 bp, 20 predicted proteins | sample BlataG_FD_183168 | JGI IMG/M metagenome (GOLD analysis project Ga0209986, IMG submission 183168) | Deep subsurface microbial communities from Black Sea to uncover new lineages of life (NeLLi) - Black_00105 metaG (SPAdes) (version 2) | ecosystem: Environmental > Aquatic > Marine > Oceanic >...
GGGAAGACTGAGAGAGCAGATGAAAGGAGACCTTGAGCTTCGAGGGCTGAGTCGTAGAACTCAAGAGATCTACCTCAGCCAGGTGAGGGACTTCTCACGTCACTTTAACAGGTCACCTCTCCATCTGCGAGAGAGGGAGATAAAGGAGTATCTCCTTTATCTCATAAGGGAAAATAGGGCATCTTATTCAAAATAAGTTGTGAAAATAAATCAAGCTATCTTAAGCTATTATTGATTTACCCTCGATTCCTATGTTATATGATTATTATTAGGCTGGATATCATGAATCAAACCACTGCCCAAAAAATTGATTTTTACAGAAAGCAAATCATTGATTTTTGTCAGAAGTGGAAAGTGAAAGAATTTTCAGTTTTTGGCTCTTTCTTGAGAGATGATTTCAATGAAAACAGCGATGTAGATGTTATCTTGGCTTTTTTTCAGAAGGCTCACCATAGCCTTTTTGACTTGGTAGAGATGCAAGAGGAGCTTAAGACAATTTTTGGCCGCAGAGTGGATATAGTCGAAAAAGAAGGCCTGCGAAATCCGATACGGCGGAAGGCCATATTGAAAAACCGTGAGGTCGTTTATGCAGCCTGAAGACAGAGACATCGCGTTCCTGTGGGATATCCTTGAGGCAGCTAAAGATATCCATGATTTTGTCAGGAAAACAACCCTCAAGGAGTTCAGTTCAGACAAAAAAACGCGTTATGCCATAGAACGGCAGTTGCTTGTTATCGGAGAAGCCGCTAAACGAGTGTCTGGGAGCTACAAGCAAAAGCATAGCGAGATTCCTTGGAAGAGCATGGTGGGATTGAGGAATATCCTTGCTCATGAATATGGAGAAGTCCTGGTCGAGCGCATCTGGCTGATCGCCACGGAAAATATCCCTGCGTTGATTGAGATTCTTGCCCCCCTTGTTCCAAAGAACATCTGATACACCTTCCACTGGCATCTTACCGGATACACAGGGTGGAGGATCGAGGGTTTCCTGCTGTCTAAGGGAAGAAAGCTGATTGGGAAAAGGTTTTATCATTTGTCTTCGTTCTTGAAAATCCAAAAGAAGGGGATTTATCGTTGGTGTTGATGGAACATATTGAGGAGTTTATGATGGCGGAATTGCGAACAAAATTTGACGTGACCGTCTGAAATTTGCGTCGAATAACTAGGATTATGTTAACATTTATTAATATGGCCATAAAAATACAAGAGTTTGATTAACCTTGGCAATAAATAATAATCTTGAACCTTGAGGTTTCTATGGAAATAGCATTATGGTATAATGCTATGCATGCTTTAAATGGAATTTGGGCAGTTTAGTGAAGGGAAGGTTTCTCCCCTTACTCAATATAAAAATATGGTTTTATTTCCTCTTCAAGAATATATCTTAAAGCTTGTCGAAAGATAGCCCTTAAAGTACCTCTATCCAGTTCTTTATGTAGAGGAATCGTAAGGATTTGTTTTGTTCCTTCTGGCAAAATCCTTCTCAATTTTACATGGCTTCCCTTTTGAGAAGCGATAATAAAACCAAATTGAGAGAAAATCTTGAGAACATCTTCTCCGCTTAGGCTTCTAAGCTTTGGCATGGATCGGCTCAAGTTCAAAATTTACTAAAATAGAAAACTCGCGAGAGATATCCAACTCGTCCAAATTCTCTCCCTCCAGATGGAGACCAATCGCTTCCCGTATGTTCTCTACCGCCTCATCCAGGGTTTTGCCTTGAGTAACTACAGGTAAGTCTACACACTCAGCAATAAAATATTTATCTCCCTTATAAATTTTGACTTGAATGATTTTTTTCATAAATTTTAATCTCTCTTAAGTTTTGGATTCCTCTTAATTTATGTTTAATTTATAGGCGTTTTCTGTTACGATGTCAAGACAAGTTACAAGTCAAGGGCCATTATAAAGCGGTCCCTTGGGCTCTCGAATTGGATTTTTTTCGGATTAAACAAGTAAGGATTCCAACCACTGAGCCAGACAAGACGCTCCCGCAGCTCTTCATTCTCCTCTGTGTCGGGAAGTTTCTCTAGATCATCTGCGGCTTCAAAAGCCTCGATACATTGATAATAGCCTGGAATTCCACCACAGTCCTCAGGAGGGGCGGCAAGTTTGCCGTCGAGACATATAGGGTAAGTGGTATTCTTAGTTTTAGGAACGACTTTCTCAAGGCTGACACTCATCTCCCAGCCGTCACCGTAGTCATAGCGGTAGATGGCCCTATCGGAGGGTTTCTTGAGATAATCCTTGACGGGAACTTCGGTTGTGATAAGCCAATCGTCATCCATGTCCCATGGTTCCCACCAGGGGCATTCGATATGGACTCTGTCTCCTTTTTGCTCTTTGCCAGGGACTTCGAAGTGATGGAGATGGTAGTCCAGCCAGTCCATGGTATCCTGTACAGCCACGTGGAGGTCATAAAACGTGTAGCTCTCAGGGACCTGGATTCTTCTCCATACAGACGGTTTAGTACCAAGAAGGGTACACTTAAATTGATAGATGTTCTTGAAGGACTGCCGTCGAGGAACGGTTAATTTTTGGATTAACGTCTGTTCGCCCAAAACATGCCCGATTTTTATTCTCCGTGCTATATAGGAGGGTGGAGCGCAGCTGAACATTGGGAACTGATCTGATAAGAAATTTCGATACACAATTCCCTAGCGAATTTGACTATTGGATTATCCTATGGTAAAAAATTTAAACAGCTAAACGATATACAATGAAAAAGCATCTGACTATAGGAAAAATCAGGCAAGTCCTGAAAAAAGAGATATCCTATCTGCGGGAAAAATATGGCGTTGAAAGAATCGCAATCTACGGTTCATTCGCAAAGGGAGAGTCAAAAAAAAAGAGCGATATAGACATACTCGTCCAGTTAACAAAACCTCTTGGCCTGGAGTTTGTAGAGCTTGCTTTCTATCTGGAAAAAGTACTGGGTAGGAGAGTTGACCTAGCTACTTTCGATACTCTTCAGAGGAGCATCGTAAACCCCCGCTACAAACACATCGCTTCGGATGTCCAGAGGACATTATCATATGTCTAGACGCCGCGACCAAGACTATATCATTGACATCCAAGAAGCTATGGAAGGATCTTGATGTATATAGAAGGCATGACCTATGAGCAGTTTATGAAAGATTGCAAGACGCAGGATGCGGTTGTCCGAAATTTGGAGGTCATCGGAGAGGCAACTAAAAATCTTTCAAGTAATTTCAAAAAAGCACATCCTCATATCCCATGGAAAGACATGGCTGGTGTAAGAGATCAAATGATCCATCATTACTTTGGGATCAACTATGATATTGTATGGACAATTTCCAAAGAGGAACTTGCCAACCTGAGTAACCAGATTAAGGAGATAAGTAGTTGACGGTGATATCTTGCAAATCAGAGTACCCACACTAAATGGGAAAGCAAGTCGATCTTTGTCTTGAAGTGTTAGGGGGGATAAAAAAAGCAGGGATTTTGTTTTATTAATTATCTCAGTTTCTTCATGATGATTGCTGGAATGTGGCTCTCCACTGAAGGATAAGCCTCCATAAGGCGCATGATATCAGTCAGGTCTTTCTGACGTTTGCTTCTTCGGCGCTGTTCATCCAAATAGGCCCAAACTTTTCCCTGTAGAACATCCTCAATGCAGGCCACATTAATTTTATATCCAAGTATTTCTTTCGAAGAGGAGCGGGATATGAATTCCTGATAGCGAGAATCAGTCTGAATCTGGATCCTTAAGTCAGATTTGGAACTGGTCAGATTCACACTGTGTTCAAATCTCTCGACCTTTATACCCTTGGCGGCGGCTTCCTTGCAAACTTTATCAATGTCCTTCATATCTACAACGAAACCTAGATCAAGGCTGACAACCGGTTCAACATAAGCATTCACAGCGAGCCCTCCAACCACACAATAGGTTGCTTTGGTTTTCCCCAAGATGTCCAGGAAAAGCTGCAGAATATCTTCCTGTGCGTTAGCTACGGCGTTCATAAACTTTTTTCCAGTCATTTAGACATTCCTTAAAAAATTCATTTACAAATCTTCCGGATTCAATTCTGAAATTTTTCCTGTCTCATAATCAACCTGGGCTTCAAGGATATCCTTAATATCCTCCACTGTTAATTCAGGATTATTAAGAGCAAGAAGGCCGATTTTAAGAGCGTATCTGAGGGCGCTCGAAAAATCCCTGGCCTCTTTCTTGGCGTAATGGTCTAATTCATTGATAGTTTTCTCATCGATTGCAATCGTTTTTCTTATCATTGTCAACCTCTTGATATTTTATATGATAATTTCATACTTTTGTCAGGTGTTATAATCTCATTTTTTGCACGGCGATCTGCGTCTCATAACTGGCATTATGTCTAGTTTTTAATTTTTTGATCATTTAATTTATAAAGATAATGTAAGCAATTAAAAATACAATCAGCTTTTTTTCAGTATCAATTTTCTATTTTAAAGTCAATATTCTTGGATGAATGTACAAATAATTATATATATTTAGTGCATCAACAGTGCACAATATATTCTTGACATTATGTTCAGTTATATTATAATATTTAGTGCATATTTTATAAAGGAGTATAAATGAGAACAACAATAACCATTGAACATGAAATTGTAAAAGAACTTCTCAAAGAGACAAAAGCGAAAAGTAAAGCGTCTGCTGTAAAAGAAGCAATCCGTGACTATATTAGAAGGGCAAAAATAAAGAAAATAAAATCTTTGAAAGGAAAGCTTGAATTCGATATGACAGCAGACGAAATTAGGCACCATGAGCGCTGATAGAATCCTTATTGATACATCCGTCTGGATTGAGTATTTTCGGAGCAAATCCTCTTCGGTAGCTCAAAAAGTAGATAAGGTTCTTGAAAAGGATGAAGTTTATGTTCCAAAAATAATAATTGCAGAATTGATGCAGGGATCAAAATCGACAAAAGAACTTTCAATTATTGAAGATTTTTTTGATGCTTTTCATATTATCGATCAAAAAGATGATAGCTGGATAAAAGCGGGGAGTCTTTCTTACAAGCTGAAAAAGAAGGGAAAGAATATTAATCTGTTTGACTGCTATATTGCTGTTATAGCTCAGGAATATGGCTGCACAATTTTCTCCCTCAACAGGCATTTTAAAGAAATCCAAAGCCTCATTGATATTTCGTTGATTTGATAGTATTGGAAAGGACTAATACAAGAATTTGATATTTCAGGAGATGGTATTGCGATGATATAGATTAAGCAAGGCCTTCTACTCTCAATTGATGAACCACATAGTTATATGCTTCTTTTCCTTCGCACATGAACTTCCCCCATGGAGTTATGACAATAAAGTGGGGAATACTCTTCAGCCTAAACTGTTTTGCCACAGGGGAATCCCAATCGATTCCTTCTACTCCTGTTCTGTTGATATCGATCTTTATTACAACAATATCCTTTCTCCTGGCATCGAGCGTTTTGAGGAATGGAGATATCCTTTTACAGGGGGGACAGTATTCGCTGTAAAAGTCAATAATATTGGTCCTACCCTTCACAATTCTCTTTTCTAGATTAACTGAACCGTCAATCATATAGGAAGGTAGAGCTTTTGTGGTGTATCTTCCTGACGGGATTCCTGCTGATGGGAAATCTCCAGCCTTAAAATATTTCGTATAGAGCCCATAGAAAGCACCTATTAGGAGAAGAATTAAGATAACCTTCATGTAAGAGCGATTCTCAGAGCCGCGGGCTTTAGACCTTGCCCATTTAGGTTTACGAAGTTGAGGGAATTTTTTGCCACAATTAACACATATTAGAGTATTATTGGCAAAAAAGTTACAAGCAGGACAATACATAGCGTCTGATATTTTCTCAGAGCTGTATGTTTTTATGAATCCCCTCTTAAGATGAATTTTAAGATGAATTTTGAGATGAATTTTTGTAACCCCTCATATCGGCAGGGGTGAGCAGCATCCTTATCCTTTTTTATAGTGCCTCGAATTCCACACTAATAAAGGGCGGGCTCATTCGATCATGCCCTTCTCTTTTAGCAGTGCTTAGAGCTTTTTCCGCTTTTAGGATAGCCTGTCGGGGGCTCATATCAGCGTCACTTCTCTCGGCAACACCTATACTAACTGTTACCTGTACTTTATTCGCCAGTATTTCAACTCTTTTAAGTCTTTTTGGCTTCTTGGAAGGACTTTTCTGACTTTGGAGAACTGGGCCCGGTTTTTTGATTGTTTGCCTTAATTCTTCCATATGGGGCAGTGTATTTTGTAAAAACATACGTGGAAAAACTACTGCGAACACTTCACTTCTATAACGAAAGGGCTTACCTCCTCCAGTTACACTCGTTAGTTTTGAGCCCACAGAACGAATTACCTGTTTGCTCACCCGGCGCCCATGGTTGTCTTTAAGCCTCTCAAAATTGTCGATTGAAATCAACGCCACTGTGTAACCCGTATCAAGCTGGGAAAGGATTCCGTGCATGCTCTTCCCTGTTGGAAGATCGGTCAGCTCATCTTGAAATCCCTCCACATAGATATTCTCAATCACGGATATAACGAAGATAAGTCCTGCTGTGGAAAAATAAATCGAGGACACTGGTCCGATCCTACTCAAAGCTAGACCATAAAATATAGAGATTAGAGCCCAGCAAAAGGACCGCTCGATTACCCCATGAGTACTAATGTATAGAAAAAGATAGTAAACAAAAGCAATCACGAAGGCAAACAAGGCCAGTTGAGATAAAGGAAGGCCCTCGAGTAGAGCCCATTTTATGGATGAATACTCGAGAAAAGCGCCAAAGCCTAAGCTCTTGTACTTATAGATAAAAGCAACTCCGCATCCTTGTAAAAGGATCGTACCCAAGAACCAAATGCTTTGCCACTTCATATCTCCTCGTCTTTTCATGAAGGCAAACACGCAAAGATTAATCGGAAGCAGGAAGGAGATAGCGTGGTAGATAAGGCGCCCCCCTTCCATTGTGACAGCAGTATTTGCAGCAAAGTAGAGGAGTGCCCTGTCCGCAATAGCCAGAATAAGAATGACGAGCATAAGCCAGATTCGTTTAAAAAACAGCCCTAGCAATACACCTGCTCCGATAACAATGATAGGGTAGATTAGAGCCGAGTTTGGCAATGCTTTATCTATAATCCTAAGATTCAGAATGATTACCGTTATTAGAAATGCAAGACCACCAGGAATGAAAAAAGAAAAGAGAGTCTTTGCCTTTGTTTTAATATTCTTGCGAGATGGAAATTTGAATTTTAATTTCATTTTACAATTATAAACGATTCAATATATTTTGTCGGTTTACATCCACTTAAATTTATACATCAAGAAAAATTTCTGGTCAAAGGTTAAGAATCATCAATTTTTTATTTGATTACTCCATTGACCCCTTTTTTGATAATTGAAGTTTTCTTTTTGTTCGTTTTTGTTTAAGATGCTATAAGAGGACATACAAGATGGAATTCCTGAAGTCAACGATGCACGGAAACGGCTTGAAGCTATCTGAAGTTCGTGCTCCGTTTATCTATAGAACACCAATAGAAAGGCGAAAATCAGACCTATCGCTTTTTTCTCACGATCTTTCAATAGTTTTCTTTGCAGGTTGCCAATTCTTACTTGTCCCAATCACTGAGTTTTGATCCGGAGAGGGGGAGGACCCGCTCTAACTCGTCGTAGGTTTTTAGAGAACAGCAGACCGTGCTGACGTTGGGATTTTCGAGTACGAACCGGATGGCTGCTTCCCTTATTTCCTCTTGGCTCTTAAGATCATACTTCTTGATGAATTGTTCCGCCCTATCATACTTATCCTTGAACCGTGCTAATCCTTCCTTGTAGAGAGGATGGATTTCCTTTTTTTCTTTCTCAAGCTGTTCGACCCGTGACTTAAGGCCAAAATACTTGGACACTGGAGTGGACTTCATCAGGGCTGTTCCGATATCTTTTTTCTTGCAGACCTCAAGCACCTGTTCCGCCTGGTCCATCTGCAGGAAGTTGTAAGACATGAGGAAAACATCAAACCTTCCGTCATCTGCTGCGGCCAGGAGTATTTTATGCATTGGTTCTTCCGGAGCCTTGAGCCAGAACGACCCATGATGGGAGACACCCACATACCTTAATCGGCCTTCGCTCTTGAGCTGCTGCATAGCAGCATGGAATCCCTCTGTTTTAAGGATTTCAGCCTTATCCGGACAGTGCATCATCATGCAGTCGATGTATTCTGTATCCAGCTCTTCGAGAGCCTTCCGTGCCCGCTTGAGAAAATCCTCCTTCGAAGGGTCCTTCTTGACCTCCATCTTGGTGCTGATGAAGATAGATTTGCGGTCGCGCCCCTTGATTGCTTTGGCAACGATGCCATGATGCCGGGGGTAGCTTTCCGCCGTATCGATATAGTTAAAACCGGCGTCCAGCATGGTCCCAAACAGCCCTTCTTCATAAACAGAGCCAATCGCAAGATCCGAGACCTTGAATCCGGTGCGGCCCAGAATTCGAAAGCCTTTGATCTTGGGCTGAGATTTGTCTTTTGTTTCCCTGCTGTCTGCCTGGGTGCTTTTTCTTGTTTTAGCCCATACGCCTTTGGTGGCTATGCCGGCGCTGAACAATCCGAAGACGGATTCTTTCAGAAAACGCCTTCGGCCAAGTTGTGTTTTTTTACTCATGTTTCCTCCACTAAATATATTAAATGGCTATTTTAGGAAATGGGGACAGGCCCCATTTTTTTATTCTTATTGAGGATCTCTTTGGTGAAAACACTAAAATATATTTTGGAGTGAGATGAATGTCAATACACTATCTCATTTTTATAAAAAGGGAACAGGCTACTTTTTAAATTTGAATAGATGTCATTGCGAGCGGAGCGTGGCAATCTTTTCTTTAACGGGAGGAAATAGGAGGAATTGGGGCCAGGCCCCATTTCTTTAATTTATTAACCCGGTCCCAACTCGACTGCCACATCAGGTAACTATCTTCAGCTATTTACTTTACTCTGGCCAGCAATTGGCTGATTTTTTGGGCAACCGGATTTGCTCCGTTATCGTAGTTAGAGAGAACAGCGACAATGTATCCTTTGTCGAGGTAGATATCAAGTCTTCCATTAATACCCGGGAAGCCTCCGCCGTGTCCGACAACCTTGCCGCTCGGTCCTTCCGCAATCGTGAAGCCGTAACCATAATTTTCGCCTGAGTGGTCTTTCAAGAGGATCTTCAGAGAATCAGCAGAAACGAGTTTTCCTGCCTGGAAAGCTCGAGCAAACCGGTGTAGATTGAAATGGTCTGGATGTCAAGACCAAATTTAAATCTTTTTTTAGGTGTATTTCCATCTTAACATGCTACCGCCAATTTCATCTGAAGATAAGCCTCCAGAGGCGTATCGTATTCTTTCAGCGATTGATGCAGTCTCTGGGCGTTGTATTTCTCTATAAATTCTCCTATGCTCTTTCTACATTCCCAAACTGTCTCATATGATTTTGTATAGACCTCCTCATATTTTAGGGTTCTCCAGAATCTTTCTATGAAGATATTGTCGATCACCCGACCTTTGCCGTCCATGCTGATTTTTATCTTTTCCGATTTGAGGATCGAGATAAATTCCTTGCTTGTAAACTGTGCCCCCTGGTCAGTGTTGAAATATTCCGGTTTTCTTCTCTCCAGAGCCTCTTTTAGGGCTTCACAGCAGAAAGCGGTCTCCAGAGTGTTGGAGATCTTCCAGGAGACGATGTAACGGCTGTAAATATCCATGACAGCCACAAGATAGACAAATCCATGCTTCAAACGAATGTAGGTGATGTCCGTTGCCCACGCCATATCAGGCTTATCAATGGATACATCACGGAGAAGATAGGGATAGATCTGATGTTCCTTATCCGGAAAACTCAATCTTTTCCGGGGATAGATCGCCTCTACCCCGAGAATCCGCATCAGACTCCGAGCTCTCTGCCGGCCGACTTTAAATCCCCTCCGCTTCAGCTCCCGGCTCATCCTCCGGCTACCGTATATGGGGAAGTCCAGGTAGATCTTATCCATTTCCTCAAGAATCCTCTGATCCTCCTCGCTAAGCCCGATCCGTTCGTAATAGAGAGAGGACCGGTTAAGAGAGAGGATTCCACATTGATACCTTACGCTCAATTCCTGATGCTCCTTCTCCACAAATTCCCTCTTTACAGGCTCTGGAGCTGTTTGTACTTTTTTTTTAGAAAATCAAGCTCAATGTTCTGCTTACCGATCTTCTTGTACAGCTCCTCCAAAAGCTTTTTCTGTTCCTCAATCTCCGGATCCTTCTTTTTTGAAAACAGACTGGATACATTCTCCAGAAGCTGCTTTTTCCATTTGATGATCTGATTGGGATGAACCTCAAACTGACCGGCAATCTCCGATATTGTCTTTTCTCCTTTGATCGCTTCCAATGCTACTCTCGCTTTGAAATTGTCATCGTATGTTTTTCTCTTTTTCAATTGTGATCTCCTTTTGTTTATTGTAAGGAGATACACCTAAAATTGCGATTCATTTTGGTCTGAATCCACAAAACCATTATAGACATCCCAGTTTTCGACTGATAAAAGATGCAAGGGCAAGGATAATGGAGATGGGGTGTGTACCTGCAGGCTAGATGAAGAACAGAGCGAAAATTTGAACTGGAAGTCGAGGAAAAATAGAGAGAAGTCTATTTCGAAATGGTGATTTATGAGGAAAAAGTTATACAAAAGCTAAAATTTCCCTACAATGAGTTAGATAATTAAAGAAGAGTCATAAATTTTTCATCCGGAATACAAAATTTGAGGTGAAAAAAAATTAGACGGTGGATTTAGGGAGAAAGAGGGCAGTTGATTTATCAATTGAGTGAATGTATACTCAATTTTGAATACATATTAACGGGGGTTTATGATGGAATCAGAATCAATTTGCATCTCAGTTGAATCCGGTGAATACATAACTTTTACATGCGGTAAATGTGAGACAGAAGCAAAGCTCGTAACCATACGCCCAGATGAGCCTAATCCTTCTACAGATTTAAAAAACATCACAATACTTGGCTTCGAAACAGAATGTCCTGAATGCAGGCAAGAAGGCTTTTCCAAAATGGATATAGGGGGTGCAGAAGCAAGGGGCGTTGGGGTTAAGTCTGATTAAAATAAAACTCAAAGGAGAGAAAGGAGACAGAACAGACAGTGGTAAAGGTAAATCGGTCGAGATATTTAAAGGTGCCTGTCTCTCACCTCTCTCCTGTATATAATCGATATATAATTAAATAAGGGAGGTTTCATGAAAAAGACAATTGTTATTTTATCTATCCTTTTATTTTTTGTTTTATGTACCAAGGCCCAGGAATTCGATTCGCAGCCTCTGCAGAATGAGATCGCGGGGCTTGAGAAGCAGATCAAAGATACTAGAATTGAGTCTGAGAAGTATACTGGAGGGTTGATTAAGGTTCTGCTCGATTCCCGTATACAGATTCTTGAGTACACTAAAGCGATGCTTGAACAAAGGCTGGCAGCGGGAAATTACAGGGTGAAAATCAACTACACGGTCGAGGGCAAAGAACACGTTCCTCCGGCCAATAAGGATGAGATTCTCAAAAATCTGGAGAGCGAAGCCCTGACAGTGGTTCAGGAGATGGAAAAGGCTCAGAAGGAAGCAGATCAGTATAGTGGTGGCCTGATCCGGGTAATGAAACTTTCGACAGTAGCAACGTGCCAGCAGCAGCTCGCTATGCTTGAAATGAAGCGTTGTGCTCTCATCTATGATATTCCCTTGTTCGCCTTTGAGGAAGGAAGCACCGCTCCTGCTAAGAGTCCTACTGTGCCTGCAGAGGAAAGTCTGGCTGAAATTGACAGCATGTTCGAAGTCAAGCTCACTGGGAAGCGCGTTTTCGAGGCAGACTATTCTGATTACCTCGGCTTTAATCTGTTACTTATCAACCACACCGAAAAGGATATCAAGGCGGTCCAGGGAGTTTTGATCTTTACCGATCTTTTTGACTCGGAAATCCTCAAGATTCGTATTACTCTAGAGGAGGATGTCCCAGCTGGCCGGGCCGTTAAGGACAATGATCATTCGATAAAACTGAATAAGTTCAAATCTGAGCACCAACGCCTCAGGACAATTGACATCAAGAATCTCAAGATGTGGCTCGAAGTTCAAGGTATCATTTTCAAGGATGGAAGCATTATTAAGCGCTGACTAAAACGGTTCATGACGGGCAGCCATACGTACAAACTCTCCGCCGTTCAAGCATGTGAGAGTCGCTGGCAGTGGTATAAGGGTCGGGGCTTTGAAAGACAGCGAATGATTCCGCTTCATCACTGGCGGCGAGTTCCAACAGGGTAAAATGCGAATGCTCTGAGATGCGACAGTTTCCGTTTGTCGCTTATACGGCATCTCAGAGCCTCTTTTATAAGGGGTAAGCAAATATGGAACGGTATAGGAGGTTAAAATGAGAAAATTAATCCTATCGGTTCTGAGTTTGACCGTGGTGCTTATGATTTTAGTAAGCTGCGCAGCGGTAGCAAAGCTCTATCCACCAACAGCATCAAAGCGGACGAAGTATGTTAAAGCCAATCCCGACCTGACACCTGAGATTAAGGCTTTAATCCTGAGCGGGGATATTGCCATTGGAATGACTATGGCTCAAGTTATGGCGAGCCGTGGGCGTCCTTGGGACATAAACAAAACGACAACAGCACATGGCACCAGGACTCAGTGGGTCATGGGCCCCGTAGATTCAATGGCGACGTGGCCCAAGAAAAGCAAGCAGTATTTCTACATTTATTTTGAGAACGGCAAGGTCACAGCTTGGCAGAGTTGGTGAGTGAGTGGGAGGAGCCGTTTATTCTCCATCTCTCTCTTTCAGTCTGAGGAGAACAATGAGAACAAAGACTACTGTGACCTGCCCGCCTAACATCTGGACCGATATTTGGGCGGCAGGCTATAAGTGACTCAGGCTAAAAGTTAAAATCAAGTTACGTTGCTAAAAAGACAGAAAAATAGCTAGCACGCCCGGAGGGATTTGAATCCCCGACCTTCGGGATTAGAAGTCCGCTTTCCTGTCCAACAGTTATACCTCAACCCGGCGAAGCCAGGGCTTGATTTCTTTGGCTTCCAAAGGAAGTCGAGCTATTTGCTGGCAAGCTTTTTCCTCAAGGTTGAATGTCTCCATTTGTATCCCATGTTATTTCTCGATCTTCCTCTCTTTTCGACCTCAAATCCCACGAATTTATAGAACTTTAAAGTTTCTGCATACGGCTTATAAAAGGGAGAACATTCACCAACAGTCTCAACCCTTAAATCTTTGTAGCCAAACTTTATCAACTCGCTCTCCACTTTCTCAAGCAGCTGTTTCCCTATCCCCTCTCCTCTCATTTTTTGGTCCACACCAAGCCATCCAATCATGGGCCTCCCGTCATAACTATGGACCGAAACAAAGCCAACAATTTTTCTATTCCTTTCAATCACAAAGCATTTAGCGAACTGTATATCTCGCGGGATGTTCTCAAGCGCTTCTTCCGTAAACCACTCTGGATGGAGATCTTTGATAATTAGTTTTATTGAGTCTAAATCAGAAACTTTGAACTTTCGCACAAAGAAATTGCTTTTTCTGTTAATATGCAATTTTCCCTCCTTTTTATCATCTCTCACTGATACTTTTATGTAGAAAATTTAGTGGGGAAAATTTGAAGTTAGATTTTCATTGTTTTAAATTTGGCTCAATCGATAGTTTTGCTTAATATACTATATTTGTTTCTCTTTTGCCAACTGGAAAGAGGACAGACTTATTCCCATGTAAAAATTGTGTAACAAGTTTTGATTATAAACGCCTAATTGTGGTTAAGGATGATTAAAGGAAAACAAGATTTTTTAGGGATAAACTGGCACGCCCGGAGGGATTTGAACCCCCAACCTATGGATCCATAGTCCAATACTCTAAATCTCTGCCTTTGCTGCGTCATATCAGGATAGAAAATAATGGAAAATAGTGAAATCCAATTGAATATAAAATTGCTCTAAAAGGTCATCCCCAGCTCTTCTTATTCATACCTCAGTGAATCGACAGGGACGGCCCTGGCGGTCTTGATGACCTGATAGCTTATCGTAATCAGCGCCACAACAAAAGTAAACGCCACCGTCGCCACAATCCCTACCGCATC
>Ga0209986_10003346_pt1 | contig 14107 bp, 15 predicted proteins | sample BlataG_FD_183168 | JGI IMG/M metagenome (GOLD analysis project Ga0209986, IMG submission 183168) | Deep subsurface microbial communities from Black Sea to uncover new lineages of life (NeLLi) - Black_00105 metaG (SPAdes) (version 2) | ecosystem: Environmental > Aquatic > Marine > Oceanic >...
TTTTTCCTCGAATTCCTCTTGGTCCTCGACAACATTTAGTTTTACAAGAGGCTTTATCCATTTGGGAATATAAATAAAATATTTATTTACTATCTCATAAATTTATATTTAGCAAAAATAATATGCCGTTATCTAATGGTATTTTGCTAGACATTGCAATTTGTCAAAAATATACAACTATACGTATTAAAATTAATGGAAGCTAAATCACAGAATATCTGTGACGAGAAAGCAAAGACATACCTTTTGCATCTTCAAGAGAAATATAAAGGTAAAAAGCTAGGGTTTACAGCAAGTTGCTTTGATTTATTACATTATGGACATCTTCTAATGTTGAAAGATGCTAAACGAGTATGCGATGTATTAATTATTGGTTTACAAACTGACCCTACTATCGATCGCCCTTCAAAGAATAAGCCTATTTTGAGCTTTAAAGAAAGAAAGATGATGATACAATCGATAAAATATGTGGACGAAATTATAGATTATGCGACAGAAAAGGATTTGTTGACTATTTTGGAGGTTTTGAACCCTGATGTAAGAATTCTAGGTACGGATCATCTGGGAAGACCATTCACGGGTGATCATTTACCCATAGAAGTTTATTGGCATAAACGAGATCACGATTATTCAAGTACCAACTTAAGAAAAAGAGTTTACGAAGCGCAAAAAATTATTGAAAAATGATTTTTTTCCCATGGTTTATTAACAATAACTCCTAACAATATATCTGGCAATGAGTATTCCTGAAGTGGTAATCGACATCTATGAACGTGCAGCGGATGCATATAAGGCGGCGTGGGGAGGTGTGGGTGGTCAAGATCCAGATCCAGTATACGATGAGATAGTGGAACCCTTTGTGCAAGAACTTAGGGATGTGGATTTCCGGGTAAACTTTGGTCAAGCTGCGTCCCTCGACATGGAGTATTTGGAGGTGACCGGTACCTATTGGGCTGCCGCTTTTGGTTACCCCAAGATTGGCGACGAGGTCAACACCACGTACGACGATGGTGTGAGTTGCACCTTTCGGGTATTGGACCGTGGATTGCTGACTCTGACGATGGAGGAGATCTCGGAGGACGAGACTAACAAACGCTGAAGGTTGGCTTTTGGGTCGAGACGATTTATAAATAATAACTAACTAGTTAGTTATTATTAATGTAATTTATATTGCATTCCAAAACTCTTTGGTTTCTTTGGTCATTTGTTTCTGTATATTATATTTATTTGCACTGTATACAATTTCAAAGGGTCCAAGCCCTTTGAAATCTGTTAGCGGGTCCTTACATTCCAAAATTATTGGATTAATTTTCTCTATTGATTGTATTTATTACGTTGTATGCACTTTTACAGCTATAAGCAACACTTAGGAGTTCCAAGATAGAAACCCAAGTGGTACATAACATCAAGCCAAGTTTTGGACGTTATGCACCACAAAGAAAAAGAGGTCCACCCAAAGGAAGGGGACGTCCTACGGTGGGTAGATGTGATGAAAGAGAAAGGTAACGAGAATGGGAAAGAGAAAGAAGAGGAAAAGGTGGCAGATGGGAGTGGGATAGAGGTAGAGCAAGAGAACGCCCCCTTACAGGAGACGTTCGCGTTTCAGGAAGACGCGTTGAAACCGAACCTCCTCATAGAAGAATAAGATATGAAGAAAGAGAGAGGAAAGCAGTACCATTACAACCTCTGACAGAAGGCGTCATTAAGGGCGATGTAAAACAAATTCGTTTCCGACCTAGACGGAGAGTGAAGAGAGTAGCTCGTTCAAGATATATGATCATACCCAAGAAAACAAAAACACCGATTGAGATTTTATCTCAATTCGATATTGATTATAGTGGATTGCCTATCATATTTGAATGAGCTATATACATATACTCAATGTATATAGATTGGGAATGCACAAATCATTAAATAAATGCAATAACATTTACTTAATTTAAATAACTGAATCAATGAAAATTTGGATTTGATAAGAAGTAATGGCAATCTTATTTTGATTATTGTATATCCAAGGCGCTGATTTTTTGTCCTTATAGTGAATTTCAACTATATCACGTAAAATGGTTTTGATTAATTGGGATGATATTTGGTATGAATTATGAATTTCATCTAATTTTTGTATTTTAATATGGGCAGTAATAAGATATCTTCCAGCTTTAATGGTCATACATTTTTCCAATGGACGGTCAAGATAGATTTTAAACTTATGATTATCCACATAAACATAGGTCACATATCCTTTATTCTCTTGCATTTTCTGGTAATCATAATTTATATGTTTTGCTATATATGAATTGCCCAATTAAGTGTGAAAAGAATATATGGAATTTTATAAATGCCACATCTAGCCCGAATTCGCAAAAAATATGGACGTGGGCTAACACAACGTAGAAAACAAGAAATCATTAGATATGGTAAAAATCAAGTTAAAGATACCCTTTCAAACCTAACTTGTAAGAAAACAAAATTTCGGGTTGGTATTGTAGGTGCGGGATTTGCAGGACTTTACAGTGGATGGCTTTTAACACAACTTGGTTTAGAAGTTGTGGTTTATGAAGCTATGGATCGAGTTGGTGGACGCGTTCATTCTTTGTATGATTTTGCGGAGGGACGTGTCGCTGAAGCCGGAGCTGAACTTATAGGTTTAAATCACGCTATAATGCTGGAGCTTTGTCGTATCTTTAATCTTTCTTTGGTGGATATTACCAGTGAAGATCAGGAAACTGCTTTGGATCTCGACACGCCCATTGTTTTAGATGGTAAATTGCTTACACGTTTAGAATCGGAAGCTGTGGAGGAAGAATTAGATGGTCTTTTAACACGTATCTCAGATGCAGCCAAAATCATCACATACCCGGATCAACCGTGGCTTGAGTCCCCTGAAATACAGGCTTTAGACAACATTAGTGTAGGACAAATATTAGACAAATGGGGAGTTCGTGGCAATGTTCGTAAATTGTTTGATCTGGAAATTTCCAATGACAATGTTGCTTCTCCTTATCGACAGAGTTGGCTTGGATTTTTATGTCAAGTTCGTGGTGGGTCCCTGTGCTGTGAACCTAAAGAATTTTGGGATGTAGAAGAACTTTTCCGTTGTGCTAACGGCAATCAATCTGTTGCTGAAAATTTGGCAAAAGGGATTCCTAACCTCTATTTGAATTCACCTGTTAAAAAGATCTATTATGGGCACAGAGACAAGAAATTCACCTTATATACAAAGAAAAACTCCGAAGTTTTTGATTATGTTATTTTAGCTACACCACCCTCGATGTGGAAACGTATTCAGTTCTCACCCAAAATTAACCTTAAACCTTTTCAGCCAAAACTTGGTCCCTCGGTAAAATATCTTAGTGAAGTGGATACAGCGTTTTGGCTTCCTCTTGGGTGGTCCCCCGATGGTATTAGCAATCTAATAGGATACACGTGGAATTCTACCGCTAATCAAGCCTTACCCCCGCGGGAAACTGTTGTGTTTACTTCTTTTGCAGGTGGTAAAAATGCCCAAGAAGCTATAGATATCCAGAAACAAAAGGGGGATAAATCCGCAGCGAAACATTTCCGTAAAGGCATTGATTTCACCTATGATGGAGCTTTTTCTAAATCGCTAATCAAACAAACACTGTCTTTTCACTCTACTATACCATATATTGAAACAGGATACAGTTATATGGGTGTGGGAAAAGTGGTAACTACAGGAAAATTAGATAACCAACCTTTTGCTCCATACGATGGAAGAATGTTTTTCGCGGGCGAATACACATCTATGGTTTATTACGGGTTTATGGAGGGTGCTCTCCAAAGCGGAATGAATGTCACTAAAATGTTGGTTGATACTATCAATAAGTCTTAGAAACTGAGTTTATCAAGGGAGATATATTTTACAGCAATTTATATTATACAATCGGTATAATATAGAATAGATGTTATATTTATAATCCGAGCAATCCGTCTCTATCGCGCAGAGAAAACTGGGTCCTTCGCCAAGTTTATCAAATCAGCGGATATCCGGAACCAAATATTGAGATAAGTTTCCAAATCATCAGATCCTGAAAATATGGACCATTTGTCCCTTCGGTGATCTATATAATATGTATAATCAATATTACCTTTCGATTTTTTAAATCTTATTATCTCCATGTTAACTCTTACATGTACCAAATTCCCAAGCCGTTTTAAACTTATTGGCAGCTCCTTGCATTCCAGCATATAATAACATACTAGGATTGATAAATAGTTTATCGTGGTTATTCTGACGCATGTTGTCATGGAATCCAACGTGTTCGCAGCTTTTAGGGGCAATTATATATCTAGAATCTAAAATGGACGACATTTTATAAATAGCTAGACCGTTGAATGCGCTCATAACAGGAATTAGAGGCGCCCCTATATCACCCTTTAATTGATATTGATCCCAAAATCGTGTTAAGATATTTTTATTATAAGATTTTTCATCTTTCATGAATGCTAAAGCATCATACATAAAAGTTTGAGTACCAAATGGGGGAAGTGGCATTCTACCATTTGCAAAAATACCATCCCACTCTTCTTCACGTCCTAAGGAATCATAAATACCTGATTCGAGGAATCCTCCTTCAAGATCAAAATCATAGACAATCATATAGTCGTAATGCGTATAATGTTTTTTCACATGATTTAAGTAGCGATTCCTAAAAAGGCACATATTCCTTATACGATCTCCATGATCAATTTTATAACCCTGTTTTGCTTTAAATTGACAATTTTCCTTACCAGGGCAATCCAAAACATGTACATGTGGGTTATCTTTGCTCCAATCCTTGAGTAATTCCCGGGATTTATCTTTACTATCATTTTCAAAGATCACAATAGCGTATTGACCAAAGAAATTACCTAATTTTTCCATTCGAGCTTTTGAGACATTAAATCGATCTTCAATATCTCTACACAAGCAACATATAACTACACTACTCTGAGAAGCAATATTTTTACCACGTTGAATGTTTTCTCGGTGTTGTTTAGATACAGGTGGTGATTCTGGGAGTAAAATATCATATCTGGATTTGGAGTGAAATTTTTCAAAGTTGAATCTATACAACATGAATCCTAAAAAATCGGCAATCACTAGAATCAATATCAAAACTAAAATCAATATAATTATCAAAGTGACATCGTCCATTTTAAGACTCCAACAATCTTAAAAACTGATATTTCTTAATTCCATTTTTCGCATTATCGATAAATTAATTTATTGTATGATAGATTAAACAATAATTATGTTATAATTGTTTAATCTCTTCCCGTAGCACATTCTAATGCCCCTTTTCATTTTTCTTCTTTTTCCCCGGTTAATTGTACATATTCGGCATGAACAGTTCCTTTAGTGTTGTATGGGTTGCAAGCTTTCACTTGTTCCAAAGTTAAAACTGAGGGTACTTTATCTATATACACCCAATAGTGCTTATCATCATTCATATAAAATCTACAATGCTTGTTCTCTGTATTACTCTTTGCCCAGGTTTGTGTAATAGCGCCAGGTATGGTAGAGCTAAGCCTAATCACACACATAGTAAAATCTTTTTCAGATTCATCAACCTTATCACAAAGAAGATTTACTGCTTGAGTAGCATCAACAAACGGATGGAATATTGGTGAATCCCATAATTCGTCACGTAATCTTACGGCCAATTTCTTACGTATGTCGTGAGCCATCTTCTCTTCATCCTCTGTGAGAGTAGCAGTCAGAGATGCAGGAGCAAAAACCAACCGTGCATTTGCAGAACGTAGGATTTCTGCACTTTGCTTAAACCCAAACCAATGATATAACCATCGCCACCTATTCGGGGTCATCTTGTGAATCTTTTCGTCCAATTGTTTATCACCAAACAATTCACGGACTTCTTCTTCTCGGTCAATAGCTTCGATTCCGGATTTTTCGCCCTTGACTTTTGGTTTTACTTTGCAGTAAATCTCTTCTGTGATAGCTTCACCTCCATAATACGATGCTGCCATGAATCCTTGATGCCTAACACGTGCAAGATGCTTGCTCTTATCATATTTGTCTTCATCTTGTAATACGGGAACATCTATAACTTCTTGTGTGTTCTTTTCGAAATCACTATGCTTCTCATACATCGAGTAATTATCTCCAGTTTTTTCCAAAATTATATCTGGTTGGATCATAATTGTAGATTTAATCTTCATCAATTGTAATTTCATTTCATTTTGAGATATTGAGTAGAATTATCATCACAAACTGTCACTTTATTTTTTGAACAACCTTATAAAATTTGTCTTTTGTTTGAAAGAGTAATTATTAAATAATACCATGAATTCATTAAAAAAGAGACTCAGCTTTTTAACATTTATGCATGTAACCGTGGTAAAATGCAGGAGTTTGGAAACGAAAATATAATTGTTTATAACAAGCCGCGACGAGAATATCTAAAAGAACAATTCTCTATTAGAACAGCGGAGATAGACGATTTATGGGATCAAGGCTTAATAAAAGAGTCTCTTAACAAAACCATAGAACTTTTAGATTTTCTAGATTATCATGGAGCAATTGATTTAAGGTTGAATTATTGTGGTCCAAAATCAACCCAAATATAGATTATTATATTCGTGAACAAGCAAGTCATTCCTCAAAATCTAAATCCAAATCCGAATTGTTGACACAAGGTGGCAGTGGTGGTAAGGTACCAATGCTTGGTTGCAGACGATATCGGAATCCGCTATAAAAGTTTATATAATTTTATTCATATAAATTAAGAAGTTATATTGTATATTACATTAGTAATATACAACAGTTATTGGTTACACAATTGCGAAAAGATCAGTAGTTTATCTTCTAGCACCTCATCTCAAATACTTGGGGATGTTGGAAAACTACTGGAAAGTAGGTACATATAAAATCGATTGGATTCGGAGATGTGGCACGTAAACATCAGTTCCCATTCGTCTCCAAGTCCAGCACTACTTATTAAAAAAGACATAGTCACCGCAGAAACGATGACTATACTCGTAGAGATAATCGCAAAATTCGACCTTAGAACGAGAAATCGCGATCATCCAGACATCCCAAGCGCTCATATCGTGGGAATCCAAACTAAAACGTCCCATTCCTTTAGTTGCAATACCGTTGCTTGTATTCTCTGTTTCCCACTCTCTTTCTTTCATCTCCACAACGGTTCCAAGAACTGCCGTCAAATATCTGGGACGAAGCAATAGAGCAACAGTCTGTCCAATGTAAGGTTTGCTCATGGTTTCTTCCCATCTTTTTTGGTCCGCTCTAATCTGTTGTTCACGAGCCCAAAAACGTTCTTCTTCTTAAGCGTTAGCTGCTTCTATATCCTCTAGTAATCGTTGTTGAACATTTTCTGGTAGATAGTAGATAATATAATCCTGTATTTGATCTAAGGGTACGTTGTAGGGTACACTAATCAGATATACACCATTCAAATCACATAAATCCACTTTAAGTTGATCTCTACGACGTTGTTTAATGAAATTTTCGTGGGATTGATTGGTATAATTGGGCCATATATAATGCTGGCTACCGTTATATTCTACTGCTAATTTTAATTCCTCACAATAACAGTCCAATTCTAAAAGATATCCTGTTTCTGGATTGCGAAGGAACTGTGGTCTCACTTTCGGAAATTGTTTATTATATAACATCTCCATCACTCTACGGCATTCACGTTCACCCTTAGATTCGTATTTTTTAGGCTTAACTACTGGAACTGATGTACTTACAAAACCTTCTGGTAGAATAGGTGTGCTATCAACTATACAAGGATCTTCCGTGGTTGATAGAATATCTGTAAAATCGTTGGAATCTAACCACATATCTTCTGCTGTTCTAGCATAGGATGTTGTATCTTGTTGTTGAGATACATAAGGAGAAATTCTTTGATGGGATTGGAGCGGCTTCAACCCTACAAACTCGTGAGTTCCTCCTCCGAAAAACAACCATAAGATAAAAATAATAACAACAATCATGATAATCCAAAACGTACAACTCCGCGAATAAAGAAAGTATTCAATCATTATATTCGTATTTTAGGATATGAATATAAATCTAATCTTAATCTTGATTTTAATCTAATGAAATCTTATCTTCATCCTCAGAAGATGCCGCTGAGGATGTGTGATCTAAGATTGGGTCCTTATCACTCTTCTCTGATGCAGAACTTATTTCATCCTCCTCTCTACTTGATTGATAGGCTTCACTTTCATAAGGAACATGCTTGGTGGAGGGTGTACTTTCACTTGTCGAACGAGAACGTTTGGGAGATTTATCGGATTTACCAATACTAAATTTATGTATAGGTATCTTGGGTAGCATATCATCAGGTGTCCACGCCCTAGTAAGTGCATGTAAATTTTCTGCACTTTGAGTTTCTCCCTTCAAATAAAACTTGGGGAGACCAGTGTAATGGAAGATTACATGTCCTATGGGTGCGCCTACAGGAATGACTGCTGGAGACTTGGAAGTATTATGAATAAAAAGTACACAACGAGAGATATCTCCAATATCTCTCCATTCACAATCTCCACATATAGTTAATCCTGCATAATTTAATGTACGCTGTCCCTTCACCTCAGAAGTAATAAAATTTAAACCACCAATAAATTCTTGTGTGTGCGCTAAAATACTCGCACCACCAGGAACAATGATAGCCTTTTTACCAATAGGAATACCACACTTCTCAAACATTTCTTGATCTATAGTAACTGCCTTGTACGGACCTTCCCAGTGATTATAAACGCGCTTTTTATTCCATGGGTTGAGATATTCCCCATCAGCAGCAGCACAGAAATAATTTTCTCCCATAGTTACACAATAGGATGAATGGTCTAAATTTCGCGTGCGAAAAGGATAAATGGAAATATTGCCTTTGCGAATTTCGTGCCAGATATCTTGATTGCTCAAAACAGCAGCAGCAGTTCGAGAGCGCGTTTCCCTATGTTTAGTTCGCAATAGATCTTTGGAAGAATAAATGGCACGATTGTATGAGAAACTTTCGCGACGACGGTTCATTTACGTTTTGATCTTAGAATCTTTAGGGATGATAGATTATTAAGATCCTTAAGGATATTCTTCTTGTTTAGGTTTAGAAAACCCAGATGGATAGGATTTGTTGAATTTATTAAAATTAGCTCGATGGTCATTAAGAGCTAATTTATCAAAATCTTGATAAGCCATACTTAGATATTCCGCCATCCTATCTGTTGATGTTGTGTACAAATACTTAGTAAGTTTTCTATAGATACGCTTATATTGAAGACTGGCTTGTTTAAAGTAAATACTTCGTTTTTTATATTTAAAGAGAGTTTGTGCACTCTCTAAAGTTGTAGCAATCCCAGCTAAACCAATTAAAATATAATCTGTAACATCATAAGTCTCTTTAACAGATGATATGATAAATGTTGCTAAAGCGAACAATATAATATACATATTGGTTAAGTCATTCATATAAGTAAATATGAACGAATAGAAACTCGTCCATCTACTACGTTTACGTGATTTAGCCGCTAGATGCTTTGATTCATGTTTGATATAGTCATGCCATTCCTCATTATCTTCAATTGTCCGTATTGAAGACTTTCTTTTTGATCTTCTCGATTTTGATTTGGATTTATATCTAAAAGGATTAATCTTTATTTCTTCAGTGCTTTCAAATGACGATTTTGTAGTTCTATCTGAAGACTCCCATTCTTCAAAATCAACATCTCCACTTTCGATATCCATTATTCTTTATTTAAGAATAAAGTAACTACATATATCAATTAATAGTAGATATTTCTTCGGCGGTTTTAATATACTCAAGAAGTTCTTCAGCTGAAGGTCTATCTGCTGCTTTTACGGCACTCATACTCTTGATAACTTCACTTACTATTTGATCCCTAAATAATGTTTTACTTAGTACTTCACCAGTATCTGTTAACTTAGTTGTATCATAGACTACAGGTATAGTACCTACATTATTTTTCACATCTTTATAGATAGTTGTGAGAAACTCTTTATCATCCACTTCATCTCTAGCTAAAAGAGTGTTTGCATTAGCGAAAGGCAACATATAGGATCCAGCTGCCAAAGTTCTGAACACAACACCTAAAGCCCATATATCATCTTTTTGAGATAATTCTAAAGTAACACTATGTTCCTCTGCAATTAAAATATCTGGCGATATATATTCAAGACTACCTTGTCGTCCACATTGTAAAAGAGAATATTGTTTTGGGTTTAATGCATTAAATTCAAGCGCCATTTCCTTTAACGTGGTAACATTCTTCCTTAATAATTCTCTCTCCGTAAAAATAGGTTCTTCAAGCTTTGTAAGTGCATCGATAAATATCTCTTTGGTACCAAAGAGTCCAGGTCGCGTTTTATCAGTGCAGGTCAACCCAAAATCTGTATATTTAGCTATAGGAACCTCATCTCCGTATGATTTTAATAATATATTCTCGAGTTTAATATCGTTATGAGCCATGCCTTTGGAATGGATATAAGCCAATCCTTCTAGCAATGTTTTCATATAGAACAGCATAATATCCGAATCTTTAGTAGTAATACCCGATTCAACTAAAGCCCATAGTTCATTATCCATTAATTCCAACACAAACACATAATAATTTTTACCATCGACGGGTTGTATAAAAGCGTCGATCAAGCATACAATATATTCATAACATCCAACTGGCTCTTTTTCTTTGCTCTCGTTTTTCGAAGAGAGCAATTCATAGGCTGTTAACTCTCGATTAAATTCACTAATATTCTTTGATGTTGGATTAAGAACTTTCATAGCATATTTATTACCGGTACTCATAGATTCAACTTCATAAACCTGACCAAATGCGCCCTCCGAAATTTTAGATCCTACCCTATACCCAGGACTATCTCCTAAAATTTGACCGATCAAATTGAGGGGCTTAGACTTTTTCGGTTCTAAAATCGTATACATTTTATTATATTCATAAGATTATAAATCTTATGAATTTATATACTATAGATACTATTACTATATTTAGATACTATGCTTATATCTTATGTGGAACAACAATTAGAGTAATATTATCGTATTTTTTAACAACTGGTATATCTGGCGGTGAAGGATGTATTAGTTTAGTCGAAGGTTGTTCTAATTTATAAAATAAAGTCACCAGATAATATTGTCGATCAAAAATTTCTAATTGTTCAAGATGAGGTTGTAATAAATCTAACTTATCTCTTTGATATTCCATGAACCCCTCTTCAATCAAGGACTCGGAAGGAACAGGAGTAAACATTTGTCGGCATCGATGATGTTTAAGTACATGTAGATGAATATATTCGGATGTAGGGAAAGCATCAATGGTTTGATATTGATTTAGTAATTTATACGCAGTGAATATAGCTATCTTTGGCATGTTCGTATTATAATCACAACCAGATAAAATGCATAAATCTATAAATTTATCGTGAGTATAATCTAGTTGTTTAAGGACATTTTCATGCCACACACATTTACATTTCATCACATAACCTGCAGATGTGGGTTTAAGACCACTAAATCCCGTGATTCGTAAAGGTGTACCGTAAGCTGAATTATCTGTATCCGCGGAATATACAGCACTTACGACACCTTCTCTAGCTAACATGGAACATAGTTGTTCCCCTTCATTTTTAGCTTGAAGATAAGGAATGCCTAATTTCTTAAGTAATGCCTTCATATATTCAATAGATTCAGCAGCTATAGACCGTGTATTGACCATTCTCTTGCGTAAATCATCAATCATCACCGCTGTAATCAATAACGGATTGGAATTTCTTACTTTGTCTCTCGCCTCCAACATTCTATCTCTGGTTTTTTGCTGATCTTCACGTCTTTTCTTTCGCGTATCACTCTTTTCCATCGGAGCATTACCATCAAATACAAATACTGGCGTAATAGAGTAATTCACCCAATTTCTAATGAAATCAAACAATAACGCCATCCATTCCCTAAAAATTTCATCTTCATCAGGATCTTCCTTAACTACGTTAGTTCGGTAGATTACAGTCTTCTTAGCTGAAGGGTAACTAGTATGAATCCAATTATAGCAATCAATAGCTACCCTCGTGCCGCGAAGTTGGTCTAGAGTGATTTCCCCAAAGGCGTAAGGTGCATGCCTTTTTAAGAGTCGGTTTAAACCTGCAATTCCCATACTCTAAGTATAAGATAATGTATATTTTCCTTTAAAAACATAGATTATTTTAGACTTCACTTTCGAAGTGAAATCAATCTTCAGCTCATAAGACTTTAACATTCGTGAATTATTTCTTCATAGATAAAAATGGCTGAGATTGAAATAGAGTTTTTTGAGAACTTGGGTACCATTATCAAAAGTAAAACGAATTACGGTAAAATAGTAAAACGGATTTCTGATGGTTTGCTTGAAAACAGGAATTATGAAGATCTTGAGGGGGAGATTTTGATTGATTATATGAAAAAGCTCTCAAGTAAAATCGTTGATTATTATGCCAAAAAGAAAGCGCCAAGAATGCCTGAAGCCGTTAAAAAGTTTTTAGAATATATCAATCAAGGAATAACTGTTCAAAGTCAATCTTTTGGATCTAACAACGAAGACTTCATTCCATGCAAAAAACCTTTGGAAGAATCCAAAGTAAGGTTCGATGACATTGCGGGACAAGAGGAAGTCAAAAGAGACATTGAAATTAACTATATATTTCCTTTTAAACTCCCCCTTCTGTTCACTTCTAAATCGCAGGGTATTCTCATGTACGGGATGCCCGGGACTGGCAAGACGCTGCTTGCTAAGGCTGCAACAGCTGAGATTCCTGATGTAGCCTTTTATGCACCCACACCGGGAGAAATGCGAGGTAAATATGAAGGAGAAACCGAGCGTTTTATCACGCGTATTTTTGAATGTGCCAAAGAAGAAGTCGAAAGTCCAACATCCAAATATAAGTTCGCGATTATTTTCATTGATGAGTTTGAAGGGGTTGCTGGGTCGCGAAAACAAGGTCCAGGTATGGTTAGGTCGGTAAATGCATTATTACAAGCTATGGATGGTATAACCTCAAGTCCTAACGTGTCTGTAATTGCTGCAACTAATTTTCCCGACACAATAGATTCAGCGATTCGAAGACGATTTACAGCTGAGATATTTGTTGATCTTCCCAATAATGATGCTCGTGAGTTTTTAGTTCGTCAAGTACTTGCTAGAAATTACTCCTCGCCAAAAATACCTATAGATATGAGAGCAACAAATTTGTTCGATAAGAGATCTCGAGATGAAGAAGGAAATATCACTGAATGGAGAAACGATTATCTGAACTATATTAGTCAGTTGGGAGGTGAATTTTGTCAAGAAATTGTTCCTACGGGAAGACGTCGACAAAGAATTATCAATACATCAATCACAGCTACATTTATCAAAGAAATTGTAAAAAGGACTGGTCCTACAGAATTAGGAGTTAATATTGCGTATAATATCATTGCTGGAAATGATGTTGATGGAGACGAATACAAGGATCAGGGTTCTATATTTGGTTATTCGGCAAGTGACGTTGTTAAAATGATGAATATTGCCGTTCAGTTAGCGTCCTTTAGAGCCATGGAGAATGTTTTTGTTAAAACTCGGTTAAAAGATGACGATACCATATATTTCCGGTCCATACCACTGTCAGAAGCCTCTTCAAAAGATGTTGTATATGTTGCTACGGAAAGTATCTTTGAAAAATTTGGTGGAAACCTTAGAAATCCTGATGCTACACCTAAACTTAGGTTAATGACTCCCGATAAGCAAGCACGAGCCATCAATTTCGGGATTTGTCAAGATGATATCATTGAGGCTCTCAGAAGATATCCTTCAACGATTAAAAATGACGAATATATCGACTTGTTAAAATACAAGTATCGAACATAATTAATTAAAAAAAAAACTAGGTAAAAAAAAACTATGGGACGCAAGACGTGTAAATGTTGCAAAGGACCGCCTGGAATAAGAGGTGTTACAGGACCTACAGGAAGTACTGGACCGACGGGAAATACTGGACCGACGGGAAATACAGGACCTACAGGAAGTACTGGACCGACGGGAAGTACGGGAAGTACTGGTAGTACGGGACCGACGGGAA
>Ga0209986_10003347_pt1 | contig 14103 bp, 11 predicted proteins | sample BlataG_FD_183168 | JGI IMG/M metagenome (GOLD analysis project Ga0209986, IMG submission 183168) | Deep subsurface microbial communities from Black Sea to uncover new lineages of life (NeLLi) - Black_00105 metaG (SPAdes) (version 2) | ecosystem: Environmental > Aquatic > Marine > Oceanic >...
GATCATGCTCCAATGACGTCTCCCCGTGTCGGCAGAGCGGGCCCCGCGCAGGCTGCTCCCGGCCGGCGCGGCCTGCGAGCGGGCATCACCAGCCGCCCGCGGAGACGATCGCATGAGTTCGGTACTGGACAATCTCAAAGCGCGCGGCTTTATCGCACAGACCAGCGATGAGAAGCTCGGCGAGTACCTCGCCCGTGGGCCGGCGACGATCTACGTGGGCTTCGACCCGACTGCCTCCAGCCTGCACTTGGGGCACCTCGTGCCGATAATGGCCCTGGCGCATTTGCAGCATGCGGGGCACAGGACGCTGGTCGTCGTGGGGGGCGCGACGGGAATGATCGGCGACCCCAGCGGCCAGAGCGAAGAGCGCAACTTGCTCACCACTGACCAAATCGCCGAGAACATCGCCGGCGTCCGGCAGCAGTTGGCCAGCTTCCTGGACTTCGACGGCGACAACGCAGCGGTCATGCTCGACAACAACGAGTGGATCGGACCGATGTCCTTCATCGACTGGCTCCGCGACGTGGGCAAGTTCTTCACCATCAACTACATGGTCGCCAAGGAATCCATCAAGAACCGCATGGGCAGTGAGCAGGGCATAAGCTTCACCGAGTTCAGCTACATGACGATGCAGGCGTATGACTTCCTGCACCTGCACGACGCCCACGGCTGCACCGTCCAAGCCGGCGGGGACGACCAGTGGGGTAACATCACGGCCGGCATCGAGCTGATCCGCAAGGTCCGCAACGCCAAGGCATACGGCATGACCTTCCCGCTGCTGATGACCGCCGGGGGACAGAAGTTCGGCAAGACCGCGGGCAACGCGGTCTGGCTGGCGGCGGATAGGACATCGCCGTACCACTTCTACCAGTACTGGGTGCGGACAGACGACGCCGACGTGGAACGCTTTCTTAAGCTGTTCACCTTCCTTGAGTTGGACGAGATCGAGCGAATCATGGGCGAGCACAACGCCGCCCCGCACGACCGGGCCGCCCAAAAGGCCCTGGCTGAGCAGACAACGCGGATCGTCCACGGCCAGGACGGTTTGGCTAAGGCGGTGCGGGCCAGCGAGGCCCTATTCGGCGGGGACCTGGCCGAGTTCACCGCTGCCGAGCTTCAGGAGATATTCGCCGACGTGCCGTCGAGCCACCTCGACCCCAGCCGCATCGACGAGGGGCTGAAGGTCGTCGATCTGCTGGTCGAGACCGGGCTGGTCGGCTCGAAGGGCGAGGCCCGGCGGAAGATTGTCCAAGGCGGCGCGTACGTCAACAACGAGCGGGTCGCAGACCCGGAGGCCCAGGTCGGCGCCGGCCAGGTGCTGGGGGCATCGATCATCGTGCTGCGGCTCGGCAAGAAGCAGTATCACCTGGTCCAAATGACCTGACGGCCGACTCGACCACAACATGTTGTGGTCGTCGCAGAAAAGCTCTGCCTTCATTCTTTTTCACCTTGCCATCCGTTTGAAAGGTGGTACTGTCTGCTCGCGCAGGCCCGACAGAGCGCAAGTTCCCCCGAAAGCCCGACCGCAGAATATGGCAGACCCCACCCCTGATTCGAGTGCCGGCCTGGCCGACGCCCAGCACCCATCGGATTCTCGCGCCCCCATGCCGTCCTGGCTGCGGGGGGGCATATGTCTGCTGGCCCTGTACCTTTTCATCTCGTCGGTCGCCATGATCGGCACGGGGTTGAAGACCATCGCCGAAGACGACGTAGGAGATCGTTTCCTGGATCAACTGTTCGGCCTGGTCGATGACCCTGTCACGGGCCTGTTCATTGGGTTGCTCATCACGGCCTTGGTCCAGTCCAGCAGTTTCACGATCTCGATGATCGTGGGTCTTGTCGCCGATGGCGACATCACGCTGTCGGCGTCGATCCCCATCATCATGGGCGCGAATATTGGCACGTCGATAACGGGGTTGTTGGTCTCCATGGGCCACCTGCGGCAGCGCAACGAGTTTCGCAGGTCCCTCAGCGCCGCCTGCTGTCACGACTTCTTCAATCTACTGAGTGTTTTGGTGTTCCTGCCGCTGGAACTTAAATTCAGGATCATTTCTCGCCCAGTGACGGCAATCGCGGGCCGGCTGGCGGCAATGGGATACGCCGGAGACCCCACACAGAAGATCGGGCTCTTCAAGAAGTGCGTAAAAGGGTTCGGCAAGCTGTTCGACGGGATACTGGAAAACTTGCACGTTGATGCGATTCCGAGGGGCGCCATTGTCGCGATCCTTGCTATGGTCCTCCTGTTTGTCGCGCTCTGGCTGCTCGTGAAGATGCTGCGGGGTCTGGTCCAGGGCAGACTTAGCACCGTCTTCAACAAGACACTGTTTCGGAATCCGGCGACGGCGTTCGTTGTCGGCATTGTTATGACGACGACAGTGCAGAGCTCGTCGGTGACCATTTCCATGATCGTGCCGCTGGTTGGGGCGGGCGTGCTGCGGCTCAGCCAGGTGTTCCCGTACATGTTAGGGGCCAATATCGGGACGACCGTGACGGCCCTGTTGGCCTCCTTCGGCAAAGACAATGCCGCCGCCGCAATAGCCTGCGGGTGCGCGCACCTGATATTCAACATCTACGGCACTCTCCTTTTCTGGCCGTTGCAGGCGCTGCCCATAACAATGGCCAAGACTTTCGGACAGTTGGCTTCCCGACGCAAACCCCTGGCGGTCGGTTTTGTCCTCGGCCTGTTTTTCTTGTTGCCGGCCTTGGTGCTGCTGATAATGAAGTGGGCGGGGCAACTCAGATAGGAATAGGCAAACCATGCTCAAAGAAATAATCGACGCGTTCCGGCATAAAGACGTCATATCGGAACTGTCCGTTCAGGTCGGCGAGATGCTGGAAGCCGGCCGGTGGATGTTCGAGCAAGCCTCCGATGTGCTTATGCGCAAGGCCGACTGGCATGCCACGTGCGATCCGCTGTATACCCGCGACCGCCAGATCAATGAGATCGAACAGGGCATCCGCGAGCGCATAGTGACACACCTGTCCGTCGGCAACCAGGCGGACCTCGGGCCCTGCCTGGCGCTGATGAACGTCGTCAAGGATGCCGAGCGGATCGGCGACTACTGCAAGAACATCTTCGAGGTCGGGCGATTCTATCGCGGCTCGTTCTCACACCGGTCGTTCGCCGAGCCGTTGGACGACATCCGCCAGAAAATCACGAGCCTGTTCGAGCCGATCAGGCAGGCCTTCATCGAGTTGGACACCGACAAGGCGGAGGGGATCCTCCAGGAAACAAGCATCGTAGTGAAGCAATGCGACCTGATCGTCCAGCAACTGCTCGTCCTGGACGACAGCTTCGACGCCAGCGAAGCGGTCGCCTACGTGCTGTTGGCTAGGCACTACAAGCGTGTCGAAGCGCACCTCTCCAACATCGCCCTGAGCGTGATATCGCCCGTGGCCTTGCTGGACTTCCCCAGCCGGACGTGACTGATCGGCGGCGGACTCGTCCCGGCGCAGCCCGGACCGGGCCGCTGTCAACCAAGCCCGGTAAACACTCCCAGCGACGGCTATAATGTTAACGTGTGGGTATCCGCTGCCTTTAGGAATCTTCCCGTGACTAAACGAACGCGAAAGATAGTACGGATCAACGAGGACAAGTGCGATGGCTGCGGCCTATGCGTGCCAGACTGCGTCGAAGGCGCTATCCAGGTCATCGACGGCAAGGCCCGCCTGCTGGCTGAGAACCTGTGCGACGGCCTGGGCAACTGCCTGGGGACCTGCCCTAAGGGCGCCATCACTATCGAGGAGCGACCGGCTGACCAGTTCGATGAGAAGGCGGTCGAGGAACACCTGCAACAAACGGCTGACGCTGCCGCTGGCAAGCCTGCGAGCTGTCCCGGCATGATGCTGCGGAAACTCGAGCAGTCCGGGCCACAGCCGGTCGCAGTCGGCAGCGAGGGGTCGCGCCCGTCACGCCTGGGACAGGGGCCTGTGCAATTGGCGCTGCTGCCGCCGGCCGGAGAGCTGTGGAAGGACGCCGACGTGCTCATCGCCGCCGACTGTGTCAGCGTAGCGATGCCGGACTTCCACGAGCGCCTACTGGCCGGCAAGAGCGTGGCTATCGCCTGCCCGAAACTCGACGACGTCGCGCCATACGCCGAAAAGCTCTCAGTCATCTTCGCGGGTAACCCCATCAAGTCCGTCACCGTCGCCCACATGGAGGTCCCGTGCTGCAGCGGCATCGTCGTGGCGGTCGAGCGAGCGATGGCCCAGGCCGGCTTGACGGACATCCCGGTGACGGACATCACCGTCGCGCTGGACGGGACGATGAAGTCCATGGGCTAGCGCCCGGCATGCCCTTTCGCGGCGCGGCTACTTGATTCGCTGGGCGATCTGGCTCAAAATACTCCTTATCGGTGCCAGACGGTGCACAGCCAGGCGGCCGGCCCGCACCGACGCGCGAGTTCACTGCGGACCAAAAAGGAGCCCAACGATGTCGAAAACTATCGCACTTCTCGGGGCGCTGGACACTAAGGGCGCCGAGTACGGCTTCGTGAAAGACTGTATCGAATCCTGCGGGCACAACACGCTGCTGATTGACGTAGGCGTATTGGGCTCACCGGCCATTAAGCCGGACGTCACGCGCGACAAGGTCGCCAAGGCTGGTGGGGCAGACATCAAGAAGCTCGTCGCCGACGAGGACCGCGGCCAGGCCGTCGCGGCGATGAGCGCCGGTGCTGCGGCGCTGCTGCCGAAGCTCTACGCAGATGACAAGTTCGACGGCGTGCTGGCGATGGGTGGCACAGGCGGAACGTCCGTCGCCTGCGGGGCCATGCGGGCCTTGCCGCTGGGCGTGCCGAAGGTGATGGTCTCCACGGCCGCGGGCGGGGACGTCAGCGGCTACGTGGGCGTCAAAGACATCGTGATGATCCCGTCGATCGTGGACGTCGCAGGCGTCAACAAGATCAGCCGGGTGGTTTTCGCCAAGGCGGCCGGGGCGATCTGCGGGATGGTCGAGGCGGAAGTCGCCGCCGGCGAGGCGTCTAAAGAAAAGCCCCTGATCGCCGCCAGCATGTTCGGCAACACCACGCCGTGTGTCGGCAAAGCCAGGGAAATCCTCGAGGCGGCTGGCTACGAGGTGCTGGTCTTCCACGCGACCGGCACGGGCGGCAAGACCATGGAAAGCCTTATCGACGCTGGTCTCATCGCCGGAGTGCTGGACGTGACGACCACCGAATGGGCAGACGAATTGGTGGGTGGCGTTTTCACAGCCGGGCCCACGCGCCTGGAGGCGGCCGCCAAGGGCGGCGTGCCCGCCATCGTCGCGCCGGGCTGCCTGGACATGGTTAACTTCAACGCTCCCGACACCGTGCCCGCCAAGTTCAAAGGTCGGACCTTCTATCAGCACAACCCCAACGTCACCCTCATGCGGACGAACGTTGAGGAATGCAAGAAGCTGGGTGAGATCCTGGCCGACAAGCTCAACATGTCCACCGGGCCGGTGACGGTACTCATCCCAAGAAAGGGCGTCAGCATGATCGACCTGGAAGGCAAGGACTTCTACCTGCCCGAAGCCAACCAGGCCCTGTTCGATTCACTCAAGGCCAACCTGCGGGATTGCATCCCCGTCTTGGAAATGGACTGTGATATCAACGACGAAGCCTTCGCCACCCACTGCGCCGAAGAACTATTGACCAATATGAAGTCGTAAGAACAACGACTCACCACAGAGAGCACAGAGGTCACCGAAATCTCTTTGAGTCCCTCCCTGATTCCCTTGGCTCTGTGTCCTCTGTGGTGAAAGAGAAAAGCAAGAGGAGTCTGAGAATGGTAGAAGCAAGAGCCGACATTCTGAGGCGTTTTCGAGAGAAGATCACCGCCGGTGAGCCGATCGTTGGCGGCGGGGCCGGCACCGGCATCAGCGCCAAGTGGGAAGAGGCCGGCGGCATCGATCTGATCGTCATCTACAATTCCGGCCGCTTTCGGATGGCCGGTCACGGCTCGCTGGCGGGGCTCATGCCGTTCGGCGACGCCAACGGCATCGTGATCGAGATGGCGAGCGAAGTCCTGCCCGTCGCTCGCAAAACGCCCGTGCTGGCGGGCGTGTGCGGCACGGACCCGATGCGGCTGATGGACAAGTTCCTTGCCCAGGTCAAAGATGTGGGCTTCGCCGGCGTGCAGAACTTCCCCACCGTCGGGCTCATCGACGGCGTCTTCCGGGCGAACCTGGAAGAGACCAACATGGGCTACGGCAAGGAAGTGGACATGATCCGCATGGCCCATGAATTGGACCTGCTGACCACGCCCTACGTGTTCGACACCGACGACGCGCTCGCCATGGCCGACGCGGGCGCGGACATCCTGGTCGCCCACATGGGCCTGACCACGTCCGGGTCGATCGGCGCCCGGACGGCCAAGACGCTCGAGTCGTGCGTGGGCCTGATCGACGATATCGTCGCCGCCGCCCGCAAGGTCCGCGACGACGTGATGGTCCTCTGCCACGGCGGCCCCATCGCCGAGCCGAAGGACGCTGCTTTCATCCTGAAACACTGCAAGGACGTGGACGGCTTCTACGGCGCGAGCTCCATGGAACGCCTGCCGACCGAGCGGGCGATCAAGGCCCAGGTCGAGGCGTTTACGGCCGTTCGGAAGTGACATATCACCACAGAGATCACAGAGCACAGAGAGGGAAACGACAAGAGCAAGGCGCTTCAACGAGGCGCCTCGCTCCTATCTTGCTGTTGACTTCTCCATGTCCTCTGTGATCTCTGTGGTGAAGTCCTTTAGTATCGATGCGTGAGCATTTTCTTTGAGCGGGCGGCGTTTTCGAGGCCGCGGAGGTTCTTGCGGGCGGTCTTGACGCCGTGGGGGTTGTCGGGGTCGGTCAGGGCTTGGTAGATGACGGCCCCTTCGGCATGTTTCGGCAGCGGGAAGCCCGTCAGGTAGCAGATCGTTGGCACGATGTCGGTCAGCCAGCAGGTCCGCTCCAGCCTCAGCCCGTGTTTGATGCCCGGCCCGGCCATCAGCAGCAGGCCACGCATGGAGCCGACGCCGTACTTGGCCGTCGGCACGTGCCAGCCGTGCTCACCCATCGCCCAGCCGTGACCGCCGAACACCACGTCGCCGACCATCTCGCCCTTCAGGCCCAGCATGAGGGCATCGGCGCGCTTGAGGGCGAACGCGATAGGCCGCTTGCCGCTGCGCGGCTCGACGTAGTCCTGAAGTGCCGCGATGATCCTCTCGCAGACCTCTTCGTATTCGGCGCCTGGCTTGACGATGCCGTCCGGGTCGCGCCCCTCGAGGTTGACGAACACGTGCACCGACAGCGGGCAGTAGGCCTTGGTCCGCTTCCAGTCGACCTGCTTGTCGTCCGTCTTGCCGCCGGGCTTGTACTTGAGCAGCCCGGCCTTTTCGAGAATGCCGTTGAAATCGATCCGGGGATAATCGTCCCGGTCCATGCCGAACCGCGTGGGCAAGGCCCCGTGGTCGCTGACCATCACCACGACGGTGTTCTCGTCGGCCTGGGTGAGAATCTTGCCCAACATGCGGTCGAGGCTCTGGTACATGGCCAGCTCGGCTTTGGTGTGGGCAGCCAGGGCCTTCTTATCCTTGCAGACGTCGGGGTCGACCGCGTTGGCGAAGAGGTGATAGCAGTGGTCCGGCGCGTGGGCGTGCATGCAAAAAATGTCCCACTTGTGGTCCGTCAGGAGTTTCGTTGCGGCCGAGGCAAACCAGCGGTTCTGCATGTCGATGAGCTCGCCGAGCGTGTCCAGGCCGAACCACGTCCAATAGAAGTTGTAGAACGAGCACGGCATGGGCAGGCCGTCGCAGTCGGCCAGTTCCTTGCAGACGCCGGCCGGCGTGGCCCAGCCGTCCATCTGGCAGATCGGCGTCATGTACAGCCGCACCTTGCTGCCCGTCGCGGACAGGTCCAGCAGCTTCATGCAGAAAGCACCCCGGACCTTCTTGCCGCGCACCTCGAAGGTGTGAAGGATTCGTTCACTCATCTTACCGACTGAGAGCTTCGCCAGGGTGGCCTTGCCGTCGCGCTTGGTGGCGACGATGACCTTGTCGAAGCGATTGCCCGTCTTCAGCACGCACAGGAACCACGTCTGTTTCTTGAACGGTTTGAGCGTTTCGTTGGCTTGCAGGACCACCTGGGCCTCCAAGGCGGCCTTGTGTTCGGGCAGGTTCTTCCAGCCCTCGGCCTCTTTGAACTCAATCGGCGTCGCCAGCGGCTCTTCCTCGGTCGTAAACAGCGTGTCGCACGACATAGAGAACTTGGCCACGAACGGCTCGTTTGTCGGCAGGCGCCATTCGTTGATGCCCAGGCCCGCCCCGCCGAGCTGGATGCCCTTGGTGATCGCGCGGGGCGCGGTGGTGGGGTAGTTCATCAGGATCGTCGTCTTGCCGTCGCGGGCGGCGGCGTTCCAGAAGAACTCAGCCTTGCTGTCGCTGGCGAGAAACGCCTGGCGGACCTTGTCCAGCGGGTCGCCGGGCTTCTTGAGGTTGAAGCACGGGACCTCGTGCGTGCCGGGCCAGGCGCCGGTGACGATGGTGGTCCAATTCGGCGGGGTGATGGTCGGGTGCGGCACGAGGCAGTTGTCCGCCCACACCCCCCGCTTCATCAGCTTGGCGAGGTTAGGCAGCTTGCCGGCCTTGGCGTACTTCAGCAAGCTTGGCGTCATCGGGGCGTCGTAACCAATGATCATAACCTTCTTGGCGACGGGCATTGCGCGGTCTCCTTTCGAGTTAACCGAGGCGGCATGTCGGTGGAAACAATCGTTCTCGGCACCCCTTTATGTCCCCGCCGGCCGTGAATATCAAGCGCCTAAGGCAGGGGGTGGCCAGGCGGCCTGGCGTGGTGTAAGCTTCCGCCATGGTATCCGCTATGCTCCCACGACGGAGGCAAGGCCCGTGGCGATGGACCAAGTAGCCACCCGCGACGGACTAAAGATAACCCACGATACAGCCGCCGGGGCGATTGTATCGCTTGTGCTTGGTCGCGAAGAGGTGGCGGCGCCAGGGGCGCAGTCCGGCTTTCTCGCGCGCGACGCCACGGCGGACACGGACTTCCGCGCCTTCACCGATGGCCGATGCGACTCGCTCGGCCTGGCGCTGGAAGCTAACATGAAAGCCGACGACGAGTGTGTGCGCGTCTCCGGCATGTTGAGCGACACTGCCGGCCGCGATCGGGCGATAACGCTCATGTTTGCGCTGCCGATCGACGCGGTCGGCTGGCAGTGGCACGACGACGTGCGACGCTCGCGCAGAATCCAGCCTGACGGCGGCGAGTACATCAACACCGTTGATGTCCAGACCGGCACGGACGGGAAGATGTCGTGGTACCCCGTCGGCAGCATCGGCGACGACGAGCGCAGCCTGGCGATCGGGCTGGACATGGACATGGCAGCCCAGTGCCGCATCAGCTACGACGCGGCCGAGAGGCTACTGGCGATAGCGTACGACTTTGGCTTAGCGGCCGAAACCGACCGGTTCCCACACGCAGGGCCGTTCAGCTTCGTGGTCTACCGAGCGGACGGTAAGTGGGGCTTCCGCGAGGTGATGGCCAAATTCTACCGCCTGTTTCCCGACCACTTCCTCTGCCGCACCGGCGAGCAGGGCATATGGATGCCCTTCGGCGACGTGAGCGACGTGGCTGGGTGGGAGGACTTCGGCTTTAAGTATCACGAGGGCGTCAGCAACATCCCTTTCGATAACGAAAACGGCATCCTGCCGTTCCGCTACACCGAGCCGTCCACCTGGTGGATGCAGATGGACCCCGTCGTTGAGCGGACGGCCGGGAACGTCATCGCGCAGATGCACGCCCACGCCGAAGGCGACGATGAAACACTGGGCAAGCTCGCCCGGACCAACCTTGTCTCCGGCGCGTTCGACGAAGACGGTCAGTTCCAGTACCAGCTCCGCGACCTGCCGTGGTGCAACGGGGCGTGTTTCAGCTCGAACCCCAACCCATACATCCCCGGCGAGTCGGAGGCCAAGCTGCTGTTCAGCGACGAAGTCAAGGAGACGTTCTACGGCCCGGCCGCTCGCGGCGTGCAGGCCGGCGAGTACCTGGATTCTTTGGAAGCCTACGCCACCGAGGTCGAGAACCACCGACGGGAGCACTTTCGCTATGTTACCATCCCGCTCACCTTCACGACGGAATCGACCAAGCCCGTCATCCACAAGGCGTTCTCGGTGCAGGAGTTCACCAAGTGGCTGGCTGCCGACCTGCACGCGATGGGCAAGCTGGTCTTCGCCAACGATGCGCTGGCGCGGTTCGCGTTCCTTGCGCCGTACCTGGACGTGATGGGCATCGAGGTCGAGTGGATCGACCACGAGGGCAATTGGCACGCGCCGGCGGACGAGGTGATGTGCTTCAAGCGCACGCTGTGCTACCACAAGCCGTACCTGTTTCTGCTGAACACGACCTTCGCCCTGGCCGGGCCGGAAGCGATGGAGAAGTACTTCCTGCGGAGCCTGTTCTACGGCATGCTGCCGAGCATGTTCAGCCACAACGCGGCCGAGAAGGTCTACTGGTCCGACCCGGAGCTCTACGAGCGCGACCGGCACCTGTTCAAGCGGTACATGCCGCTGATCAAGCGTCTCGCCGAGGCCGGCTGGGAGCCGGTCACCCACGCCGCGACGGACAATCCGGCCATCTATGTCGAGCGCTTCGGGCCCGATGCCGATGGCAACGTGTACTTCACGCTGCTCAACGATTCGCCCAGCGAGCAACGAGCGCGCTTGAGCATCTCCGCCGACGAGTTGGCCATCGCTGCCGGCCAGACGGCGGTCGAGGACGCGATATCTGCACAGAAGGTGGACTTCACCCCCGGCGAGGGCAAGCTGACGGTGGAGCTTGCAATGGCCGGCGAGCAGGTTAGGTTATTTGTCTTCACCTGCAGCTAGAGTTTCATGCGAGAGAACAAGACAGCCTCGGCCGGCGCTTGACCGGCCGGCGACAGGAAGGAGCATTCATGCTCGACAAGAACCCCGTTAACCCCCGCGACATTCAGAGCCGCCACTACCGGACGCTGACGTACCAGGAAACCGACCGCGTGCCGGACATCGAGTTCAACTACTGGTCGCAGACGCTCCGCCGGTGGATCAAAGAGGGCATGGACGTCGGCGTGGAGTACGAGAATCCGGAGTTCTGGACGAAGCTCCACGAGCATCTTGGCTTCGATGACGACCTCGATCACCACCATATTGGCTGTCGGGTGGACATCAACCCCCCGTTCGAGGCCGAAATCATCGAGCGCAAGGAGCGGTCCGTCATCTCGCGCGACGAAGGCGGAGTGATCTCCGAGCATTTCGAGGACAGCCAGGAGGAAAGCTCGATTCCGCACTACCTGGAGTTCCCGGTTAAGTCGCCAGCCGATTGGCCCGATATGAAGCGGCGTTTCCGTGTGGACGATCCCAGCCGAAAGCGACCGGTCGAGGAAATCGACGCCCTCCGCGCCGCGATCGCCGAAGGCAAGATGATATTCATGTACCTGATCGGCCCGTACGGCAAGCTGCGGGAATGGATGGGCTTTGAGAACCTCTCGACGGCATTCTATGACTATCCGGACATGATCCACGACATGGTCGATGCGTGGACCGAGCTTCTGCTGGACCAGGTCGAGCAGATACCAGAGGACCTGTTCATCGACGAGGTAATGTGGTGGGAGGACATGGCCTGCAAGAACGGGCCTTTCGTCTCGCCCGCCATGTTTCGCGAGTTCCTCCAGCCTTGCTATCACGCGGCGATGACAGCCGCCAAGAAGCGAGGCTGTGCGATCAGCGTGGTCGATTCCGACGGCAACCCGCATGACATCGTCGCCAACTGGCTCCAGGAGGGAGTTAACATCATGTTCCCGCTTGAAGTGGCTGCCGGCGTGGACCCATACGCCTGGCGGGAGGAGTTCGGCATGGAGCTTCGCCTCCGCGGCGGCGTGGCCAAGGCGCCGCTGGTGGCGGGCGGGTCGGCCATCGACAAAGAGCTCGAGCGCCTCAAGCCGCTGCTGGAACAGGGCGGGTTCATCCCGCACCTGGACCACCTCGTCCCGCCGGACATCTCCTACAAAAACTACCTGAAGTATCTGGAAAAGAAGCGCAAGCTCATCGGCAAGCAGTGAGCCGGGCTTCTTGATTTGACCCAGTATGTTCTGCGATACCAGAGAATTACATGTGCCGCTTCTTTTGCGACAATGTCTGAGGAATTGTCGCTAGCGCCAACGACTGGGCGGATTGCCGCGCTGCGCACAGAGCCGTTCGGACGGAACACCGAGAGGGTCATGCCGCGGCGAGCGTAGTTGAACCGACATCGCCGTGTCGTACTGGGAGAAGCGCTCCTGCGTTTCTCCTTTTCTATTGGCGTCGCGGGGATCCCCGCCGAAAGGAGAGCTCCAGGAAATCCATTGAGAACATCGGCATCGAGCAGGTCAAGGACGTGTGTCGCGGTGCGGAGCGCCAGTTATGGGAACTCATCACGGGAAGCGGTTTCACATCGGCGACTTATTGTCGCTGGTCCAAGGCGCTCCTGGAGGCCGGCAAGAACGGCCTGACCAGGGACACACACCGGGACGCCACCACCGACGAGGTCCGGCAGCTCAAGGCCGACAACGAGCCACTCGAGCAGGCGTTGACCGACAAAATCCTCCCACAATCGCTGGGACAGTAGCTCTGGAGCCGCCCGGCTCAGCGAACGTTGAACCGCCCCCGTCCGACGGGTATAATCAAGAGTGTAATAACGAAGCGCCGAATAACCCGACAGGCCGAAACAATAGGGGTGCGGAAACAGCCACAATGAAGCCCTGTGGGAACAGTCAACGCGGTTTCACTCTTATCGAACTGCTGGTGGTGATGGCGGTTCTGGGGCTCCTTATTGCCATAATAGCCCCGACTTTCGCACACGTCCTGCCGGTTGCCCGAAGGGTCCGCTGCGCCGCGAACCTCAGGAGCATCGCGGCCGGTTACACTGCCCGCCAGGAAGAGCAGCACCTCGTCCGCATGGGGCCGAACATGTGGGCGGGTTCATTGCTTCCTTATCTTGGCGACGATGCGGACGTGCTGCTCTGCCCGTCCGATCCCGACCCGCACCGCGGTTATGAGGACATAAAGCTCGATGTAATGCCCACTGAGGGTGCGGGCGAAGGGCACGAGCAGCACGTGAAGGACATATTCGCCGCCTACCCCTACTGGCTGGAAGGTGGCTGCCCCGACCCGGGCCCGGGGATTTGGAAGCTCAACGACGAGGATTACGCCATATTCATCGCCCATGGCGGCCAGGCTTACGCTCCCCCCCTGCTGCATCGCTACATGCCGGGCAACGACCCCCACGTGTACTGGTTTGTGTTCGAGGAGGGGGGTGATGAGGAGTACGCCGGGAGCGACTTTGACTACGACGACTTCCAAATGTGTGTAACAGGACTGCCCGACGGGAGATTAATGGTCACGTGCATAAAGCAGTGGTACTGGGTCAACTGGGCCTTCATCATGCCCGACGGCACCAGGATACCCGACAGCCCAGGAGAGTCCCTGGGCGATGGCGAATACACCGGACCTTTCTATTTCGAACGCACTACCACGCTCAGCTACGGCATGAACTGGCAGGGGGCTATGATCAAGGGAGGCCAGCGGAGAATCATCTTCGCCGACTACGAGAAGGAAGTCTGCTACGTTGGGGGCTACAGTAGCATAATGGATATCTGGGCAGAAGCCATCGCGCCGCGGCATATGGGTCGCGTCAACATCGCACTGGCCGATGGCGGCGTGATAAACGTCGACCCCGATGAGATCAACCCGCAAGGCCCCGACGGCGAGGCCCACGACGCGGAGTACTGGTCGCCCAGCGACTAGAAACTCCCCTCGGCGCGGCTATCCCGCCAGGGCGGGGTACCGGCCGAACTGTCTGACTGCATCGCACATCCGCAGGACGTTGTCCAGCGGCAGGCCGGGCATTATCTCGCCTGCTCCCGTGTCGAAGAAGTACCCGCCCCCGCGCGCCGCCGCACGGATGCACCGCTTCACCTCGGCGTCAATCTCCTCAGCCGTGCCGGATGTCAGCAGGTTCGGATCGGCGTTGCCGACCAGGACGAGGTTCTTACCGTACCGCTTTTTGATGGCAGCCATGTCCATGCCGGCCGTCGGCTCCAGCGGGTTCAGCCCGTCGAT
>Ga0209986_10003348_pt1 | contig 14098 bp, 19 predicted proteins | sample BlataG_FD_183168 | JGI IMG/M metagenome (GOLD analysis project Ga0209986, IMG submission 183168) | Deep subsurface microbial communities from Black Sea to uncover new lineages of life (NeLLi) - Black_00105 metaG (SPAdes) (version 2) | ecosystem: Environmental > Aquatic > Marine > Oceanic >...
AGCACAAGCAATTATTCTTAGAGAACTTGAATCAGAATTTGGTGGTATGGCAAGAGACGTTGACACAGCGAGCGGTGCTCTGAGGCAGATGTGGAATGCTTTAGGTGATGCTATTCTTGAAGCGATAGGCAAACCGTTTTTGGAGCATATCAGGACATCAGCAGTTGCAATAAAAGAATGGGCGGAGAGAAATCAAGAAAGAATTGGTGAGTGGGCTAAAGAAGTTGTTCGTTATGTGGGACTTGCTAAAAATGCTTTCATGGATTGGGTTCGTTATCTTCAGCAAGATTGGAAAGCAGGTATAAGTATGGCACTTGATGTAGCCTTGGTGCTCTTCAAAGGTTTTTGGCAATCAAGTGTAGTGATAATGAAGGCAGCTGGTAGGGAAGCTGGTAGAGCTTTTGTTTCGGCATTTGGTAAACCCATAATGAAATCCGCTGATGCATGGCTTGAGAAAGGTTTTTTGGGACGACTTGCAGACCCTGTTGGAAGTGCGTGGTATGCAGTTGTTGGTGACTTGGCTGAGACTATAAAAGAATATAATAAAAAGGTGGGGGAGGAAACAACAAGAGAGGCAGAGATTACGTGGACGAAGTTGAAACAGGTTATTAAAACAACGGCTGCTGATATTAAAGCTATAATAGAAGCAGTACCAAAACTGGAGAGTGCTGTAGGTGTTGTTACTGAAGAAGCAACAAAGTCTATCAAAGAGCAATATGCTGACGCCCTTCGAGCTAAGATTGCTATGATTGACGAAGAAATGGCTAGAGTTAAAGAAGCATCTGATTTAGCTAAGAAGCTTGCTGAGGAAGACAAACAAGTCATTATAGCTGCTGCTCAAGACCAGGTAGCATTCGTTCGTGCCCAAGATTACATGACGAGACAAGAGCGGATACAAAACCTTGAGGCTTATGTTAAAGCAAACCAGGTAGCACTTGACTCAGTTCTGGAAGCCAACAAGATACTTGCTGACGAGCTGAAAAAACTTGAACGAGACAAGTGGGAGGGTGTAAGGCGGTGGATGAGTGAAGCTGGTGACATGTATTTGCAGCTGGACAGGATAGCGGTCAGAAGTTTGGACAGTATGGCAGACGCTCTGACAGACATGTGCTTAAAAGGCAAGGCTGACTTCAAAGCTTTAGCTCAGTCTATCATTATGGACATCACCCGAATGATGATTAAGCAGGCAATGTTTAATGCCTTGTCAGCTGTTGGATTTGGGGGTGGAGGTGGTGGTATTAGTGCTTTGTTCGCTGGTTTATTCGCTGGTGGTGCTGCTGGTGCAGGTGCTTCGCTCGGCAGCATAGCTGCTCCAACATCAGCTGCAAGTTATGCTGCTATCGGTGCATATAGCGGTGGTTTTCAGCACGGCGGGACAGTACCTCAAACAGGATTTGCGTTGGTGCACAAGGGAGAAACAGTGATACCAGCTGGAAATGGCAATGGTGGGATTAGTGTAATTCTTAATGACAACAGAACTGGGGGAGAGCCACTTGAAATTAGCGAAGCAGAAGAATATATACTTTCAGACCGAAGAATTATCGAAGTGACAATGCAAGCAGCAGGAACTGATGGACCATATAGAAGGGCCCATAAGGGAATACGATAATGGCGGATGAAACAGTTACACTCGATGCATTTGAGATAGTATTGTCATTAGAGACGCCGACATTGCCAGGTGCCATGCATACTCAATATCCATCGACTTTTGAGATTGCATTGGAATTACCACCCGCTAAAGCCGTGGCGTCGTTTCCAATTATAGGACGGAAACCAGGTCATAGGTTTAGCGACATACCGGACCCCAACGCAATGCTAATTGGTTCAACAGCATCCGGCTACCCTGTGCTCAATAAGGTGGCTACCTTTGCTCCACGGACGTTCACACCAGAGTTTCGCCTTGTTATAAATACAGATAAACTTCTTGTAATGACATTCTATAAGCAACATAAGGACTTAGAGTTCCCTTGGTATAATGACCAGGATGATATGTGGTACACGGTTGCCTTTGTTAAACCTCCACAGTGTAGATTAGATGGGAGAAAAGATTTATGGAGAATCCAATTAGAATTAAGACAAACAGAACTTTAAGGAGATATAATGGAAGCAAAACCTGTAACGCTTCATGACAAACAATATTGGAAGGTCGGGGATGGTATATATGTAAAAGTCGGCAACAAGCTAGTTCCGATTGACCATTTCGATGGAAGTGGAAAACCTGTACTCATAAGTGAGTGTTGGTTAGAAGAAACTGTTAACCTAATGGGAGGCCAAGACTGTACTATACACGTACCTTGCCTCCAGATAGCAACAAAACAACAAGAATAGGAGAAAATTATGGCAAGTGGAATCTACAATCGTTTTAAGGCAAATCTAATGAACAAAGAAGTCGATTTGGAAGCTGACACTATCAAAGTGATGTTGATGGACAACGTACACTCGTTCACAGCCACGCATAACCAGAAATCCGAAATTGTGGGCAATGAGCTTCCTACTGCTGGTGGCTATACTGCTGGCGGTGCAGAGATAACTACTAAAGCAGTCACGCAGGCCGCCTCGACGAAGTGGGATGGTGATGATGTAGAGTGGACAAGTGCTACGTTTACTGCTTATCACGCAGTCATCTATGATGACACTTTGACCAATGATGACTTGATTGGCTCGATTGATTTCGGCGGAGCCAAGAGCGTATCTGCTGGCACCTTCAAGATTCAGTGGCATGCAAATGGTGTCATCACCTTAGCGACAGCAGCTTAATTTGGGGGGTGGTGTCATGGCGGTAGTGTTTGAGCAGAACTTTGAAGCGGAAGCAGTAAACGAAACTCCGAATACATGGGTTGAACCTTGGTCATATACTGTCAGTGGTAATAATGATATTAAGGTTATTGATGACCCTGTCCATGCGGGGAATAGAGCGGCGAGACAATATTCTGGAGATGCCGATAATGCTTATGCATCAATTCAACAAAACGAATTAGCAATCAACAATACCCAGATAGATTTCTACATAAGAGCTGCTCAAACTAATAAAGTTCTTCCAACACTTTACACTACAGACTCCCATTCGAATCTAACAACAAAAGCTGGTATAAACATAGCTTTTTGGGACGACACAAAGATAAAATACAATGACGGAGGGAGTTGGATAGATTCGGGGATAACTTACAACAACACAACTTGGTATCACATCAGATACATAGTCCACGATGCTGCTCGGACATATGATTTGTACATAGATAATATGGATGTTGCCATTGCGGCAGGTATTGGCTATCGTAATGATTTATCTTGTCCTTATTTATCCTTGCAGACGGGCAGTGTTCAACTGGGAACTGTGTACGTTGATGATATAACTGTGACCGCACCTTGGCTTGTTACTCTGGATGCATTTGAGTTGGTTTTGACCCAACATGCACCAATCGTATATCCCATTGTTACAATTATACCTGGCGCATTTGAATTAGCTTTGACGCAACATGCACCGACTGTAACCGGTGGTGCTTTAGTTACATCCGCTACAATGGAGCTTGCTTTAACTCAACATGACCCTACAGTTCTATTTCCTTTACAAACGATATTACCAAGTACGTTTGAGTTAGGGCTAACCCTTTGCATACCCACAATAGTAATCCCTAGTGATGTTACAGTCATACCGGATACCTTTGAGTTAGGACTCACACACCATCTACCTCAAGTGATAACGATTTGGACTGAGATTCCTTCGTTTATGGAGAAGGATCTGATTGATCCTTACAGCGATATGGGGGCATGGTTATGGTTAGCTGAGATTGTCGTGCCTACACAAACCACGCAGAGAATAGCACGTAACACTGAAGACATCAGATATGGTGGAGAAGATTTTACCAAAGATAATTTTGATGTTGGCTGTATACCTCTCGCTGGAGATAGTAGCATACCGCGTATCCAATTACGAGTAGCACAAGATGAAGTTGGTACTCTGGAAGGTATTGTTAACGCAACTAAGGGTGGTGTAAACGGTACGGTGAAGCTTATCAGAACGTGCGAGAAGTACTGCGATTTATCCATCGAAGCACTTGAACGTACATACGATATACTTACAGCGGGAAGTGATGCACAGTGGGTCACCTTCACATTAGGCATCCCTAATCCACTTACGCAGCGTATCCCATTATGGTCGTACAGTAGCAAGGTATGTCCGTTGGCAACGCCGAGTCTCTTTAAGGGACCAAGGTGTCAATATACTGGCGAGGATACAGTATGTACTGGCCTCTTGGAAGATTGTTATGCAAAAGGAAATGCAGTTCACTGGGGTGCTGAGATAGGTCTTAATCCCGGTGCAGTGAGGATATAGCATGTTAGCATTATTGCCGTTTATATTTGGTAACTGGCTTATTGCAGCAGTCATGAGCTTAGCGATAACTGCTGCTTTTTGGTACGGGGTGGTGTACCTTGGTGGTGTGTTATTCGGGGAGGACTTGCCGGAGGCTGATATAGGTGCCACACCGGATGCGCAGAGCCGTAGTTGGAATCCTCACAGCACCCAACAGGAAGGCATTGCCCGCCCGCGTGCCTATGGCCGTAACATGCATCACGGCAACATTGTTGCTAAATGGACCGACGTTGTTGATGACCGTGAAGTCCTGTATATGATTGTCGAGCATGGCGATGGACCTACAAAGGGAGTAGTCATTGAAGACGGTGTGAAGCAAATCTTCCTTAATGACCAGCCGGCCAGCAACTTTACCAGTGTGGAGATACAAGAGCGTCTGGGTACCCTTAACCAAACTTGTATGACCGGCTTCGAGAAAACAAAGCTTGAGCACGAACAGAATGTCAAGCTCGAGAAAGACGTTCCCGTTGTGGTCACTACCCCAGACGACTTCTTTGATGACGTTGAATATACGATAATGTGGCCAAACGGTCTCCGTAAGTATCACAAAAGTGGTGGTATGGATTATTCTGCGTGTGTGGTCAAAGTACGGATAAGAGAACATCCTGCCGGCGGATGGACAACAATCTTTAACGAAGCTGTTACAGTCCGCCAAAACGAACCCTTATTCAGGTTGTACAAGGTTAACACACTCTCTCCAGGTTATGTAGAGAGGGGCAAACAATACGACCTTGAATTCACCAACCTGACAGGACCCAGCGAGCGGCATGTCAACGATGTCTATCTTAAGTCATACCGTGAGGTTGTTGACATCGCCTTTACACGACCTGGTAAAGCGTTAGTAGGGATTCGGGCAATTGCGACAGTGCAGTTAAGCGGACGTCTCGATGTTAAGGTGGTGAGGGAAGACAAACTCATTAGGGTGTGGAACGGAACTACTTGGAGCATCACGTACTCCCGTAACAGGGCATGGGTGGTGTGGGATATACTTACACAACCTGTTATCTCCGGTGACGGTGACGGTGGTGGACCATTTACTGTCGAACACTATGAAGGTTTCAGTCCAGCGTATCTTGACCTCGAGTTCTTCTACACTTGGGCGAGCTTCTGTGCCACTGCGGTGCCTGATGGTTACGGTGGGACTGAAGACCGTATTGCATGTGATACCATACTTGACTTTCATACATCTGTATGGGATTTTGCCAATGAACTCGCGAATATCGGTAGGGCACACATCTACTGGAGTGATATCTTAACTGGGTGGATTGATACTACTGTGACGGCAGTCTCCGGGTTAGTCACGATGGATAACGTGATGGCCCGTAGCTGGAAGAACCAGTGGAGCTTGTCAAGCGAGCTCGCTGGCAAGGCAGAAGTTTTCTTCCAGGACAGTCGTACAGGCTATGAGAGAACGCCTGCTGCGCTACCAAACGAGGGTGTTGGTTTGTACACCCGCATCATTAGTATAGAGGGTGTTGGTATAACCACTCGTGGAACCGCAATCCATGTAGCCAATCATGCGCTCAAACGTAACGAGCTCATCAGGAATGTCAATAGTTTTAGGCAATATAAAGATGGCTTCCGTTACCATCTCGGTGATGTTATAAGACTTCAGCATAAGACACCGGACTGGGGCGAAAGCTATAGGGTAAAGAAGAGCACTGCTGCAAATAAAGTGACGCTTGATCGCGTATGTGATGCTGAGGTAGGTGATCTGCTTTTTGTACAGAGTTATGACGAGACCCTTAAAAAAGTGCGGATAGATAGCTACACGGTGTCCGCAGTGTCAGGTAAGGTTGTTACCATTGAAGAGACCTGGGATGTGACCCCACAAAAGAATTATATGGTGGCTATCGGTGCGGACGGTGCGGTACAATTGCGCCGTATTATCAAAATGAAGCTCCGTAGCGATAACTGTTTCGATATCGAAGTGGAGACTTATGATACGGCGCTTTTTACTGCCGACGATTTGGTGCCGGATCTTCCTGACCAGAATTATATTTGGTCACAACCTGCTAATCCACTTACGCGACCAGTAACACGGCAAGAAGTTATAGAGTTGATAGGTGAGTTGGCAGTACCGCAACTTGACGTAGATGCCCCGCAAACGAGTAACTTGACTTGGTCAGGTGACGAAGTGGACACTGTGAGTTGGTCTAAAACTGATGCAACCGAGCCTATACAATTTAGATACAAAGGGACGACCTATGAGATAACTCCGGATTCGACAACCGACGAGTTCATCTATTGGGACCCAGCGTTTACTACTACGTTCCGCACGACGAATGATGCCAGTGTTGCCGTTGCATTAGGTAAATGGTATATGTGCCGGAACGTGGTTGGTGTTGCATACCCAACGACACCTTTCTCATCAGTTCACGCTGGTGTGCTTCAGGTTGGAACGATAACAGCCACACTCGCACAAATTGGTAATGCAGCAGTTGATACATTGCAAATTGCTGGCGAGGCAGTGACAAAGGGAGTGTCAGCTTATACCGATGCGGGTGGGGCAACTGGAGATATCCAATCTTTGGAAATTACAACAACCGGATTGCCTGTAGCTCTTATAGGAACAACTAGACTGAGAGTGTGGGATGTTGGTGTGCAACAGTGTAGGCTAAAACTTTTTAGGGGTGCCGTGGAAATCTATGATACAGGTCTTTTCCACATGCCAACATACACCGTACCATTCTTTCTGATGGTGACAGTAGCGTTTAGAGAGGTGCCTGCGGCTGACACATACACATATAAGTTCAACCTGTCAGTTGGTAGCGTAGATGCAGCGAAACGGTTTTTGTTCGCCCAGGAGGTAAAGAGATAATGAACTACATCATTTACGACAAAACAGGCAAGATACTTCGAACAGTTCAATGCTCTCCAGCTTTGAGTAAGATACAACCAAAGGAGGGTGAATTCATAATGGAAGGCACGGCTAATGATGTCACTCAAAAGATAGTTAATGGCAAAGTAATCGATAAAGCACCAGAGGAGATTGAAGTCCCACCAGAGCCGAGATTACTCAAAGAAAAACAACCTGCAAATATTACCAACAAGCAATGGCAAAGTGTTTTACACAGGCTTGAGGCATTGGAGAAAAAAAATGAGTGACCAGATTCTTGAAAAATTAAATGAAATAAGCGGTAAACTTGATGAGCTTCTGTTATGGAAAGCTGCTCATCAAGAAAGTCATAAAATTATTAACCGAGATTTAGATGAAGTTAGAGATACATTATTTGAAAATCCAGGGTTGAAATCACAAGTACAAACTCTTATAAATTGCAAACAAAATGTATCTCGTTGGAGGAATTTTTGGATGGATGTATTGAAATTTGTTGTTGTCGCTGCAATTATTGCAGTGCTCTCGTGGTTCTTATTTCTATATAAGAAAGGAGGTTTGGACGAAATAGACCACACAAACCAAAACACAAACCAAAACACAAACCAAAAGGAGAATTGAAATGAAAAAATTTGTAAGATGGTTGTTCATAATAGTCCTCTGCAGCTTGTTAGGTTTTACGACGTTGTCTATGACAGGCTGCTGGGAGACATTCACTGCTGGTTTTGCGAGCGGGGCTATTACTGCTGAGTCTGTACTCAAACAGGCAGAAGAAGATTTGGCTGAGAATATCGAAAGGCTAAATAAAAAGAACATTGAACTGGAGCAGCTTCTTGAGCAGACTGAATCACTAGAGGAAAAAGCAAAAATCAGACAGATGATTGCAGACAACGAAGAATTAAAACGTGAGTTGGCCTCCGGTAAAGAGGTTGTTCAAGTAGGTCAAGAAGGTGCGAAGACAAATTGGAATGATCCTACCCAGGTCTCAGCGTTTGCTGCTCTTGTCATATCCCTTGTGATGAACAAATTACAAGACCGTGACAACAAGAAAAAGGACAGGGAACTACTCGGTCTCAACAAAGGGATTCAGCGGTTTGAAGGTACTCACGACAAGACAGTGGCAGGCGAACTACATGATGACATAAAGAAAGAGAAACGCAAAATCGCTAATGGCGAAACAGCTTAAGAGTCCTCCTTCAAAAAGGGCGGTATTCAGTTCGGCTGGCCGTCCTTTATTTCGTGTTATAAATAACACATCAAAAAAATAACCACTGACTGACCTGATAATTTCCAGTATGCATAGGCAGCCGTATGCAATTTTAAGGAGCTCCCAAATGCTCTATATAAGAGGTTAGATAGGGAATGGGATTCGAGATTCAACGTAAATTCTTTATTTACAAGGACTTAACGATAAAAACGCTCTTGAAAGCAAGCTAAGGTAAGCAAATAAAAAAAGAGCCCCAGCTATCGTCCTAATAACTGGGGCCAGGGGAAGAAGAATTCTGATTACTTTTTGATGTAGGCATTCACTCCTACCACCAAGACCTTATTATCAACCTTCGCTGTGGTGGGAACATTCCCGTGTGATGTCGCTATTATCAAAGTTTTACCTGTTTTCTTTGAAGGTGTTGGAGGTATCACTCTGGGTATTGTGATAATAAGTTCCGTCTTTGTCACCTCGACTTTCATCTCACTTGCCATAACACTGACTCCTTTCTTTTTTTAGAATCGCCAACCAACACCAATTGTGTATCCTCTTCTGTTGTCATAATTAGCTTGGATACAGAAATTGTCGTCACTTATAAAATAAGTCACGCCGCCACCAAACATACCATTTACTTCAGTTTCACTTTCTGTTGATTGCCAACTTCCATGTTGCGTCACATAGCCACTGCTCTCCTTCATAAATGTAATTCCACCGAGAGCGTTTACAAAAAAACCTGTATCTGGCACTACTTCAAGACCAAGTTTACCAAAACCACCAAACTCTTTATTCTGCGTACCTTCTTTGTTATTGATGTATGTTACACCGCCAACAAGTAACCAATCACGCTCACCAGACTTGCCAGGTTTATTTTCCGGCCCCCCGAATTCTAAAGTAAAATTCGTAGAGTCGAACTCACCACCACTACCCCCTAACACCCCAACATAGTTGCAACTACTAACCAGCAACAACAAACAAATTGTACATATCATTCTTTTCATCTTTTACCTACCTTCCTAATAATGTTATTAACCCCCATATACCTACAACTATTGACCCTACAACTATTGACACTAAACAAATAAAGCTGAAGACAAAAATAAGTGTCACCAAAAGTACACACATTACTTTTTTCATTTTATACCTACTTTTCTTTGTTTATGAACCTTCCCAGTCATTAGCAGTATGCTCCAGTTCAGCTTGCAATTCTGCTTTCTGCTCTTCCTGTAATTTGATTCTACGCTGCCGCTTAGCTTTGTTGGTAAGTCGGTCGACATTTTCTTTAATTAAGTCAACCATAACTTGTGGAGACAAGGCGTCTAGTTCCCAGGAGTCTTCACCATATCTTTTTACTAGAGAGAAAGGTAACATCAAATTGATGAGGAAGATGGTATTTTCTTTACTTCTTTCTCTAAATCGATGTCCCCCTCTCGTAGTTTTTCTGACGCAGCCGACACTGACAATATGTTGTATGTAGCAAAGCACTGCTGGCTTCCTTTGACCAATGGCAATCATTATCCCAAATCTATCCTGACTTCGCCTGCGAGTACTAACACACCCCTCAGCGTCAAAGAACCCCGCTAACCACTGCCTGAATGTAATAGGTATTTTCATCCTTTCTTCCCTCCTGTTCGAACCCCTCCACGGTGGCCCATTCTTCTAAGTGTACCGCGTATCTTCCGCTGCTCTCTCTTGTCTTTGGAAGAACCTAACTTCTTAAGTAACTCGTCTATAGTTTTCTGGTTTGTAGCAGCTATAGCTTCAGTCCTTTTGGTTTTGCCCGCTCCTCTTTTAGATTTACTTACTGTGACACCATCAAGGGCAGCAGACTCGAACAGCAGAGGTGGGATTTTACCTTCCAGAGCTGCAGCCTGTGTGGTTAGGTTAATCTTAATTCTCACTCCATCACTTGGGTCATTGCCAGGGTCATCTCCTTCAAGAATAACCACTCGAGCTCCCCCTGAGCGGAGTGAGATATCTCGGCAATCTTTAAGGTCTACAATCATCTTATCGAGACTGTTTAATTTTGTGACTGTAAGTACTGGCTTGTCTACTTTCTGTTGTAATTGAATAAGGGTTTCAAGGCTACCTTCACACTGATAGTAAAACCATTTGTTGACTGCAGCACAGATGTCTGCATTGAGTGACTTTATATCCTTTCGGGGATCTTTGTTTAGATAACCAAGTGTTTCGATAAAACAGCCCTTATCTTTGTATTCAACGTGCAAGTCGATACCATAACCAATCCCCCCACCCTTAATTCCTGTCTTACGCCACCAACCGTAGAACTTACCTCCCTCTGCTTTGAATTGAAAGTTGGTCAGTTTGTTATCCCACTTGATGTTGTACTGACTAAAACCTTCTGGGATGAAATCTCCTTCCTTGATGGTTTGAGGTAGAGATTGCAGCTCACCAAGCTTTATATCTATTACTTCGCCATCATCAAATAGTACTTTGGCTTCTGATTTAGTTATCTCTGCAATAGACCCAAAGTATAACTCGCCGTCAAAAGCAACTGCTACCCTATTATCCTCCTTCCAATTCTTCTTTCTTTTTCTTCTTCCACTCATAACTTGCTCCTTAATTAAAGATTTTTCATTCTTTCCTTAACATTTCCTCTTCTACGTTTTTTCTCTTTTATTAACTGGCAATTTGCACATAACACTTGTAATTTATGCTCAGGAGGAAAGTTATTTCTCACTAGCCAATGATAATATGCCTGTCCTCCATGTCTTCTTCTTAGACCAGCTAATTTCGTCATCCTTACTCCGTCATCATTGATGTGGTCTAATGTTAAAACATCTTCATCAGTTATACCACAATGAACACATACATAACCTCCATAATGTTCGAAGCATAGGTCTTTCATTTTTTGATAACGTTTGTTCCTTTTTCCAATATTACACTTTCTACAGTGACTCTGTACTCCATCCGAATGACTAGGGTGTTTATTAAACAAATTCAATGGTTTCCACTTCTGACATTTGGGACATCGTTTCTGTTCTATCTCTTTTATAGTTCGGTGTTTTATCACTTCTTCTTATCTCCTTTCAAACGTAATCCCCCACGATGACCTCTACGACGTAGTAACCGCCGCAGTCTTCTCTTCTCTTCAGGGTCTTTTGTTTCTGTTAACTGCTTCAGTAACTCTTTGACACTAGCTTCCTTGTGTTTGTTCATCTTATGTAAAAGTAATGGATGAACCTCTGCTTCTTCCTTTTTCTTCATTCTCTTCTTGCTCCTTATCCATTTGCCCTTTCTATATTTTAACTTACCGCTACATATATCACAGCGGAGATTACTTAAATCCAAGCCCTCTTCTGCAACAAGAAAACCCTTACCACATTTGATACAGGTAACTGGGTACTTGAATATTTTGTCATGTGGTTTCATCAAGATTTTCTGCTTTCGCCTCTGTTTACTTTTTCTCATTGTTCTTGCTCCTAATTTGGTTTACCTCATCAGTGTTGGTTACCAACCCAACAGACCCACCTAAAAGATAGATGGGTTTCGGTGTTAAGCTGCTGTGTTATGCAGCTGCTGATTTCTCCTTGGCTTTTTTCTTTTTCTTGCTGACCTTCTTAGAGGCTTTCTTCTTGGGCCTGCCAGCACCCTTACCGAGGCCTCCCTGGTGACCAAGCGAACGGAGCTCTGCACGTATCTCACGTTTCTCCTGTTGCTCTGTGGCCTTTTCGAGCTTCCTTAACAAACTCTGCACTTTCTCTTTGTCACTTTTCTTACTAGCCATGATTTTGGCTCCCTTCTTTTGACCTCTATCTTTGGCTGGTTTCTGACTCAGGGTGAGGTCTTTACCAAGAGTCTTATTATATAATTCTATTTCTCTACGACGTTCGTAGTTATATAGCTTGCCTGTATATATCATATCTGCTACTTGTCTGGGCAGACCTTCCAGAGCAGCCTCCATTACAATAAGACTACGAATTACTCTGTCTGCCATATCTAATACTTCTGAGGTTGTGTTTCTGGCCGCTGCTCTTCCTATCTTTAAGTTTCCGAATTGAATACTAACTTGTCTTCCTATCTCACGAGCTGCCTTGCGAAATTCCTTACTTACATTTCCCGGAGCTATCTGACCAAATCTCTTTGGGTTCAAACGGTAGGTACCATACTTAGGTTTTATAACTTCTTTACATTTCTTTAGATTATGCAGTTGAAGTTCCACTTTTTCTCGTTGTTGCTTGGCCTGTTTGCATAATTGTTCAAGGTCTTCTTTAATATTATTGATAATCTGCTTTGGTGAGCGAGGTAAAGTTAGCTCATCTGGACTGGCAGCATAGTGGAAGCAACCGTCTTTTTCTACTTCAGAGGGCTGGTCTAGTACTGCAACAATAAACAACCCTTTGGATTTACCCTTATCTCTACCAAGAACTTTGCATTGTTGGTTTTTGCGATTGAGATAAGTATTTCCAATTTGAATTTGTTTTTTCTTCTTCCTCATTATCTTGCTCCTAACTAAAAGGTTTGTATTCTCCTGATGTTATCTTACAAGTTACTTCTTTGTTATGTTTTGCAATCTCTTGCTTTTCCTTGAGAGTAAGTCCCTTAGGTTTTTTAATTCTAATCTTTTTACCACGGGAACCACCAATATGTCCAAGGGACCTCAGCCGCTTGCGAAGCTTACGCTGCTCAGCTGGTTTGTTAGAATCTTGCAGTCTTATTAGCAGGTCTCTGATTTGTTTTTTCATTTTACTTCTCCCTCTATTCATTTACTTTAATTAGCTCCAAAAACTTGCTTCCACAGCCAAGCGTGGAGGACTGTTTTGAGGGTAGGGTGATCCCCAAAAACATGCTCAGGATACTCCCAATCTGTAGGGATTGCAGTAGCCACCGTGGCAATGTCATCTCTCTCAATAAGTAGACTTGTAATTTGCTCACTCATATAGTCTCTTTTTTCATCATCGCCCTCAATAGACTGAATTTTTACCTTCCACTTTTCTATAAGTTTCTGCATCTCTTTGTTCGCCATTTTCTTGCTCCTTTCTATTTTTGAGTTTGAATTTAGCAGTGAAAAAATCCATCAAGGAAAATCTCATCTTTGCTTCTTTTGGCAAAGGCTTGGTTCAAGTCTTTTACATTTTGTAAAGTAATTTTTTTGATGTTTGGAAATTTTTCTTTCAGAATTGGAAGTGCTTCTTTGAGAGTATTTCCAAACATCCTCAACTCTCTTGCTACTTTCAATACTTCTCGAAAATCAGTTGTTTGGTAAATAATCATTTTCTTGCTCCTTATAAATAGGTTGATAGTTTTATGGTAAGGCCAACACCCAGATTCGAACTGAGCAAGTGAACCCTAACTCCTCGTTCTTGTTGGCTTTAAGGTTAATAAGATTTGTGCCTACTTTCGTGTTCTGCCCGACCATCGTCAGCGACAGTATCCCGCTTCTTAAGTTTCCATCCCGCCATGCCCTGCCCAGCCTTGCTATCAGCCCCAAAAGCACCGGATTGTTTTATCGAGGTCTTGGCTTTTTAACGACCTCCATATTATTTATTTGTCAGTGAGCTATTGTTTATTACAAGTATATTATATATTATAAGATACTTACCTCAGTATGTAAAAGAAAATACCTAAAAATACTCTAAAATCTCATAAATGTAGGTAATTAAAGGACTTATGAAGTAAAAAATACCCCAAAAATACCCTAGAAATTATCTAACCTTAACTCCTG
>Ga0209986_10003349_pt1 | contig 14090 bp, 12 predicted proteins | sample BlataG_FD_183168 | JGI IMG/M metagenome (GOLD analysis project Ga0209986, IMG submission 183168) | Deep subsurface microbial communities from Black Sea to uncover new lineages of life (NeLLi) - Black_00105 metaG (SPAdes) (version 2) | ecosystem: Environmental > Aquatic > Marine > Oceanic >...
GAAAAACAGCTAAAGTCGGAGAGGAGAGTAATTCATGAAAAAAATCAAAGGAGTTTTTCTCCAATTGGGTGATTCTCCTCTCCTACATATTTCACAGTAAAACTTTATTTAAAGCTTTCCCTAAGATTGAGTGGTGTTAAGAAAATTAAGAGATTTCGCATCTGGATACTTCGGTGGTATGTAGACCTATTCAGGTGAACGATATACCCCTTGTGTCCTTAGCGTGATCCAGACGAGAGAACTATGACAGATATTGCCTGGCTGTTTATTCTCGTTGGAATATTCTTTTTAGCTGTTTTCATAATGGTCTGTATTGGTGCGATATTATCTCTTGTTAATCTATAAGTATCTATTTTTGAGAAGTCGTTACCTAACTTATATATCGAGACTTTCTCATGTCTCAAAACCAGGAAAATTTTTTAGAAAGAAATATATTTATAGATAAGAGGGAATGTAATATTGAGAATCATGAACAAAGAAAAATCAACAGAGGGAAAAGAAATTAAAGAATTGTATAATTACTTGGTAAAAAACAAAGAGAAGATCAGTACAGAGAAAGTTGAAGATTTGAAAAAAGATCTAGAAAAGTCCTTATTCAAAGCTTATTCAGAGGATTCTATATCGGACGAGTTTTTTGTAAAATATTCCCAAAAAATAAGAGAAATAAAAAAGGAAGAAATAGAAAAAAAAGTAAAAAAGGAGTCTCAAGAGAAAATCAAACACTGTCCAGAATGTGACTCTCCGAATAGAGAAGATTCTTTATTCTGTGGGAATTGTGGATATAATTTTTTGAAAAAAGCCAAAAAAACTAAAAAAGCTAAAAGAACTATTTTAAATGAACTCTTTAAAACAAAGAAAAGATCTTTAGTTATTCTCTTTGCTATCATTATAGTAGTTGGTACATGTCTCAGTATTCCTACCCAAAAAGAAACCCCGACAACTCCTTTGTCACCAGCACCTACCTTTCCGCAGATGACTACAACATCGCCACCTACTACTACTCCAGTTCCTACTACTCCAAAGCCGACGACTACACCGCCACCGACGACAGCACCCGCGATCACGATCGCTCCAACGACACCTGCACCTGAGCACATCACGTTAACAGGAGAAATGAACAAACAGTTAGATGACGGAAAACTAAGCATTATCGTATGGAGCGTATTTAAATCAGATTATGGAGGCTACTGGGTCGAGGTATTTTTCGAAAATTTAACAAAGGATGACATACTGTGGAATCCTGTGGAAATACGAGTGATTGATTCGAATGGTGACTCTTATAATTGCCGTTTCCAAGATCCCTATTCATATATCAAATCTGGTCCTAAAGACCCTAAAGAAGGTTTTAAAGATTATTTCACTGGTACAGTGGTTTTGGATCCAGATGAGAGTTTTAGATTGGTTTTAGAATTTCCCACTGGTATGTACCTACCCAAAACGTTCGTATTGACAAACGAATACAGTAATGGAACGACAACAACATGGAAGATACACCTCAAACTCTAATAAAAAAGCATCCTTCTTATTATTCTTTTTTCCTTCTTAGATAATTATTTTTTCTTTTGGAGAAACACTTTCTAAATTCACACAGTATAAAAGTTTCTGAGCTGCAACTACCCCATATACTCATCTAAAGTGAGTGATGTACCACTTTTATTTGCATTAGCTATCAAATTCTTTTCGCAAATACCGTTAACTTCGCATTTTTTACATTTTGTTGTGTTTCTGCAGAAACCAAAATTCTTAGATTCTGATATCGAACAGTAAGTGTATATCCCCTTGTTAATTTCTCTTAATGAGTATTTAAGATTCAGAGATTTCAAGAATTTTATAACTTCATTACGAGTAAAATTTCGTAATAGATTGGATAATCCAGTCACTTCAAAGAAATATCTGTTGGCTGAATCAAATTTATAGGAATCTTGTGCAAAATCAAATTCTTTGATGTCTCCAATAATATAATCAAAAATATTCTCCCCTATCCCATACAAATCTCTCCAAGGTTTCTTATGTCTCTTGAAATCCTCCCATTCTTCAATTTTTATATGAAAAAGGTCTTCATCTGAAACGTTTGAAACATTTCTGAACTCTGAATATTTTTTCTTGAAATAATAAGAAAAACTTGCATTAAATTCTTTTTTTAAGAAGTTACAACAAATCAACATCTGCCATAATTTCTCCCAAAAGAAAGCACCAGCCCTGCCGCATTTGCTTTCCAGAAAATCACTTACGCACTGAACGAAAAGTAGTCCCTCTTCTCTATACTCTCTTTGTCTTAGTTCTGAATAAAACATTGAATCAAGAGAACCCGCAAAATCACGATCGTATCTTCTAGAACCATCATATCTATCAAGAATTGATCCTATTTTTTCTATAGAGAATATTCCTTTTTTGTGTAACAAAGGAGAAAACTTGGAAAATTCAAATCCTCCTTGTTCATACCCTCTCCTAATGAAAATTTCATTTATATCGGAGTAACTCTCAAGATATTGTCTCCATCGAGGCTCCGTTTTCTTCACGACATATAGAATCAATTCTTTTGCTTGTTCAACATTCATCTGGTCACTTTAAAACATATTTATCAAAGGATAATAAATACTCTTCTTTTAATTAGGGTGTGTTTACCATATCTTCAACTAAGGAGCACAAGCTAATTTTTTCTAAAACTACATTTTTAAGAAAAAAATTGTTTCTTTGGGATAAACCACTTTCTTTTCTAAAGAAAAGGGTTACGGGCCCGGCAGGAAATGAACCTGAGTTAACATATTTATCTCAATAACGAAGGTTCATCCTCGACGGGAACACGAGCAAAGCGAGCGGGCCCGGCGGGATTCGAACCCGCGACCTACAGCTTAGGAGGCTGTTGCCCTATCCACTAGGCTACGGGCCCAGTAATCTCTTGACCTTCAGAGATAAAAGTTTTTCTATAAGAGATTTTTAATCAGTCCAAGATAAACTTTGATCTCTATCCTTTTGAAATCTCCATTGGAGATTCTCATACGGATGAAAAATTTAGAAAAAGGATTTTTATTAGGAAGTAAAAAGTGAAGTTTGGATGAGGTTAAGGATGAATAAAAAATCTATAAATACATAAAAAATTATAAAGGAGTAGAAAGAAAGGAAGTAGTATCATGAAAGTAACAATTTTAAATGGAACCCCAGATCCCGATAATCAAAAGTTTGACGACTACATAGATAATTTGATAAAATTACTGGAATTATCTGATAACAGTGTTGTTTATTTTAAACTCAGAAAAATGAAAATATTACCTTGTCGTGGATGTTTTGGTTGCTGGCTAAAAACACCTGGTCAGTGTATTTTCAAAGATGATTCACACGATATTTGCAGAGAGATTATAAATTCTGATTTTGTGCTGTGTGCTGCGCCTCTTGTTATGGGATTTCCCAGTGCAGTTTTAAAAATTGCTATGGATAAGCTTATTCCACTTCTCCTTCCCTATATTGAGTTGGTTAATAATAAGGAATGCCATCATATGAAAAGATATGACAAAGAGTATCCTTTGATCGGAGTAATAATTGAAAAGGAAGACGATACTGACAGCGAGGATATAGAGATAGTAAGCGATATTTTTGTTCGTTTTGCTATTGATTTTAAGACATCTTTACGTTTTGTGAAGCAGACTGACATTCCGGTACAGGAGGTATCAGATGAAATTAACAGTATTTAATGGTTCGCCGAGAGGAAAGAAAAGTAATACAGCTATTCTTTTAGAGCACTTTTTAAAGGGTTTTATGGAGACAGAAGGCAATAGCTATGAATTTGAATATATAGTTGATAATAAAGATGAAGAAAGACTTATTGAAATGTTTAAGGATGCCAGTAATGTAATACTGGCGTTTCCACTTTATACTGGTTGTATGCCAGGGATAGTAAAGTCCTTTATTGATAACCTTAAACCTTTATGCGGAAAGCAAGATAATCCAGGTATTGGTTTTGTGGTGCAGGGTGGATTTCCGGAAGCTTATCAAAGCAGATTTGTGGAACGCTATCTTAAGAAACTTGCAAAAAGATTGAAGTGTCAATATATTGGCTGCGTTGTAAAGGGAGGTATTGAAACCATACGGATGATGCCGCAGTTTATGACCAAAAAAATTTTTAACGACTTTTATGAACTAGGAAAAATTTATGGAAGATCAGGAAAATTTAACGAAGAATTGCTTAAAAAACTTGCCGACCCCGAACATTTATCGGCAGTACGTAGATTATTTTTTAGATTCGCGAGGTTAACCGGAATGGCACATATTTATTGGAATAAGCAGTTGAAAGAAAACAACGCATTTGAAAAACGATTCGATAAACCTTATACAAGATCTATTTAACTTAAACAAAGGAGAAAATCATATGCCCAATCATAAACGAATTCTTATTCCCACTATACTCATGTTGGCTGGATTGACCATTATCCTGGCCGTTCCTACAGTCTGTGAAGGACCATTACTCCTCTACATTAATGAGCAACACGCTATACGGCTGATGGATGCTATAGGTTTACTTCTATTTGTGCCGAGTTTACTTCTATTTGTGCCGAGCTGGCTGTACCTTAACATAGTCTTGCTCCGACGATATCTCAGGAAAGACTAAAAGAGATTCATTCTCACCAGATACTTCAAAAAAAGAGGCCATATCTCTGGAGATGATAAAATTATTTTAAGTAAAGAAGAGTGTTTGTCAAAATTACAGGATTCTTCTATTTTTGTTCTGTTTTTTTTAACAAAATTATAGAATCTGATCATATCTTCATTACTAATATTGTCATAAATTTTTTTACCTAATAAGCCGAATAGCATCTGTTTTCCAAATGATTTTTTCCATTCGGAATCATATTTCTCTATTTTATCTCTTAAAAATAAATTTCCAGCTATATCCGCTGCTTTTATTCCGTAATAAAGTCCTCCACCTGTCAACGGTTTTGTCTGCGATCCCGCATCTCCTATCAAAAAAACATTGTTCTTATACGTATTTATACGACCTACGGGAATTAATCCTCCCGTTTTATTTATCACTTTTCCTTTTGAAAGACGAAGATCGTTATAGGGATCCTTAGATATTACACCTATTCTACAGATTTTACTATTTTCTGGGATTATCCATGAGAACGGTTTCAAGAAAAAGGAGATCATGTCATCTTCATGCTCGTGCTCTACAGTATGCTGAATAGATTTCAAATATGAGGGTTCTTTGTTGGATACGTAATTTCTTACCGTCGAACGAACGCCGTCACATCCTACAAGGTATTTAGAATAGTATATGCCCTTGTTTGTCTTGATCTCTATCTTGTCTTTCTTTATTTTTGCAGCCAGAAACCTTTCTTTAAAAGATATATCTAAGTCTTTGCTTAGATTTTTATCGAATTTTTCTCTATTGAGTACATAGGCAACGTTTTTTTTCCTCAATGCAAAATATTCTTCATTATAGTGTATATACGCACCATTAATCTTGTTTATGTACTCTTTTTCCACATATTTGAAAATATTTTCTCCAACGAGACCTGCACACTGTACAGGCTTCCCTACCTCTGTATGTTCCTCTATAAGCTTATAATTGAATTCCTTAATTTTCTGCGTGAAATAACATCCTATAGGCCCCGCGCCAACGATAAAGAGATCATACATCTATATCCCTCAAAAACTCTAAAGAATAGTCGAAAATATTCTTTTTTAAAAAAGCATCTTTATATAACTTTTCAAAATAATCTTTAACCTTTTTTAGGATATAATGATCATACGAAAAATCAAATCCTTCTATATCTACTAAAAGTAGATATCCTGGAGGTGCAGGCGGAATTTTTTCATCTGTTCTCTCTTCTAAAAGAGTTTTTAACTCCTCAATTCCTATTTTACCTTCCCCTACTTTCATTATCGCATTTGCCAATCTTCTCACCATCTCCCACAGAAAACTCTCACCTGTAAAATCCAGTCTTATGTGATCGTCTATGAAAGGTTTTACATCTATTTTTTTTGTATAATCCACTGTTTTTGTCCTGTCCTTCTTACAGAAATTAAAGAAATCATGCTTACCCGAGATTAAACGACATGCTTCTTTTACCATATCTATATCAAAATTTTTGAATAGAAAATAGGAGTATCTCTTTTCAAAAGGCTTTTTCCATGACACAGCTTTTCCGTAAAGCCATATTCTATCAAAAGAGTACCGTCTGAGATTTATATCTTCCTCAACAAAAACAACATTACCCAATGCTGAGACGCCTTTGTCTGTTCTGCTTAAGATTCTAGCATTGAAAAATTTTCTAAGTTGACCCTCTACAGTAACTTTATCTTTCTGTATCTGCGAGCCGAAAAAACCACTGCCGTCATAAGCAAGTTTAACAGCTATCACACCAATCTCACTGTCTCTAAATTCATAGGTGCTCTTGTCTCTATCCTGTATTTCTTATAGATAGAACTTGCTAGATCCATACTTTTCTGAGCTTCTCCATGACCTATAAGAATCCTCTGAACTTTTCTGCTCATGGCTCTTACAAATCTCATCAACTGTTTCCTGTCAGAGTGTCCTGAAAAACCTTCTATGGTATGGATATCCATATTCACCTTTATTACCTTCGTTTTTCCATTACCCTCTCTTATAGGGATCTCGTTCCAGCCTTTTTGTATCCTCCTACCCATTGTTCCTTCTCCCTGATAACTAACAAATACTAAGGTATTTCTTGGGTCATCGGCAAGAGCCTTGAAGTACTCTACAGAAGGACCTCCTATGAGCATCCCTGACGTTGCTACAATTATGCATGGATCGCCCTCAATTATGTCCTGCCTTTTAGAGCTATTTCCAACACTTTCAAGAGATTCAGTAAGAAATGGATTCTGATCTTTTGTAAATATAAGCGATCTCAAGTTTTTGGAAAGATACTCCGGGTAAGCTGTATGTATCGCTGTAGCCTCCCAGATCATCCCATCTATGAATATAGGAACCTCTTCCAAAACACCTCTTCTCATATAATCTTCAAGAATCAGCATCACTTCCTGGGACCTCCCAACAGCAAGCGCTGGAATTAAAACCTTTCCCTTTCTCTGCAGAGTTTCATTTATTACCCTGATCATTTCCTTTTCGGAGTCTTCTCTCGGGGATAAAATATCTTCTGCACCTCCATACGTACTCTCCATTATTATGGTCTCTGCTCTTGGATAACTTATATCTGCCTTTGATAGAAGCCTTGAAGTTGCAAACTTGAAATCTCCAGTATACAGGACGTTATGGAGCCCATTACCTATGTGAAGATGAGCACTCGTTGATCCGAGTATATGACCTGCAGAGTGCAATGTGAGCCTTATGTCAGGAGCTATATCCCTCACATCATTAGGCTCCAACGGTATTGTGTGCCTTATAGTCTCCTTGATCTCTTTACTTGAGTAAGGGGCCGCTTTCTCCTCTCTCTGAGCAACATCTATGTAATCCTTCTGGAGTAAAGACATCAGATCTCTTGTTGGAGGAGTTGCGTACACAGGACCGTCGTACCCATATTTGTATAAGTAAGGTATAAAACCTGAGTGATCTAAATGTGCATGTGTTACTATAATAGCATCCAGCTCCTGATTTGATAAAATATATTTTACCTCTGGAATACTTAAATAGGGATACGCTCTACTTGGATTTTCAGTGGCTACATTGACTCCACAGTCTAAAAGAATTTTACTCTCAGGCGTCTGCAGAAGGATCGCGGATCTTCCCACCTCTCTAAAACCACCAAGACATGTAAGTCTTACCCAGTCAGTTTTAATATTCTCCGCCCTATATATTCTTTGACCTATCTTCTTCATAATCTGTTTTCTCTGCTCAGTGTTACTCCTTAAAGCTGCCCTAACACCGGCAATTGTGTCTGTCCTGATAGGCGGAGTTCTTATAACCTTTGGAGCCCATCTTACATGTTTTGTTATCTCCCTTAAAGTTTCTCCGGATTTTCCTATTACAAGCCCTGGTTTTTTTGCTTCTATCGTTACTTCGCATGTTACAGGATCAAATATAATACCTGTTATTCCTGCATCTTCTGGAACTATCCCCTTAATTTTTTCCGTTGCTTTTTCTTCGTCCAAAAGTACAGTTGAATCTGGTCTAATGACAACTCTCTTTTGAAGCTTTTTGGCAAGCTTTTTTATCAGCTCGCTGTCTTCCATCATTATTCCGGGGTTCCTCGTGTAGATCACAATCTCAGGTCCCTCGAAACTCACCTCTGTTATCACTGCTCCAATGGGCACAACTTCTTTAATATTTTCTTTTATTTCGTCGAGAATTTGCTCTGAAGACAAATTATCACCCTCTATGATTTTATAAAAGCAGTTATCTTTTTAAAATTTACTACTAACCAATTGCCCCTCTCCTTTAAAAACCTTTCGGTTTTGCTCTCTAAATCCGTTATATAAGGATATACCCCAACCTAAGGAAAGTTTTTTAAATAGAATCCACATCTCTTTCTTATGACAGCCATAGAAACTTACGAATTAACAAAGGAATTCAATGGTTTAACTGCAGTCGATAATCTCAACTTAAAAATAAAAAAAGGAGAGATTTTTTCGCTTCTTGGCCCGAACGGTGCAGGAAAAACAACGACGATAAGGATGCTTTCCTGTCTTCTAAATCCTACCCATGGAAAGATCAAGGTCCTGGGATATAACGCTATTGAACAGCCTTATGAGGTAAAAAAAGTAATTGGAGTTTCACCTCAGGAGACTGTGATATCAGAGTTCCTCAACTCATGGGAAAATCTTGAACTAATAGGTAAACTCCACAAAATGGATAAAAAAACAATAAAAGAGAGATCAGAAGAACTTTTGGAAACGTTGGGACTTATGGAAAGGGCAAAAGACCCTGTTCACAAATTATCGGGAGGAATGAAAAGAAGACTGAGCCTTATCATGGCATTGATCCACGATCCTGCGATCCTCTTTTTAGACGAGCCTACCTTGGGCCTCGATCCTCAATCACGACGAGCAATCTGGAAGTATATAAAAAAGTTTAAAGGAGAAAAAACTATTCTTCTTACCACGCACTACATGGAAGAAGCGGATCAGCTTTCTGATAGAATAGGAATTATGGACGAAGGAAAAATAGTTGCCCTGGATACCCCCGAAAAATTGAAAGAGAAGTACAGTAAAAAGAAATCCATCTTGGTACAGGGAAAAAATATAGAGAATGTCAAAGACAAATACAAGATAGAAAACAACAGGATAATAATAAATGAAGGTAATATAAAAGATATTGTAGAGCATCTTTCCAAAGAAGGAGTTACCATAAAGAGTATAAGAATTGAAGAACCCACCCTCGAAGAGGTTTTCATTGAGATAACTGGAAAGGAGTTGAGAGAATGATTTTAGCATTAACTTCACGAAACATTAAAGAGATATTCAGAAACAAAATGAGGATAGGATTTCTTCTCGGAATGCCTTTGGCTTTCATGTTGATATTTAATGTCGCTTTCGGAAGTTCAGGCGAAGAAACAATAAATGTGGGTTTCATAAACTTCGATGATTCCGAAATCTCAACAACATTTGTAGAGAACATAAGCGATGTCTCGGGAATTAACATGATCGTATATGATAACGAAGAAAATGCGTTGAAGGACCTGAAAGACGGCAATATACTGGCATACATGACGATCCCAGAAGACTTTGGGGATAATATGATGTTAATATGGAACAATCAAGAGGCAGAGATAAATCTGAAGATAAAATATGATGAAACTCTTCCTAATACTGCATCTAAATTCATTTCAATTATTAGAACGTATACTCTTCAGTTTTCTGGGTTAAGTATCCCGATCAACATAGATTCAGACCCTATAAACATTTCATATGAAAAAAATCTTGTGAACTTTTTTGCTCCTGGAATAGTGATATTTGGACTCATGGTTTTAATACCTACGGCAGGAGGAATGATAACGCATGACAAAGAAAAAGGATTCATGGAAAGGATACTGACGACTCCAGTGAGTTCAACACAGATACTTTTAGGTTATTCCCTCCCTCTTTTCATAGTGGCTTTGATCCAGATCGCTATCTATATGGGTGCAGGATTTGCTCTCGGAATGAGGATATATGGCAATATATTTCTCCTCTTTGCAGTGTATATGCTGACAGCCCTCTGGTGTATAGGTATAGGAATGATCATATCTGCATGGGCCAAACGGGAAGATCAGGCCGAACCGTTCTCGTGGATATTCATGATCCCTGTAGCCATGCTTTCAGGGTTGTGGTTTCCGTTAGAAGGAATGCACCCCATAGTAAAAACTATTGCAAACCTTTTTCCCAGCACATACTCTGTAGATGCTGCACGAGCGTTGGTTTTAAAAGGATCCGAGTTCAGCGCAATCTCTAACAGCATATACATCCTGATAGTTACCACAATGATCCTCTTTCTCGTAGGTATAATCTTATTCAAAAAACTGGTAGTGAAATGATTTTAGAAAAAGAGTTTTTTGAGATTGTTGAAAAGTTAAAAAGAGAAGAAAATGCTTTGATTCTTGTAGAGGGTAGAAGAGACGCAGAGTCTTTGAAAAACATAGGCATAGAATCCGAGATAATATGCATATCTCAAAAAAATATGTACGATCTTACTCTCGATCTAGTAAAAAAAGACAAAAAAATAATCGTACTGACAGATTTCGATTCTGAAGGCACTAAACTCTTCAAAGAATACAGAAAAGAACTGGAATCTCTGGGAGCTAATATAGACATCAAGTATTACAAAAAACTGAAATTCTATTTAAAGAAATTTATCAAGGGTATAGAAGACATAGATAATTTTTTATTTACTCACCGAACTTCTCGCCCTTATTCATATAATCCAGAATAATCTTCATAAGATCTACCCCTTTCACGTGTCCCAAACCTCCCTCTGCACATGATATCTCGTCAAACTTCTTTACATTATCTTTTCTAACATCATTACTCCAGAAAAGTAGGGGTACCGGATCAGAAGAATGCCTTGCCAGTCTTACTGGCGTAGAATGATCGCCTGTGAGGAGTTTTATACAGTCCAGATCTTTTATCTCGGAAATAAACTCTGAATCTATTCTTTCTATCATCTTTTTTTTGAGGTCAAAATCCCCATCGTGCGAAGCAGAATCTGTACCCTTTATATGCACAAAGAAAAAATCATATTTATCAAAATTATCAAATACTGCTTTTGCTTTCGCTTTTAAATTTGTATTCACAGTTCCCGTGGCTTCTTTAACGTCTATTACGTCCATCCCGATATATCTAGCCACGCCTTTGTACAACGCCCCTCCCGCTATACAGCATCCCTTTATATCATATCTCTCCTCAAAACTTTCTATTTTCTCATAGATTCCTGCTCCTCTGAGGAGAAGGTAATTTGCAGGAAATTTTCCTTTTATCTCTCTTTCTTTGTTAATTTCATGATCAGTAAAAATTTTGTGAGCCCTGTCTACAAGTTTGTTCACCACAGAAGTAGTGAACTCTGCGTTCTTTTCCAGCGGATTACATCTTAAAACTTTTACTCCCACTTCATGCGGATCTATATCCGATACTCTGTTTGTAAGGTTTTTTCCTCTTAAAATAACGACACCTCTATGTTCCGTGGTATGTTTTGCAGAGATTTTAATACCATCTATCTCCATTCCATCTATACTCTCAAAAAGCTCTTTCAATTTATATGGGTCTCTCCCAGCTCTTCTATCTTTTATTACGAGATTGTTATCGACAGTACCAAGGTTTACTCTAAAGGCTATATCTCCCTTGTTTAAAGAAAAGCCTGCTCCCAGGGCTTCAAAAGTTCCTCTCCCCCTGTAGTATTTATAAGGATCGTATCCGAATAGAGCCAAATGAGCTGTGTCGCTTCCAGGAATTATTCCTCTATCTATTGTGTGCAAAACTCCGTTTATTCCTTTTTCGCAAAGATAATCTATATTTTTCTTATTGGCTGCTATCAGCGGCGTTTTGTCTTCCCAGAGTCTGTCACCAACACCATCTAAAATGATAAATAGAGCTTTCATGATAGATAGATGATCTATCTACATAAAAAATTTTGCATGGGGAAAACAGTTATAAATATAAATCGTAACTATGATCAGGTGCTCATCATGTATGGTTGGAATGGAAAAATCTTAAAAATAAACTTGAGTAACAAAACTTTCAAAGTTAGAAAATACGACCTGAATTTTGCAAAAATGTACCTGGGAGGTAGAGGTTTTGCTATAAAACTCTTATGGGATGGACTGGAGAAAGGGATAGATCCTCTATCAGAGAAAAACAAACTTATTTTTGCAGCCGGACCGATAACGGGACTGCCTCTGCCAAGTACAGGAAAACTTGTTGTAGCAGCTAAATCGCCCCTTACTGGAGGATATGGGGATGGAAACTTAGGAACAATGGCAGCGATCAACTTAAGAAAAGCTGGATACGATGTTATAATCCTCGACGGAAAAGCTGAAACACCGTGCTATATTTACATAAATGACGATAATGTAGAGTTTTTGGATGCTTCAGAACTTTGGGGTAAAAATACTTTTGAATCGCAGGATATTCTTGAAGAGAAATACGGAAAAGATGCAGGTATTTTGTTAATAGGACCCGCAGGAGAAAAAATGATAAAAATCTCGACGATAATCTCCCAAAAAGGAAGAGCAGGTGGAAGACCGGGAATGGGAGCCGTAATGGGATCAAAGAATGTGAAAGCTGTGATCATCAAAGGAACGAAAGATATTCCTGTATACGACGAAGAAAAACTCAGAGAGATGGGTTTGGAAGGGTACAAAGAGATCAAGAACAAGAAGCTCTACGATTTCTGGATATCGCAGGGAACGATGCAAGCACTTCAGTGGACAAATGAGAACTCGTGCCTCCCTACACATAATTACCAGGAAGGTATCTTCGAGTTTGCAGAGAATCTTGATGGATATGCTGTGGCAAAAGCTAAGGTAGAAAGAAGAGGATGCCCTCTCTGCAACATGAGATGTGGTAATACTGTTCTGGATTCCGAAGGTGTGAAATCAGAACTTGATTATGAAAATGTAGGAATGCTCGGATCTAACTTAGGGATAGGTAACCTAAAAGAGGTATCTACGCTAAATAGAATAGCAGATGAACTTGGATTCGATACAATATCCCTGGGAAGTGTCATAGGGTTTGCGATGGAACTATCCGAAAAGGGAATGATCTCTGAAAAAATAGAGTTCGGAGATTTTGAAAAGGCTAAGAATTTAGTAATGAAAATATTAAACAGAGAAGATATAGGGAAGGATCTTGCAGAAGGCGTCAGATATACCTCTGAAAAGTACGGCGGCAAAGAGTTTGCAATGCATGTGAAAGGTTTGGAGATCTCGGCTTACAACTGTCATGCATGTCCTGGAATGGCTTTAGCATTTGGTACTTCACCGATAGGCGCGCATCATAAAGATTCTTGGGTAATCTCATGGGAGATATCCACAGATAGGTTCTCGTACAGCAAAGAGAAGGTGGAAAAAGTCATCGAACTCCAGAGGATAAGAGGAGGTATGTTCGAGAGTCTTACAGCGTGCAGACTTCCGTGGGTAGAAGTGGGATTTGACCTCAGCTGGTATCCCAAGTATCTAAGCGTTGCCACGGGAGAGACATTCACTATGTACGATATAAATAAAATAGCCGACAGGATCTATGCTCTTATGAGAGCATTCTGGATAAGAGAAAACGGCGAGTGGAATAGAGATAAGGATTATCCGCCAGAAAGGTGGTTTTCTCATCCGTTAACGAAAGGCGATCTTAAAGGCCAGAAACTTGACAGAGAAAAATATGATGAGATACTCTCTATGTACTACGAAATCAGAGGATGGGATGAAAACGGAGTCCCGAAAAAAGAAACTCTTGAAAAATTGGGATTAAAAGATGTAATAAAAAAGATCTTTTAATTTTTTTATTTTTATCAAAAAATAGCTGGAGAAAAACGTTATAGGTAAGCATATCTTCATCTTAAGTTACAGTGCTAGTTATTGTATTTACTATCGTTATTCACTATCGTAATATAAAGACAAGAACTCATCCCACTGTGTATCCTCGGTAAAATCGAGATCACTTGTTGAGTAGGATGGATCCCATATATACTCAAAATACTCTGAGTGTATATC